>Ga0114938_1001704_pt1 | contig 14668 bp, 18 predicted proteins | sample AshMeaBigSpring_FD_88675 | JGI IMG/M metagenome (GOLD analysis project Ga0114938, IMG submission 88675) | Groundwater microbial communities from Big Spring, Nevada to study Microbial Dark Matter (Phase II) - Ash Meadows Big Spring | ecosystem: Environmental > Aquatic > Deep subsurface >...
ATTAATTGTTGCAACGATACATTGGGTACAGCTTCAATTAAGGCTTCTATTTTTTTTCCTGCGGCAACAATTTTTTCATGTAAACCTGTGCTGAATAAATCTTTTTTAGGTTGATTTGTTTTTTCATGAATAATGGCACGTAAAGAAGTTTTGTTTTCGCCAAAAGAACGGCTATTCACTTCAACAGTAAGTTTGGCAATTTCTATAGATGGAATTTTAAACCAATCGTAATGTAAGATTTCAAATAACAATTCATCGCCACCATAAGGGGCATCATGTTCTGCAGCTACAAAACATAAAAGCGTTATCATTTTTCTTGCAAAAGGAATATCAAAAAGATTTAAGCTACGCTTGCTGTAAGCAGGAATTTGTTTCAATTTTAAATACAAAGCCAACTCTTCTCCATACTTATTTTCTTTGTAAATAATACCAATTCTACCCGGTTGAATGCCTTGCTGTATCAAGCTTTCAACCTGTAAGGTTACATCAATCATTTCCTCACGTTGGGTTTGGTATTCTTTTAAAATTGGCTGATTCGTATTGTTTGTATATTTTGTATTTGCAGCAATTAAATCTTTCGATAAATCTGGCATTTGCTTTACTAAACGTTCTTCATTTTTACCAATTAAGGTTTTGCTAATGTCTAAAATGGGTTGTGTACTTCTGTAATTATTGGTTAAAACAACTGTCATTAAATATTGCTGATAACGTTGGGCAAATACTTGCATGTTCTCAATATTTGCTCCTTGAAAACGATAAATACTTTGGTCGTCGTCGCCAACAACAAACACGTTTGGAACATCCCAATAATTTATCAATAATTCTACAATTTTATTTTGTGTACCACTTGTATCTTGATATTCATCTACCAATATGTATTGAAACTTTTCTTGATAGTTCATCAATAGGTTTTCATTTTTTTCAAAAGCATCAATCACCCAATTAATCATATCATCAAAATCGTACAAGTTTCTTGCTTTCATCAAAGTTTGAAAATGGTTAAACTCACCAACGGCTGCTCGTAGTTTTTCCATTTTTTCTATTTCATCGTCAATCTTATTTTGTTTTAAATCGCCTGCTTTAAATTGTTTATATGCCTTTTTGTAAATAAACTCATCTCTGTTGGGTAAATCAGCAATATATGCGTCTATTTTTGAGAGAATAAATTCAGGCGACCAGCCTTCTCTTTTCATAGAACTAAACAGCGATTTTAAATTGTTGACTTCAAAATATACATCGCCTCTATATCTTTTTAATGGATGATTTTTTGGAAAATTATCAATCAGTTGTGTAAATAAGTCAATTGTTTCAAGCTCAGAAATTGGGTCGAGTGCAGTTTTTTCGAATAAACTTAAATTATCTTGAATTACATCGTTACAAAAAGCATGAAACGTATAAATATTTACTTTATAAGCATCTGCACCAATAAAATTCAATAGACGTTTACGCATGGCTACCACACCTGCATCGGTATAGGTAAGGCATAAAATATTTTCAGGCAAGGCATCGGTTTCACTCAATATTTTTCCAATTCGAGCACTTAAAATTTGTGTTTTACCTGTTCCTGGCCCTGCAATAACCATAACGGGTCCTTCAATAGTGTCAACAGCCTTTTTTTGTTGAACGTTTAATTGATTGTATGCTGTATTAAATTTTTCTGATTGCAAAAGCTTATTCATATAAATAGAAATGGTCGGGTAAATAAAATAACCTGAACGTACAACCTATTTGCTAGTTTGTATGTTTTATTGTGGAAAGATAGATTATGAGTAAAGTATATTCACTAAAAACGGTACAAAAAATTCCAATTTCTTTAGAACAAGCTTGGGATTTCTTCAGCAAACCCGATAATTTAAAAGAAATTACACCTAGTAATTTAGGATTTAATATTATTAGTAAACATCATGGAAAAGTGATGTATGCAGGGCAAATTATAGAATACACCGTAAAACCTATTTTAGGTATTCCTTTGTATTGGATGACAGAAATTACACATGTGGAAGACAAACGTTTTTTTGTAGATGAACAACGTTTTGGCCCTTATAGTATGTGGCATCACCAGCATCATTTTAAAGAAATTGAAGGTGGGGTAGAAATGACAGATATTGTACACTATAAAATGCCTTTGTGGTTTTTAGGAGATATTGCCAATGTAATTTTAGTAAAAAGCCAATTAAGAGGCATTTTTAATCATCGATTTATAGCTGTAGAACAGCGGTTTGGAAAATGGAATGGAGCTGTAAATGAGATTGTTTTTGGATAAATGCAAGACTATTTTTTTTCTGAAAAAAATTAGTGATTTTTATTTTCAATTCTATATTTTTGCCGCCCAATCAAGCAAATCAGTTACTGATTTGCTTTGGACCTATAGCTCAGTTGGTTAGAGCACCTGACTCATAATCAGGGGGTCCCTGGTTCAAGCCCAGGTGGGTCCACACTGATAATCAAGCAGTTACAACGAAAGTGGTAACTGCTTTTTTTATTTGCGACCAAAAATGCGACCACAACACTAGTTAAGAAAGGAATAAAAGAAATAAAGAAAAGAAGAGAAAAATTAGAGTGAGAAGTGCGGAAAGCTGAATCACAGATTAACGAATTAGCTTACAAACTATCTTAGTTGTTTAACAACCGTTTCAAATTGTAAACCCATATACTGGCAAAATTCCTCTACTGATACCACTTGATGCTGTGGCTTATTAAGATGTTGTTTTATTTTCTTAATAAGGTTTCTGCCGTACTTATCGCTTCTGCCTGTGATTATCATAATGTCCTTAGGATAAATACAAAGCCTCTGCATAATGTAAAATAACTTTTGTCATACACTATCTATACTTCATCTATAGAGATGATATAGTGTTGATATAGCAAAGATAAGCCTTTTAAATACGCTGCAAATAGGGCTTTAATGGAAAAAAGCGGAACTATTGGAACATATAACCTAGCACATTTTATAGAGCCTAAAACGCATCTTAGTTTTAGGGTATGAAAGCAATAAAACTACTTATACTAATCCCTTATTTGATATTACAAATCATTAATTGTTTTGGTCAACATAAAGCAACTGTAATACGTGTGATTGATGGTGACACGTATCAAGTGCTTCAGAATAAAAGAGTTTTTACAGCTCGTTTGGCGAATGTGGATACTCCTGAAATAAAGCAAAGTTTTGGAATAGCTGCAAAGGATAGTGTTCGCAAATTGATTTTAGGAAAAAGTGTTGTACTTGAAAGCTTAAAGAACGACCGATATAATCGAGTGATTGTACAAATAACGATTGAAGGAAAGGCATTAGATAGCATAATGGTTGTAAATGGTTGGGCTTGGCATTATAAAGAATATAGCTATAAGCAAGAACTATCAGAAATGCAAGAAATGGCAATTAAAACGCAAAAGGGGCTATGGAAATGCGGTTTAGATAAAGTTTGTTCACCTGCTGTTTTTAGGGGCTTAAATGCAAAAAACAGGGCGAAATATTGTAAAGGATGTATTTATTAATAAACACTTAAAACAACAACAATGGCAAAGCAAAAGGGTATTTTAAAATTAGATGGTACTATCGGTGGTATTACCTTCTACAAAAGCCAAGATGGATATTTGGCTAGAGAAAAAGGCGGTGTAGACGGTAATCGTATTGCTACCGATCCTAATTTTCAAAGAACTAGAGAAAATGGTTCTGAATTTGGTAGAGCTGGAAAAGCAGGTAAGGTATTGCGTAACTCATTAAGGGTGATTTTGCAAAATTCGAGTGATAACCGTATGGTTAGCCGCTTAACGCAAAAAATGGTAGAGGTTTTACAAGCTGATACCACAAGCGTTAGAGGACAACGTAATATTATTGACGGCGAAGCCGAACTATTACAGGGCTTTGAATTTAATATTGGGGCTAAATTGAGCAATACATTGTTTGCTCCATCTGTAGCTACAATTAATAGAGTTACAGGAGATTTAAACATTAGTTTACCAAGTTTTATTCCTGCTGATATGGTTGCTGCACCAAGCGGTACAACCCATTTTAAATTGATTTCTTCTGGTGTAGAGATTGATTTTGAGAATGAAACATTTATTGCTGATTCTAGTGTGAGTGCAGATTTAGCATGGGATGGAACCGCAACGGCAACTATTAATTTAGCAAATAGTGTAACTGCAAATAGCACACATCCATTGTTTTTAGTGTTGGGTGTTGAGTTTTACCAAGATGTAAACGGTATAAAATATCCGTTGAAAAATGGAGCATATAATGCACTAGCAATTGTAAAAGTTGATGGCGTTTAGTTTTTTAGATTTATAGTTTGTTGGCAAGCCTTCTCATTCTTGGGAAGGCTTTTTTTATTGTATATTTTTTGAGTAAAGTTGTTTGATGTAAAAGCCCTAGCAGCTATGCCAGGGCTTTTATTGTGTTTGTGCAAAGCTAAAAAAACAAAGATTTGGATGCAAACAAAAGGAAAGCAAAGATGAGCCGCCAAAGTCAACGTTCAAGGCTTTGTGCAGATGTGATAATAGAATTCCGTCCGCCCATAACGTCAAGCCCAATTTCTGTTTTTTGTTGATTGATTTTGTTGTTGCTCAATAGCATTCCGTCAAGCTGGAACAAATGCTAAATTGTATTCTTCTGCCGATTGCTCTTCCGTCAAGCCACACTTGCACAAAACCTCTTGTTATGTGCCGTTATTTTTTCTGTTCTTGTTTTTCTATCATTGAAAGTCCGTAATTTCTGATTGTCGTAATGAGTTTTATAATATCTATGCCTTGTTCTGTCAAACTGTATTCTGTCTTTGGTGGTACTACGGCAAATACTTTTCTGTTGATATAACCGTCTTCTTCTAATTCTCGTAGCTGTGTTGTCAGCATTTTGTCGGATATATGAGGAATGTCTTTACGCAATTCTCCGTATCGCATTGTTTGGTCTTTCAGTCGCCATAAAATAGGTGCTTTCCAAGTACCGCCTATTTGTTCCATTACTAATTGTACAGGATTGTAGTAAATTTTTCCGTTGTATTTAAAATCTGGCATTGTCTATAACTATTGATTTTACAATTACTTACCAAAAAGTATGTATCGCACTATATGGTTGTACACATTACAAAGGTAGATATAGTTATGATATTTGCACCATAGAAATAATTAAATTTTAAAAATATGGTCAAGTCAATTTTCACAATGTCGCTTATTGTCCTTACAACATTAGGATTATCGGCACAAACAAAAAAATCATCTAACAAATTAAATTCAAAAAAAATGGTAACAGAAGTAAACAACTATGTGCATTTTCACGGTGCACCTGCCAATGGCAAAATTTTAATGGTGGCAAGTTCACCAAGTGTAAGCAAACAAACAGGTTGGCCTATTGGCTTTTGGGCTGCTGAATTAACACACCCACTTCGTGTATTTCAAGAAGCTGGTTATGAGGTAGAATTGGTTTCTACTGAAGGTGGAAAGTTAGAAATGGATGGCTATTCAAATCCAACCGATGCAAGTGGCTATTCGGCTGGTGATGTAATTTCACTCGGTTATATGCAACAAAAATCATTCAATGATATGTTGGCAAACACCAAAAAATTAACAGAAGTTGACGCCAAAAACTACGATGCTATTTTCTTAGTTGGCGGTCAAGGTCCGATGTACACCTTTAAAGGAAACAAGGATTTAGAAAAGCTATTTGTTGCTTTTTATGAAGCTGGCAAACCAAGTTCGGCTGTATGTCATTCTACCACTTTGTTGCTTGAAGCTAAAAAATCAAATGGCGAATTATTGGTAAAAGGTAAAACTTGGACTGGCTTTGCAGATGCCGAAGAAGAATTTGCAGACAAAGCAGTAGGTATGAAAATTCAACCATACAGAATTGAAACCGAAGCAAAGAAAATTGCAGGAACAACTTTTAAAGTTTCTGCACCTTTCAGTTCTTATGCTATTGCTGATGGAAATTTAATTACAGGACAACAACAAAATAGTGGTGCTGCTGCTGCCGAATTAGTAGTAAAAGCATTGAACAAATAATGAAATACAGTCTCAAAATATTCTTTGCTGTAATGGCAACACTTCTTTTTAGAGGTGTTGCTTTTGCACAAATTCCTGTGGAAGTTTTTGCTGGGCATAAAAAGGCAACGGTGGATATTATGTTCTTTAAATTTATCAAAAACAAAGAAGGACATAATTCAAAATTCCTATTTTTCAACCGAAACCGTGCAAGTATTGATTACACTATGACCCAAACCGCAAATTTGCCACAGTTTGGTTTTACAGAAGCATTCAGTTACAACCACGAAAAATGGAAAGGTTTTGCCCCTGTTATTGTAGCAAGTGTTTTGAACAGAGGCGTTTATCCAAAAACGGGTATTCAATTTGCAAAAATTAAAAAAGAATACACCATTTTTAGTTGGGTAGTTACAGAAACTTTGAAAGAACCCAATGTTGATTTTTTCTTTTTGGCAAGATACACTCCCAAATTAACCGAAAAGTTAAATCTGTTTTCTCAAATAGAATTGGTCAATGCTTTTCCAACGGTTGAGGCTAATAATTTTGCTTTTACACAGAGATTACGATTGGGTTTGAAGATTAAAGAATTTCAGTTTGGGGCAGGATTGGATTTAATACAATTAGGCAGAAATGATTTTACCAAAACTGAAAACCTTGGTGGATTTTTAAGATATGAATTTTAGAATATGATACTAAAAAGAAACTTTGATTTACAAAAAGTGTTTTGGAACATTCGTTTTGAAATCTTGACAACACTTTTAGTTGCTGTGATAATATATCTTTTGCACCAATGGAAAATAATTGAAATTGCTTTGCCTTTTTCCATTGCAGGAATTTTAGGCTCTGCATTGGCGATATTTATTGCTTTTAGAAACCAAAGCAGTTATGCCCGTTGGTGGGAAGCCAGAACCATTTGGGGTGGAATTATTAACAACAGTCGCATTTTTACAAGGCAAATAATTGCCAATGTAGATAATGCAGTAACGATTGGTAAAGTATCTCAAAATGATGCAGACGCATACAAAAAAGAAATGATTGATAGACAAATTGCATTTGCACATAGTTTGCGTTTACATTTAAGAAAGCAGGATAATCTTGATGAATTTCAGCATTTATTGTCTGAAAATGAATTTGCAGAAATTATGCAAAAACAAAATCGTCCCAATATTTTACTGTACACACAAGGGTTGCGAATAAAACAAGCGATGCAAATAGAAATGTTGGGTGCTTTTGATAATATCAGTATGGAACCCAATTTAGCGACATTTAGTAATTGGCAAGGGGCTTGTGAACGCATAAAAAACACACCTTTACCAATGAACTATCAGTATTTTACAAAGCTGTTTTTATATGTTTTTATTTTTGTCTTACCCATTTGTTTAATTGGCGATTTTACAAAAATGAATATCGGATTTATGGTTATACCAGTAAGTTTTATCATTTGCTTTGTGTTTGCAGTGATGAATAGAGTGGGCGAAATCAACGAAAACCCTTTTGAAAACCAAATTTCAGATATTCCAATGACGGCAATGTGCAATACCATTGAAAGAGATTTAAAAGAAATGTTGGGTGAAGAAATTCCTGAAAAAATGGAAACAAAAAACGGTTATTTATTTTAAAATTTGAAAAGATGAACATAGCAATTATAGGCTCAGGAAATGTAGGTGGTGCATTGGCACAACAATGGATTAAAACAGATAATTCGGTTTTAATCGGTGCAAAATTTCCATTGAGTGAGAAAAATTTAAAATTAGCAAATCAAATAGGTGAAGATAGATTTGCAACTATTGAAAATGCAGTAAAACAAAGTGATGTGATATTAATTGCTACACCACCAACTGCCATTTTTGAAGTTATAGAGCAAATGGGTGATGTATCAAATAAAATCATCATTGATGCCACAAACGCTGTAATGAAAAGCCCTGAACCATATAAAACAGTCTATCATTGTCTGGCAGATAAAACTAATGCAGAAGTTGTCAAGTGTTTTAATAGCACAGGATTTGAAAATATGCTAAACCCTGTTTATAACGGTCAAGGTATTGATATGTTTATGGCTGGTGATAACGAAAACGCAAAGTCTGTCGCCAAACAGTTAGCCTTAGATTGTGGTTTTGGCTCTTGTATAGATTTTGGTAAGTCCGACAAAGTAGAACTTTTAGAAAAATTCGCTTTGTCGTGGATAAACTTAGCTATAATGCAAGGTCACGGTCGCAATATGGCATTTAAAGTTGTTCTAAGGTAGTTGTTGTCTACAAGGGGTTTCGGTATAATGGCACATAACACAAATATAGACGCAACACCTAACACTATATATTAAAATTTCAAAATTTATGATCAAGCATTTAGCAGTATAATTTTCAAGGTTTACAAGATTTTATGAATCTTCTTCTTCAATTATACAACATTCAAAGTTGTAATAATCAAATCTCAAAATAAAAGTGAAACTAGGGGACAGGTTCCACAACTGAGGCCGCCAAAGTTTGTGTTAAACGCCCTGGCATATCTGCTAGAGCGTTTATTGTGGGTGTGCAAAGCCCCTAAAAGGGCAAAGCACTAAGCTGACGGCGACCAGAAGGAAAAACAAAGACAAACCAACCAACAACTGGCAACTTATAGACACGAACCAAAGGGGCAGGACGATGAACAACTGGTAACCTGCCTAGATGGCGACTAGCAGCCAAACGAGGCAATGGCGGAACAGAGCAGCAAGAGCTGCTAAAAGGGCAAACTGCCAAACGAGAACGACTGATGATGCGGAGCTGTTTTTGCATAACTACATTTTTTATACGCATCACTCAGCGAAGGCAGCTAACGACACCAAAAGGAAACGGAATAAGTGCCAACGGCTGCCACATTTTAATGCAATATTTGGCTTTGCCCTTGCTTTAAAAATGGGGTATTATGCCGTAGTCTTTTGGTGGAGGTTCTTCGCTATGCTCAGTATGACATGCCGAGCCTGCCGTAGCTATTTTTGCGATATAAAAAAGTGATGCAAAAACACTACCGATATGCAGTAGCCTTGTGAAAGATTGCTTTTTTGGCATCAAGTATTAGCAGTAGATTTTGCTTGTAGCTTTTTTCGACTTGTTCTAATTGCTGCAAAGCTTTTACATTTTTGTTGTATTGCTCTTTTGCTGCAAATGCCGCTACTGCTTGCTTTTGGATAAAAGCTTTAAACTCGTATAAACGAATAAAAGGAATAACTGAACCAGTATGTAAATGATAGAATTTTTTAGACTGCCATAAACCCCAGCACAACCAAAAAAGAAACTCCTTTTCTTCATCGTTTTTAACTGTTATTACAAAGCAATTTGGGCAGGGTTTTTCAAGTGGCTTGCCACTATTCAAACCTTTGTTTAAAATGAAAAATTGAGGCTGTGCAATGCTAATTTGATTAGATTGATTGAAACATTGAATTGAGAAAGTAAACATAACAACTACCACTGATTTTTACTAATGGCAGAAAACCACTATTGACCAGCGATAGGCAACCCAAATGCAGCGTAGGTAGGGAAGGCAAGGTTTTTTTGCAAGAAAAATACTCGCTGTTGCTTGCCAATTTTGCGATAGCTATGGCAAGCTAAAAACAGGGGAAGATTTTTTTGTAAAAACCAACGGCAAATGAAACGAAGTGAAGTGCAGACCTAGCCGACTGAAAAGGGCATAATTTTGCCAATTGCTGGACAATAGACAAAAAATGCATATCATTTAATTTATTTTCTAAAAAGAAGTGAAGCAATTGATGAAAGGAAAAAGGAAAGAAAAAAAGAAAGAAAAAAATCAATTTAATTCTGTAAGTAAAGGATTGGGTAATTAATCAGAGCAAAAAAAGCAAACCTACAGTTGTGAATTGGCATAAAAGCAAGTGCCTACTTGAATGGAATGAGCAAATGGAAGGGGTTTGAAGTGGCTTGAGGATTTGGCAATGAGGTAAGGTGTATGTAGTAATTTGGCGAAAGCCAACTACATACAAAGCAGCATTGGAATGACAAATACCAAGATCTGAAAACAAGACTAGCTTGTGCAATGAAAAGAGAGAAGGCTGTTGCTGTGTGTTGCTGAAGGTGGCTGAAATGCAAGTAACTGAAATGTAGTATAAGATAGTGGAGAGAAAGAAACAAAGTGTAATGAACGAAACGCTGTAACGTAATGGAAGTGTATTGCATGAGGCTACATGAAGCAAATGGGTAAATATCTACTGCTTTTTTGCGATACCTATGAAAATGGGTTGGGTGGGTGCTTGGGGTTTTGGAAGCATAGGTAAGAAAATACGGCTGCATTTTATTAAAATGCTTGTGTTGGCTACTTAACATAAAGTGATTATGTGATTTTTTGATTTCCCTGCATACTTGATAAGCTACGCCAAAAAATTGCATAATGACACTTTATGTTTAAGTATGCTTCTGACAATTTTTGTACTGCAATAAAGGAATGGTGGTGGTGGTTGGAATGACTGTCTTTTTTATGCATTGCTTTAGAGTTAGGCTTGGTTCTTTTGCAGAGACCCTTCGATTAGCTCAGGGTGACAGTGGGGCTGTGTAAATGTGCCAAATAGTATAGCTGCATTGCATAAAAAAAGTATTGCAGTTAAAAATGGCGGCAACACAAAGTGCAGTATACATAAGGTATTGTGTAAAGCACTGTACAAGCCGTATTTTACTCACAGGGCTTTTATTGTTTTTGTGTTTGTGATTTCCGCTTTGCTCCAATTCTGTGCTTTGGCTGGGTGGATTATCTTTCCTTTTCTTGTTGAATTGTAACAGAAAATAAAATACAAAAAATGACGAAAGGAAAGCATAGGACACAAAATGAAAATACAGAGAATAAAAAATAGTGTTACAAAAAACAGAAAAAATGAAAATATTCTATAATTTTGTAACAATTCTGTGTAAGAATGCTAAAATATAGGGGTATGAAAAAGACAACAACTGGTGAAATTATTAAAGCCTACAGAGAAAAGATGAAACTTTCTCAGGATGCTGTTGCCAATTTCTTAAATATAAAAAGAGAAATGGTGAGTTATTATGAAACTGGTGCAAGAGAGGTTCCTTTAGAAGTGCTTGAAAAATTGTCTGATTTGTTTGGAATTGATTTAGAAGTTTTCTTTAGCGAAAGTCAAGAAGAATTAAACACTGAGTTGGCACTTGCTTTTCGTGCAGATGAATTAGATGGCGAAGATTTGGAAAGTATTTCTGCATTTAAAAAGATTATTAAAAATTATCAGAGAATGATAAACATTGAAGTAAAAAATGCTTAAAGAAAGATACATAGAGTTTAGGGCTAATAAATTTAGAGAGGAACACGGATTAACAGCAACCGAGTCGGTTGATATTTATAAACTGTTATCTAGATTAAATGTTCTCACTGTTTTTAAGGCAATGAAGTCAAATATCTCAGGTATGGCTGTTAAAACAAATTTTGGAAAATTCATTATGGTTAATTCTAACAACATTGTAGCAAGGCAGCATTTTACTGTTGGACACGAATTGTACCATCTCTTTATACAAGAACAATTTGACAATAGAATTTGTGAAGTTGGGCTTTTTAATAAAAAGGATAAAGAAGAATATAATGCAGATTGGTTTGCTTCATATTTACTGATGCCAGAAGATGGGATATTTGAATTACTACCAAAAGAAGAATTAGGATTAAATAAAATAAGCCTGAATACTGTAATAAAAATGGAACAATATTTCAGTGTTTCGAGAAGTGCTTTACTTAATAGGCTTATGTTTATTGACTTAATTGACAAGAATAAAGTAACAGAGTTCAAAGAAAATGTGAGTATAAAAAGAAGTGCATTAATGATGGGTTTTACTGAAGAGTTGTATGAAAAAGGGAATGCAAAAAGAGTAATAGGCGATTACGGCGAAAAAGCAAAAAAACTGTACGACAAGGAAAGTATATCAGAATCTGATTTTTACGGTTTGATGTATGACATTGGAATTGATTTAGATAAAAAAATTGTTGAAGATGCTACAGCCGAAGGATGAACCTAAAATACTCTTGGATGCTGATGTTGTAATTCATTTTATAAAAGCTGGATTTCAACTAAAACTAAGTAGCATTTTTCCGAATAGATTAGTAATGTTAGATAAGGTGAAGCAAGAGTTGGTCAAAAGAAAATCAGAAGCATTGGGTGTTGAAATTTTTTTGGCCTGGTGTAAAATACCTGTTGAGGCTATGCCAACGAATATTGAGATATTAAAGGAATATGCAGCATTGAAAAAGATAAGAGGTGATGGTGAGAGTGCTTGTATGGCTGTGGCAAGATATAGGAAAGAATATATTGCAAGTAGCAATATAAAAGACATTAAAGCATACTGTGAAGAACACTCTATTGTTTATTACACAACACTAGATGTTTTAGAAATTGCGATTGAAAAAAATATTATGAGTGAAGAAGAGTGTAATCAATTTATTAGGGAAGTAAAAGCAAAAGATAGTAAACTGCCTTGTAACTCAATGGCAGAATTTAGAACGATAAAACAAAAAAGTAAATGATAGATAAATAACAAACAATAAAAAAGCCAGATGATAGTGGTGTATCGTCTGACTTATAAATTGGAATAAATTTCTTGCTTTGGACGGCTAAGGAAACTGGGGCTTATCACCCTTAGTTTATTATTCCATTAATATTTAACGCAAATGTAAGAGATAATATTTTACGTTTTTGTTGATTATTTACTACACCCGGTAAATAATACCACTCTACCGTTATGGATATTCTAATAGTGGTAAAGCCAAAAAAAATTACAATGGCAAAGAATGGAAAGGTAGGCGACGGACACCGTGATGGTGCTGTAAAAGAACGTACCCAAACTTTTAACCCCAAAACAGAAACTTGGACTAAGCGTGATAGCAATACAGGAAAGTTTATGGATGGGAAAAGTGATGGTAAGCCGTTTAAAGGTGTTACTAAAGAAAAGTAAACACTACATAACCTAAGCCAACTAGTTTTAAGTGGTTGGCATTTTTTTTACGTTTAAATCATTTATATGTATAACTTAAAAAAATACAATAATGATAAAGCCACGGTTTGTGCAAAAGGTGTTTTTGCAACAGTATATAACGACACTGCAAAAATTGTAAATGTAGTTGTAGTTAGTGTGGTTTTAGTGTTAGGAATAGCAGCAATTGCTAAAGCATTAAAGTAATTTTCTGTTATTATTTATAACCCCATTTACTGAAAAGTGAATGGGTTTTTGATTTGTTACTACTTTAAACTTAAAAACTAATTCCTAATTGTACCACAAGTTGTGGCATTTTTTCAAAAGTATCTTTATAAAATAAGTAACAATGCTTTGTGTAAAATAAATTGGTACGTGAAAAGCCTTTCATATCAGAAAATTCGGATGAAAGGTCTTTGGATAATTGATCTATCAAATCATCGCCCCAATGGGCTGTTTCGTTCTTTTCTATAAAGTATTGATAATTCATAGATTGATGGCTTGCTTTATTAGGCTCATTATATACTCGAGATTTTTATCATTTTCTATTAGAATTTGATAATCACCATTACCCCAATGGCCTTTTTCTGATACATCTTCCATTAGGTGCTTTGGGTCGTCTAACTTACCTTTTTTAAGGTTAATCCAAAGCTTAATTGACTTTTTAAGAATAGTAATATCGGTAATATTTTTACCCTTTTTAAAAGCAATGTAGTCTTTCTTTGGTTGTACTTCAATACCATCGCTAAGGTTTAGAATGGCTGTTTTAAACTTAAAGTATAGTTCCTGTATATCTTCTGTAACTCTACTTGTATGGTCTTCTTCTGTGTAAACTTTTATTTCATCGGACACAGATTTAAGGGCTTCTTTATTTTGGGTTAATGGCTTTATGCTTTCTGCTGAGGTAGACTTTTTTATAGGGCTGATTGTAATAGTATCATTTTCAAATTGCTTTACTTCCCATAACTCAATGGCTATATCTTTAAAGTTTATTGCTTGTATTTGGTTTTCGGTAAAGCTGGTAGAAACAAAAGCTACCCTTGTTTGACTCCAGTCTATATCTTCTCTTTTAAGCGTTTGTTTTAGGCTTTCGTTGTACTCTATAATAAAATCCGCTTTATTTTCAAGCATTAAACTTAGGTAAGTAAAACCCTGGTCTACTACACTGATATTTTTATCTCTCTTGTACTCAATAATGATGAAAGCCTTACTCTGCTTGTCGAAAGCTAATGTATCTATACGCTTGCCTTTAATAGTGAACTCTGATTTTACAAATTGTAAATTCATTAAAGTATCTAAGTTGGCTTCAAACAGTTTTTGGATGTCTTTTTCTAACTTAAAAGGTTTCTCTTTTACTTCTTTGAGTTTACCTATATTATTGAGGTAGAGTGTCATAAACTTAAATAATAATTGTTTTAATTTTAAAGTTGCCCGCCTACTCCTTTAAATTTTTCAACAAAGGCAGTAATTTTTTGGAAAACACGCTGCTTAATTGTTAAGTACTTAGGATTTAAAGGGCTCATTTTTGGTAAAAGTGCATTCAACTCTGTACCATTCTCACTGGCATATTCACGCTTTAGTGAAGCTATTATATACCTTTTTGCTTCTTCCTCATTTAAATTTTCATCTACAATTAACTCTGATGCTTCCACTTTCTGCTTGCTTTGAGCGTAGGTAAAAAATGCATCTATAATATTGGCTTTGTCGTTGATTTTATCAAGATCGGTTTCGTTAATAAAATC
>Ga0114938_1001705_pt1 | contig 14651 bp, 7 predicted proteins | sample AshMeaBigSpring_FD_88675 | JGI IMG/M metagenome (GOLD analysis project Ga0114938, IMG submission 88675) | Groundwater microbial communities from Big Spring, Nevada to study Microbial Dark Matter (Phase II) - Ash Meadows Big Spring | ecosystem: Environmental > Aquatic > Deep subsurface >...
CCCCCCACTCAGAGATTCTGTTCTAGCGTCTCAATCCAAATTCAACTGCCAGTTGCCAAATCCTCTTCCCTGCCTTGAAATGCTATCGTCTACAAATACAAACCGCAGGCTGCACGCCCCCGGCGAATCGCCGTGAGGGACCCAACGGGAGCCCGGTTCGCCCGCCCCAGAACCAGACCTGCACCGCCGACGAATCCTGTTCTCCGTCTCGCACAATGGTCACCAACCATCGTCCGTCCGGGCTGAATTCAGCGCGGCAAGAGACCGCCCCGCGCAGCTCGCAAAGGGCAAACCGCGGGGCCTGCGAGCTCCGCGGCCAGGAACAGACGGGGCGCCGCGGCGATGAGATGCGGCCGGTCCAGGCGCTGCGTCGCCGCGTGCGGTCAGCGCTGGACCCGCGCCGATCCGCCCCGCGCCAGGGCCTCGACCTCCGGCAGCCGGGCCATCGTGACGTCGCCGGGAAAGGTGGTCAGCAGGGCCCCGTGGGCCCAGCCCAGGCGGAGCGCCTCGGCGGGGCCGCGGCCGTCCAGCAACCCGAAAATCAAACCTGCCGCGAAACCGTCCCCGCCGCCGATGCGGTCCAGGACGTCCAGCTGGCACGTGGGCGTCGGCGGCAGCCGCTGACCGGCGTACCAGAGCACGGCCGCCCAGTCGTGACGGTTCGTCGAGTGGACCTCGCGCAGCGTGGTGGCCACCAGCCGGATGTTGGGATACCGCTCGACCGTCCGGTCGATCATGTCGAAGAAGGTGCGCGGGTCGAGCTGCGAGCGGGCGGCACCCACCTCGGGACCTTCGACGCCCAGCCCCTTCTGCAGGTCCTCCTCGTTGCCGAACAGGGCGTCCACCTGGCTGACGATCCGGCCGATGATCTCGCGGCCCCGCGCCGGCCCGCCCAGCGCGTCCCAGAGCTTGGCCCGGTAATTCAGATCGAACGAGACCACGGCCCCCGCGGCCCGCGCGGCCGCCATTGCCTCCAGGATCGTCTCCGCGGTCGTGTCGGAGAGCGCGGCAAAGATGCCGCCGGAATGGAACCAGCGCACGCCGCGGGCGAAGATTCCCGCCCAGTCGAAATCGCCCGGCTTGAGCAGGGCCCCCGCCTCCTGGGCCCGGTTGTAGAAGACGACCGGCGGGCGCACCCCGTGTCCGCGGTCGCTGTAGACGGTCGCGATATTCGGTCCCCGCACGCCGTCGTGCTGGAAACGCTTGTAGAACGGCGCGACACCCATCTCGCGCACGCGCGCCTCGACCAGCTGGCCGATCCCGTTGTCGACCATCGCCGTGGCGATGCCCGTCTTCAGGCCAAAGCACGCCGCGAGGTTGGCCGCCACGTTGTACTCGCCGCCCGAAACGTAAACGTCCAGCGAGCGGGCGCTGCGGAAGGGTATCACCCCCGGATCGAGCCGATGCACGAGGGCCCCCAGCGACAGAAAGTCCAGCTCGCAGGCATCCCGCCGAATCGTCAGTTCACTCATGATCGCATCCCGGTTCACTTCACGTTGAGAATCGCGCCCGATGCGCCCAGAGACCCATCGCCGGATTGCGCACCACGAAGATCCGCTCGCCGTCGGGCAGCTCGTTCCAGCCGTCGGCCAGCCGCGCGAGATTGTACCGGGTTTCCATCGTCGCCAGATCGGCGTACCTGTAACCCACGCCCTCGATCTCCGCGCGCGACAACCCGCCCGGGCAGTAGGTGACGCGGAAGCGGTTCTCGGGCGAGCCGTGAATCAGGTGCGCCGCGGCCGAGAGGTTCTCGCGCAGCTCCGCGTGCTGGCGGACCGCCTGCTGGACCTCGGCCCCGGTGCGGTAGCCATAGCGGCGGATCAAGCGGTCGATCTCCGGGTCCTCGCCGAACGACCGGACGGCTGGGGCCAGCACCACCAGTTCGCCGCCGTCGGCGATCGCCATGCGGGTGCGGTAGATCGCCTTGTTCCCCAGCCACGTGCTGTGGAACTCGTCGGGGTCCAGGTAAGCCACCACCTTGGTGGGCTGCTGGTCCAGCAGCGTGATATTCACCTGGACGGCCAGCTCGCTGGCCCGCACGAAGCATTCCTGGTCGTCGCCGATAAAGAGGCCCCGCGTGACGAAGCGTCCCCCTTCCTCCGCGGCCACGACGGTCAGCACGAACACCAGGGGCAGGTGCCGGCAGAAGTGGTCCTGGGCATAGTTCAAGATGCGCCGCAGGGGCGTATCGGCCCGGCCCATCATCCGCTCCATGCCGTACACCGCGCCGATGTAGTGGCTTTCGTTGATCCCCCGCACGCCGCCCGTGCCGACGAAGATATTCTTGTTGTAGTTGGCCATACCGATCACTTCGTGCGGCAGGACCTGGCCGATGGAAAGGACGAGGTCATGGCCGCCGGACCAGACGAGCCGGTTCATCTGCGCCGGCCAGGGCTGCGTCCAGATCCCCTCAGTGGCCTCGGCCACGAAATCGGCGGGCACCTCGCCGATCGTGACCACATCCTCCCGCCAGCGGTGCACGCGGAACAGCGCGGCGGGCAGCTTGCCGAACATCCGCTCCCGCTGCCAGTCCGGTATGGCGTGATGCGTCCCGAGGGCCGGCATCACGTCGGTCAGGCGGTCGCCGAAGTATTCGTGCGCGGCCTGGGTGAGGTAGCCGGCCTGGCTGTGCAGCCGCGTGAAATCGGGCGGCAGGGCCAGCACCCGCCGGCGGGCGCCCAGCCGATCGAGGGCTGCCTGCAGCCCCGCGCGCAGCTCGGCCTGGCTCAGCGCCAACTCCGGAGAACCTGCGGCATAGTACACGGCCATCGTCCGCCTGACACCGACGGGGAACTGGGGGAGTTCGCGTCGCGGGATGCGCGCGATTTGCGCACATCTTCTTGGCGGGGGGAGACAGGCTGGAAGTCTCCCCCACGTCAGGAAATGATCCGCCGTTCTTCCAGCCATTGCAAGATGCGCTCGACGCACCGATCGACCGGCCACTCGTGCGTGGGCAGCTCCAGGTCGGCCGCGGCGGGTGTTTCGTACGGGAAGGAGACGCCCGGCACATTGGCGATATCGCCCGCGTCCGCCGCCGTGTAAAAACCCTCCTGGTCCCGCTGGCGGCAGACCTCCAACGGGGCCGAAAGGTGGATCACGAGGAACCGATCCTCGCCCACCCGCTGCCGCGCGTGCTGGCGGACCTCCTCGCTGGGGGCCACGAACGAGCAGATGGCGATCAGGCCGGCCTCGTTCATCAGCCGGGCGACCTCCACTGCCCGCCGCAGGTTCTCCGAGCGGTCCTCCAGGGTGAAGCCCAGGTCGCGGCTCAATCCCAAACGCATGTTCTGGCCGTCCAGCACCGTGGCGGTGCGGCCCTCGTCGAACAACTTCCGCTCCAGCGCGTAGGCGATCGTCGTCTTGCCGGAACCGGTCAGCCCGGTCAGGAGGATCGTGACCGGCCGCTGACCGAACCGCGACTGGCGCTCGGCCGCCGTCACCTGCCCCCGCTCGGCGTGCAGGTGCACGCTGGCCGGCGCATCGTCCCAGTGGTCGCCACGCTGCTCGGCGGTGGCGCGGTCCAGGATCATGCCGGCCGCCACGGTCCCGTGCGTGATGCGGTCAATGAAGATCAAGGCCCCGGTCGCCCGGTTGCGGCTGTACCCGTCCAGGGCCACGGGCTGGTTGAGGGCCACCGTGCAGCGGCCGATCTCGTTCAGCCGCAACGTCGGCGCGTCCCGCCGCTGGAGCGTGTTCACGTCCACCTGGTAGCGCAGCGTGCTCACCGTGCCGGGCGTCGTCCGGGTGCAGTGCTTCACCAGGTACGACTTGCCGGGCACCATCGGCTCCTCGGCCATCCAGACGATCATCGCGTCGAACTTCTGCTCCAGCCGCGGCACGTTGCCCGGGTGCACGATCAGGTCGCCGCGGCTGATGTCCAGCTCGTCGTCCAGCGTCAGCGTGACCGCCAGCGGCGCGAAGGCCTGCTCCAGTTCACCGTCAAAGGTCACGATCGACCGGACCCGGCTCGTCTTCCGCGACGGCAGCACCAGCACCTCGTCCCCCTGCCGGACCACGCCCGACGCGATCGTGCCGCAGTAGCCGCGGAAATCGAGGTGCGGACGGTTGACGTACTGCACGGGAAAGCGGAAATCGAGCAGGTTCCGGTCCGAGGCGATATGCACGTGCTCCAGCAGGTGCATCAGGGTGCTGCCGCCGTACCAGGGCATCCGCCCGCTCGGCTCGACCACGTTGTCTCCGTGCAGGGCCGAGATCGGAATAAAGTGCACGTCCTCGGCCGTCATGCGGGCCGCGAAGTCGGTGTAGTCGGACCGGATGCGGTCGAAGACCGTTTGGCCGAAGTCCACCAGGTCCATCTTGTTCACCGCCACCAGCACGTGCTTGATGCCGAGCAGCGACGTGATGAAGCTGTGCCGCCGCGTCTGTTCCACCACGCCGTGGCGGGCGTCGATCAGGATGATCGCCAGGTCGCAGGTCGAGGCCCCCGTGGCCATGTTCCGCGTGTACTGCGTGTGGCCCGGTGTATCGGCGATGATGAACTTGCGGCGGGCTGTGGAAAAATAGCGGTACGCCACGTCGATCGTAATTCCCTGCTCCCGCTCGGCCTTCAGCCCGTCGGTCAGGAGGGCCGGGTCGAAGTCGCCGCCGGTCGTCCCGTGCACGGCCGAATCGCGGCGGATCGCCGCCAACTGATCCTCGTAGATCATCTTGGCGTCGTACAACAGCCGGCCGATCAGCGTGCTCTTGCCGTCGTCCACGCTGCCGCAGGTCAGGAAGCGCAGCAGCTCCTTGCGCTCGTGCTGCGCCAGGTAGCCCTCGATATCGGTGGCGATCAGTTCCGACGTGTGGGACATGGGTTCGTTTCGGCGGCGAGCGGCGGTTGCCGCGGTGCGCAGCGCGGAATCAGATGCAGAGCCTGTCCGAGAACCCGCTCCCCCTGCGAGAGGGCAGGGTGCGGGTTCGTAACTTCAGCTTTACGGTCGCCGATTTCGCTTACCCCAATCCTCTCCCGGAGGGAGAGGGACATACCTCTCGGATATCCCCTCAGAATCAGAAATAGCCTTCCCGCTTCTTTTCTTCCATCGAGCCGGCCTGGTCGTAGTCGATCACGCGGCCCTGCCGCTCGGAGGTCCTGGTCAGCAGCATCTCCTGGATGATCTCGGGCAGCGTCGTGGCGCTGGACTCAACCGCGCCCGAGAGCGGGTAGCAGCCGAGCGTGCGGAAGCGGACCCGCCGCAGCTCGGGCTGTTCCCCCGGCCGCAGCCGCATCCGCTCGTCGTCCACCATGATCAATACCCCGTCCCGCTCCACCACCGGCCGCTCCTGGGCAAAATACAGCGGCACGATCGGGATCTGCTCCAGGTGGATGTACTGCCAGACATCCAGCTCGGTCCAGTTCGACAAGGGAAACACACGGATGCTCTCCCCCTTGTGGACGCGGGTGTTGTACAGGTTCCACAGCTCGGGCCGCTGGTTCTTCGGGTCCCAGCGGTGGAACCGGTCGCGGAAGGAAAAGACCCGCTCCTTGGCCCGGGATTTTTCCTCGTCGCGGCGGGCCCCGCCGAAGGCGGCGTCGAACTGGTACTTGTTCAGGGCCTGCTTGAGGGCCTCGGTCTTCATCACGTCGGTATGGACCTTGCTGCCGTGGTCGAACGGGTTGATCCCCGCCCGCTGGCCCTCCTCGTTGATGTAGACCAGCACGTTCAGTCCCAGCTGGCGCCGGGCATAGTCCTCGCGAAACTCGATCATCTCGCGGAACTTCCACGTCGTGTCGACGTGCAGCAGCGGGAAGGGGGGCCTGGCCGGATGAAAGGCCTTCAGGGCCAGCTGGACCATGACCGACGAATCCTTGCCGATCGAGTAGAGCATCACCGGGTTTTCAAACTCGGCCGCCACCTCGCGGATGATGTGGATGCTCTCCGCTTCGAGCTGCTTGAGATGGGTCAGCTTGTATCCGGGCATGAGCTTCGGCAGGCGACCGGCCCGCCCCGCCAGACCGGCGGCGCGAGCCGAGGAGGTCGGATGCAGGTAGCCTGCGTCGCCCGGGCGACCGGCTTGTCCCAGGTCGGGCAGGGGCAAGGGGCAATTGGGGTCTGAATAGGCGTTCGTGATTCTGGGAGGGAGAGGCTCCCGCCGAGCCGAGAACCGGCTGAACACGCCGGCTCGGCGGGAGCCTCGCCCTCCCGAGATTTTGCAGTTCTGGTTGCCGCGTCCCGTATCTCCCAGGATCACCCAAGGCCATTTAGGCGCTGTTCAACAATAAGTGACCGAAATCACTCATCAGCCGCCGGGCGCTAGCCCGCGGTTCATCCGCTAAAGACCGCGGGCTAGCGCCCCGCGGCTGATCCACAAAACCGGTAGGCAATTGTCGTCCAGCGCCTTAGTATAGGAGATGCCGCCGGGCGTCACAACCGAGCCGCACGCGGGACAGCATCCGCCACTCAACGCCTGTGGCCGGATCGCCGAGAAGGTTGCCTGATCGCAGGCCACAAAGTCGTGAACGGCACCAGCTCAAGGGCGCTGGGGTGCGGGCAAATTGCTGCCGCACAGCGGATATCGATGGTCCTCACCCGGCCGTCACCCGAGCGTTCTCGGACGGTCTCTCAGGCGGCGAAGCGGTTCGCTGCGCCGGCGTGCGAGACCACCAGGGCGGCATTCTGGCCGCCGAAACCGAAGCTGTTGCTCAGGATGTGCCGGCAGCGCACCTGGCGGGCCTGGTTCGGCACGTAGTCCAGGTCGCACTCCGGGTCTCGCTCGTTGTAATTGATCGTGGGCGGCACGGCGCCGTGCCGCAGGACCAACAGGCAGATCGCGAGTTCCACCGCGCCGCCCGCCGTCGTCAAGTGCCCGATCATGCTCTTGGTGCTGGAGATCGGCACGCGGCGGGCCTGCGCCCCGAAGACCCGCTTGATGGCGGCCGTCTCCACCTTGTCGTTGACGACGGTGCCGGTGCCGTGGGCGTTGATGTAGTCGACCTGTTCGGGGTTCATCCGGGCCGAGGCCAGGGCCTGGGCCATGCAGCTGGCGGCGCCCCGTCCCTCGGGATGCGAATCGGTGATCCGGAAGGCATCCTGGGCCGATCCGTAACCGGTCAGCTCGCCCCAGATATCGGCCCCCCGCCGCCGGGCCCGCTCGAGTTCCTCCAGCACCAGGATCGCGCCCCCCTCGCCCACGACAAACCCGTCGCGCGTGCGGTCAAAGGGGCGCACGGCCGCGGGTGGATTGTCGTTGTGGCGGCTGAGCGCCTCCAGCCGGTCCAGGCCGGTGATCCCGAACGGATGGATCATGCTGTGCGCCCCGCCGCAGATCATCGCGTCCGCATCTCCCCGGCGGATGATCTCCCCCGCCTCGCCGATCGCCTGGGTGGCCGAGGCACAGGCGGCGATGCAGTTCAGGTTCGGCCCCTGGGCATCGAACAGGCCCGCGATGTGGGCCGCCGGCAGGTGCGGCTCCTGCTCCCACTGCTCCTCGCTCCGCCAGAGGCGAAAGGCCTCGCGCATGAACCGGGCGCGGTCCAGGTCTCCGTCCCGCAACGCCTGCGACAGCAGTCGGGTGAAGCCAAGAAAGTCGCCAAAGCACTCGCCGCAGCCCAGGTAGACGCCCAACCGCCGGGGATCGATCTGCGACTCGATCAGGCCGCTGGCCGCAACGGCCTGGCGGGCCGCCCCGATCGCGAACTGGGTCTGCCGCGGCGCAGTCCGCCACCGGTCCGCGTGCTCGCCCAGCTGAGCCACGTCCCAGCCGCGCACCTCGGCCGCGATGCGCACGGGGAAGTTTCCCGCGTCAAATAGCGTCAGCGGACCTACGCCGCTGCGTCCCGCGACCAGGTTGTCCCAGAGCGCATCCGGCCGCGACCCCAACGGGGTTACGCAGCCGATGCCGGTAATCACGACCCGCCGCGCCATGCCGATGTTGCTCCACGCCAGCCCTCTACCCCCGCGCCACTCCGCGCTTCCAGCCGACGCCGGCACCCTGTGCGGAGGATAGGAAAATCACCCCCCAGGCGAAAGGTCACTTGGCCGGGGGCCGCGGCGCCACCCGCGGGGGGATAAATCGGGCTCGCAAGCTGGCACCGCCGGCAGCCGCGCCCGCCGACCGGAGACTCCGCCTCACGCCAGAATCTGGTCAATGACGTTCCCCGCCACGTCCGTCAGGCGAAAGTCCCGACCACTGTAGCGGTAGGTCAACCGCTGGTGGTCGATCCCCATCAGGTGCAGGACGGTGGCATGCAGGTCGTGGACGCTGACCCGGTCCACGACCGACTTGTAGCCCAGTTCGTCGGTCTGCCCATAGCTGGCGCCGCCGTTCACGCCCCCGCCGGCCAGCCAGCAGGTGAAGGCGTGAGGGTTGTGGTCCCGACCCGGCTTCTGCGCCTTCTGGGCAATCGGCAGCCGGCCGAACTCCCCGCCCCAGATCACGAGGGTCTCATCCAAGAGGCCGCGCTGCGCAAGGTCCTCCAGGAGGGCCGCGATCGGCTGGTCCGTCTCGGCGGCGAACCCGGCATGATTGCCCTGGATATCGTTGTGCCCATCCCAGCTGAGCTGGTTCTCCATGCCGCCCGAGTAGATCTGCACGCAGCGTGTGCCTCGTTCGACCAGACGGCGCGCGATCAGGCACTGCCGGGCAACGTGGTCACACTCCGGTTTTCCCACGCCATAGAGCTGATGGATGTGCGCTGGCTCGGCGCCGACGTCGAGCGCCTCCGGGGCCGAGAACTGCATCCGGTAGGCCAGCTCGAAATTCTCGATCCGGGCGGCCAGCTCCGGTTCGAACTCGTAGTGCCGCGCATGGTCCACGTTCAGGTCTTGCAGCAAATCCATCAACCGCCGCTGCTGGCTGTCGCTCATGTGCGCCGGCCGCTGGAGGTTGTCGATCGGGTTGCCCTTGGGCTTGAGCCACGTCCCCTGGTAGATGCTGGGCAAGAACCCGGCGCTCCAGTTCAGCGAGTTCCCCTTGGGCAGCCCGCGACCGCGGGGATCCGACATCACCACGAACGCCGGCAGGTTTTCGGTCTCGGCGCCCAGGCCGTAGGTCAGCCACGAACCGACGCAGGGGAAACCCATCCGCGGCGCGCCGGACTGCATCATGAACAGGGCCGGCGAGTGGTTGTTGCTGGCCGTGTAACCCGAGTGGATGAACGCCATCTTGTCCACGTGCCGCGCCAGGTGCGGGAACAGGCTCGAGACCCACTTGCCGCACTGGCCCTGCCGCTGGAACGTGAACGGCGACTTCATCACCTGGCCGACCGCATCGGCAAAGAAGCCGGTGAACTTGCTGAACGATTCGTCGAACTCGCTCAGCTCCCGCCCATCCCATTTCGCCAGCTCGGGCTTGTAATCCCACGTGTCGACCTGGCTGGGCCCGCCGTTGATGAACAACCAGATCACGGACCGCGCCCGGGCCGGGAAATGGGTCGGGCGCGTCGCCAGCGGTCCGCCGCGGGGACTCGCATCCGCGTTGGCGGCCCGGGCCGCGCCCAGCAGCCCCTGCCGGTGCAGCAGCCCCGCCAGACCGACCAGGCCCAGCCCCATGCCCGCCCGCTCGAACAACTCGCGCCGCGTCCAGCCCACCGCCGGAACTGCCTGTTGCCGTGGCATGATCACCTCACGGGAGAAAGACAAACTCATTCAGCGAGAACATTACCTGGCAGAGATCGGCCAGGGCCAACTCGCGGGCATCGGCCCGGCCGCCCGCCCGGTACGACTCGGCCTGGCCGGTGAGAAACGCCGTATTGCGCCGCAGTTCCTCGCCCGTGGGCGCTCGGCCCAGCGCCAGCCGGTACGCCGCGGCGACCGCCGCGTCGTCGGACGGCCCCGCCGCGGCCGTCACGCGGCTGGCCAGCCCGCTCGCGCAGGTCCGCACCTGGGGATTGTTCATGAACAACAAGGCCTGCGGCGCGATCGTCGTCGTGGGACGGTGTCCCTGGCTGACCAGCGGCTCCGGCAGGTCAAACAGCTGCAGGATCGTGGGGACCTGGGAACGCTTCAAGAAAAAGTAGATGCTCCGCCGCCGCATCGCCTCGTCGCGCGTGCCCGGGCCGTAGAGCTTGGCATCCAGCTGGCCGGAGACCGCCAGCATCTGGTCGCGAATCGCCTCCGCCTCCAGCCGCCGCACGCTGCGCCGCCAGTGCAACAGGTTCTCGGGGTCGATGGCCGCCCGCTCCGCATCCCAGTCCGAACTCTGCAGGTAGACCGCGCTGGTCATGATCCGTTTGTGCAGGGCCTTGATCCGCCAGCCGCCGCGGACGAAGTCGGCGGCCAGCCACTCGAGCAACTCCGGATGCGTCGGCGGGGGAGCCTGGTGCCCGAAGTCGTTCGCCGTGGCCACGATCCCGCGTCCCAGATGCTGCTGCCAGATGCGGTTCACCATCACCCGGGCAGCCAGCGGTCCGGCCCCGTAGTCGATGTCGGTCATCCACTCGGCCAGGGCCCGGCGGCGATAGGACGTGCGCGCGCCCGGGGGCGGGTCGAGCGACCAGTGCCGCTCCGCGTCCGGCGCGCTGGTGAGGATCTGCAGGAAGCCGGGCTGCGCGACGCCTTCCTTCTGGCTGGGATCGCCCCGCTTCAGGTAATAGGTTTCCGGGTAGAAGTGCGGATAGCCGCGCCCGTCCGCGTGGTGCTTGACCTTGGGCACCCCCTCGCTGCCGACCTGGACCGTCGTCGTGGGCACGTCGACCGCAGCCTGCTTCCGCTCCAGCTTTTCAATCGCCGCCGTCAACTCCCGCCACTCAGGCAGCGTCGCGGCGAACCAGCGCTGGGCCGCACCCAAGGCCGCGCCGTCCACCTGGCCCCCGGCACGCAACGTGCGCAGCACGGCCGCCACATTTCCCGGCGGCTCGGGCCGGTCGCTGACCAGCGGCACCGTGCTCGGATCGGCACTCGTGATCGACAGCCGCAAGCGGCCGATCGCGTGCCGGCTGTTGAAATGATGAAACCGTAACGTGACCTTCAGCTCGGTCCCACCCGCGAAGCCGACCGGGGTGTCCAGGGCGAACAGAACCGCCTGGTCGCGGCCGATCCCGCCGAAGTCGACCGCCCAGCCGGTGTTGTTCGGGTCGGCATCCAGCGAGGCCGCGGCCGAGAGCGCGTCCTTGTTCTGCTGGTGCGTGGCCCGCGGGTCGCGCAGGGCCACCTCCACCGGCGGCTGCGAACCGTCCAGCGGCGCTGCCGTCAGGCCGATATCGCCCAGGCAGAAGTTGCCATTGGGGGCCCGCCCCGGTCCCCCGCGCGGCAGCGAGGGATGCGTGAGCGCCTCCAGCCGCAGGGCGGTCATCCCCTTCCGCGGCGTGCGGACCGTGAGCGTGTACTCGTCGAGCGCCGGCACGGGGCCCTCGGCCAGCAGCGACCCGTCCGGCTGCGGCGCCAGCCGCGTGGCCGCCTGGATGCCCGCGGGGGGAACCTCCAGCAGCTCCCAGTCGCCGGGCGCGCGGCCCAGGCCGGCCACGTAGGTTTGGAACAGGGCCGGCAGCTGCTCGCGCTCGAACCGCTCCCGCTCCGCCCTGCGCTGAGCCAGCAGCCCGCGATGCTGCTCGGCCGCCCCGGGCCGCTCGCCTCCGGGCGCCACGGGCAACTGGAGCTCGCTGCGGATCGTCGTCGTGAAATGTGCGACGAACCGGTAATAGTCCCGCGCCGGAATCGGATCGAACTTGTGGTCGTGACAGCGGGCGCAGCCGACCGTGAGCCCCAGGAAGGCGACCGCCGCCGTGCCCGCCATGTCGTCCAGTTGATCGTAGCGGGCCTGCTCGAATTCCCGCTCGGTCAGCTGCGTGGGAAACGTGCCCGCCGTGAGAAAGCCGGTCGCCATCATGGCCAGCGGATCCTGCGGCGCAAATTCGTCGCCCGCCAACTGCCACTTCACGAACTGGTCGTACGGCAAGTCGCGGTTGAACGCCTGGATCAGGAAATCGCGGTAGTGGTAGGCGTACTTGCGGTCGTAATCGTGCTCGCCCCCTTCGCTCTCGGCAAACCGTGCCACGTCCATCCAGTGCCGCGCCCAGCGTTCGCCGTAGTGCGGGCTGGCCAGCAGCCGGTCGAGCAGCTTCTCGTAGGCCTGGGGATCGGGGTCCTGCTCGAAAGCCTCCACCTCCTCGGGCGCCGGCGGCAGCCCGATCAGGTCCAGGTAGGCGCGGCGGACCAGCAGCCGCCGGTCGGCACTCGGATTGGGCTGCAACCCGTCCCGGCGCATCCGCTCCAGCACGAATCGGTCGACCGGCGTGCGGGACCAGGTATCGTCGGCCAGATCTGGCGGCTTCGCGTCACGGAGCGGTTGAAAAGCCCAGTACTGCCGGTCCTCGGCGGTCACCTCCCGCTCCGTCCACGCGACGGCCGACGCGGCCTTTTCGACGAGCGGCCCGTCGTAGGGCGCCCCCAGTTCGATCCATGCGCGCAGATGGGCCAGCTGCTCCGGCCGCAGCTTCGATGCCTCCTCGGGCATCTTCGGCTCCTCGACATGGGTCACCAGCTGGTAGAGCCAGCTGTCGTCGGCATTGCCCGGCTCGACGCCCGGCACCTCGTACTCGCCGCCCTTGAGCAACCCCTCGCGGGTCGTCAAATCAAACGCCGATTGCGTCTCCTCGCCCCCGTGACAGCGAACGCAGTTCTTCACCAGGATGCCCCGCACCTGGTCGCGGAACAGTTTCCGCCCCGCGGCCATCTTCTCCGCGTGCGCGGGATCCAGATCGGCGGCGGCCGCAGGGGCGGCGGAACCGGTCCCCAGGGCAACGGCCAGGAGAAACGTGGACAGTCGGGACCCCATCGAGAACACCTCCCCTGCGGTGGTGCGGTATCTCAACGCCCCAAACAGCCGTCCGGCAGGACAAGACGGCGCGGCTCGGAGCGCATAAACAGCCTTGCGTGATCCTGGCAGATACGGGACGCGGCTACCAGAGCTGCACAATCCTGGGATGGCGCGGCTCCTGCCGAGCCGGCGCGCTGAGCCGGTTCACGGCTCGGCGGGAGCCTCGCCCTCCCAGAATCACGAAAACCAATCGAGGCGGGCGGGTGACGCTCGTGCTCGGTCGGTCCAAGCAGGACGGCACTATTATCGCCCCGCCGACCCCGCCGTGGCAACCAGACCCCCTGCGGCGCAGTTCCCCCCGGGTCGGGGTCTGGTCCATTTTTCGGCCGACCGACTCGACCTCGCGGATACGCGCCGGCCGAAGACATGGACCTGACCCCCTGGAATATCAGGGAAAAACTCACAGGTCGGGGTCTGGTCCATTTTTCGGCGGATAAACTCGACCTCGCGGATACGCGCCGGCCGAAGACATGGACCTGACCCCCTGGAATATCTGGAATATCAGGGAAAATCTTCCACCGGGCTGTGAACGGTTACGCCTCAGATCGATCCCTCCAGCAGCCGCCAGCAATACCACAACATCCGCGGCAGATGGAACGGCCCCTTCCACATGTTCCCCTTGAGCCGCACCGAAAGCCGGCCATCCCGGTGTAGATAGCCGTACCACTCGCCGAACTCCGAGTCCGGGAAGTGCCGGAAGCTCCACTCGTGGACCTGCCCGTGCCAGCGGGCGTACTTTTCATCGCCCGTAATCGTCCAGGCCAGCAGGGTCGCGATGATCGCCTCGCAGTGCGGCCACCAGAACTTCATGTCATGCGCGTATTCCTGTACGGGCAGTCCGCGCAGGTCGCGGAAGCAGAAGATGCCGCCGTGTTCGCCGTCCCACCCCCGCTCCCACATCCAGTCCAGGATCGTCAGCCCCAACCGGACAAGCCGCTCGTCGCCGTTGCGCCTGCCTTCTTGCAGGATGAACCAGGCGCACTCGATGGCGTGACCGGGGTTCAGCTGCCGCCCCTCGAAATGGTCCAGGATGGCGCCGCCGGGCCCCACGACCTCCATCAGGACCCGCTGCTCGGGTTTGAGAAAGTCGCGATCGATCTGCCCGATGAGCCGATCGATCCACTGCGTGCAGGTCCGACCCTCGACCACCAGGTCGCCCAGGTCGGCGCGCAGCTGCTGGGCGGTCGCGATCCCGATCATCAGCGGCCCGAGGCCGGTCATGGGCCGCGTCCGGACATCCACCTTCGCCGGCATCCGGCCCGGCTGGAAGCAGTGGGTCAAGTAGGTCTCGAAATACCGCACGGCGTCGGCCGACGCCCGTTCATCCCCCGTCGCGCGGGCGTAGGCGGCATGGGCGATGGCCGCGAACGATTCGCTGTACACGTACCGCCGCATCCGCAACGGTCGGCCGTCTCGGGTGACGGTGAAGTACAGCTTGCCGTCCGGCGCGGCCCCGTGCCGGCCGAGGAACTCGATCCCGCTGCGGGCCGCCTCCAGCCACTGCGACCTCCGCTCGACCGTGTTGAACAGCGTGGCAAACATCCACGACCCGCGCCCCTGGAACCAGATCGACTTGTCCGTATCGAGCACCGTTCCATCACGGTCGAGGGCCGTGAAGTAGCCGCCCGACCGGGCATCCAGGCCATGGCGCAACCAGAAGGGGATTACGTCCTCCAGCAGCGCGTCCCGGTAGGTAGCGGCCAGCTCGCTGCGGCCCGGTACGGTTGTCAGGTCCACGGTCTGGTGCTCCACGCTACTCCCGTCCGTGCCTCCGTAACCGTTCACAGCCCGGTGGAGGATTTTGCCTGATTCCAGGGGGTCAGGTCCATGTTTTCGGCCAGCGCGTATCTGCGAGGTCGAGTTTATCGGCCGAAAAATGGACCAGACCCCGACCC
>Ga0114938_1001706_pt1 | contig 14650 bp, 8 predicted proteins | sample AshMeaBigSpring_FD_88675 | JGI IMG/M metagenome (GOLD analysis project Ga0114938, IMG submission 88675) | Groundwater microbial communities from Big Spring, Nevada to study Microbial Dark Matter (Phase II) - Ash Meadows Big Spring | ecosystem: Environmental > Aquatic > Deep subsurface >...
CACGAGCCGGAGTACGCACTCCAGCATTTTGGTGTGCGCCCGCTGGAATACTACGACCGGCTGGGCGTCGCCAATGCGCGGATGCTCGCCTCGCAGTGCGTACAGATGAGCGCCCGTGAGATCGAGATCATGGCGGCGCGTGGGGTGAAGATGACGCACATGCCGCTCTCCAACTGCGAGGTGGGCGCCGGCATCGCCCCTGTGCCTGAACTGGTGGACGCCGGCGTAACCGTTGGTCTGGGCAGCGACGGCTACGTCAACGACTTCTACGAGGTGGTGCGCGCCACGTTCCTCATCCACAAGGCGCACAAGCAAGACCCGCGCGTCATGCCGGCGCCGTTGGTCTGGTATCTGGCGACGGAGGGCGGTGCAAAGGCGCTGGGACTAGAACAGGTCGGGCGCTTGGCGGAAGGCTGGCAGGCCGACCTGCAACTGATCGACACACGGATGCCCACGCCCACCGAGGAACATAACCTCTACGACCAACTCGTGCTCTGGCGCAGCCACAAGCACGTGCGGCTGGTGATGGTGGCCGGGCAGGTGCGCGTGCGTGAAGGCGTGGCGCCTGGCGCCGATGAAGAGGCGATCATCGCCCGTGCGCACGTCGCCGCACATAAATTGTGGAGCATGGCAGCATAATCGCTCAAATAGAACGCGAATGGCGCTGATTTACCATTGGCAAGCCGGCGCCCTCGTCGCCACAATTGGGCGTCAATGCCATGCATGAGATGATCGAGCTGATTACAGCAAGCTGTACTGAACCCGGCGACTCGCGCCTATCGTGTCTGCATCAACGGTGCGTCGAGTACCGGTGTGCTCGGCATCCCAACCGTCGGTTTTAGTCCGGCGGCGGAAGGTGACGCACATGTCGTCGACGAGCGGCTGGCGATCACGGAGTTGGTAAGTGCGGCGGCAGGCTATTGCGAGATCGTGGCGGCGGCGCTCGCCGCGTAGTCGCTTCGGCGCCGCCGGGAAGCGATCACATCACCTCCTGGGCCAGGCGGTTGCATTGAATCCACCCAAGCAGCGCGGGCAGATCACGGTCGATGCGCCACTCGCGCACCGTGCCGTCGTCGCTGGCAGAGTAGAGGCGGCTGCCGTCGGCGGCGAAGATCACCTGCGTCACCGGCCCGCGATGACCAACCAGGCGACGAATCAACGCCCGTTGCTGGATATCCCAGATCAGAATGTCACCAAGCAGCGTTCCTTGCGCGGCCAGCGTACCGTCGGGGCTGAACGCCAGCCGTGTACCCACCTCCAGCGCACCGAGCAAAGACGCAACGAGTTCGCCGCGTGCGACATCCCACAACAGCAACCGTCGATCCTGGCCCGACGAAAGCGCCAGCGACCCGTCGTGGCTGAACACCACGTCCTGAACGGCTTCGGTGTGACCGGAGAGCCGGTGCAGTTCCTGACCGGTGCGGCTGTCCAGCAGACGCAGACTATAGTCGGGCGTACTGTCGGTTCCCTTGCCCGTGCCGATCAAGACGCGCTGTGTGTCCGAGCTGATGGCGCAACAGATCGGCGCCTGAGGCTTGACGTCGGCAAGAAGATACGCTTCGTCCGACTCGATGTCCCAACGCCGCAGCGTGCCGTCATGCGACGCGGTGACGGCAAAGCCACCGCTCGAACTGACAGCCATGTCCCAGATTTTGTCCGTGTGTCCCAGAAATCGACGGAGTTCCGCGCCAGACTCGACATCCCAAAGGCGTACGGAAAAATCGGCCACCGGCGCAAAGATATCACCGGACGCCGAAAGCAGTTGTCGATTGCCGGGCAAAAATCGAATGCCGGCGTACAGCATTTCGGTGTGCCCCACAAGGCGGCGTAGTTCGACGCCTTTGTTCACGTCCCACAGAATAATCTCGCCGGCGAACGTGGCAGTGGCGCCGAGCCGCTCATCCGAGCTAATGTCCAGTGCGGCCGCAGCACTATCATGACCTCGATAGTCGATGCGACGGATTTCAGCGCCGTTGCGCAAATCCCAGAGGCGTGCGACGCCGTCGGCTGCGCCGGAGAGGGCATAGCGACCGTCCAGCGTGGTTGCCAGGCTATACAACCGCCCTGTGTGACCAAGATAACGCTCAAACACCCCGCTTTCGAGATCAAGGAGGGCCATCCTGCTGTCCAGACCACCCAGCAATACGGCGCGACCGTCGGGACTGCAGGTTACTGCAAAAAGCCCGGCTTTGATGGCTGAGTAGCGACGCAGTTGTTTCCCCTCGCGAAGATCCCAGAGCAGGGCAAATTGGTCTTGAGACACTGAGATGGCAGTTTCACTACCGGGCACAAATGCAACGCCCCACGCGGCGTCGATATGACCCAGCATCCAGTCACTGTGTGCGCCTCTCTCAAGATAACCGGGAAAGCGGTGCAGAACCTCTCCTTCGGGCACCTTCCAGTGGATGACTGTGCCGTGTGCGTCGCTACTCAACGCACAGTTCCCGTCGGGGCTGATTGCCAATGCGTAGACCGGCTGCCGGTGGCCGTCAAACCGGCCGATTTCTCTGCCGGCGGGGAGATCCCACAGAAGCACCAGGCCATCTGCGCCGCACGAAAGCGCCGTGCGCCTGTCCGGGTGAAAACAGGCAGCGTACACCACACCCGTGTGGCCGCAGAGTCGGTTCATCAGCCGGCCGGTCTCGGCATCCCAGTATGCGAGTGAACCGTCTGCCGAAGCAGAAAGCAAGTGGCGTCCATCGCCGCTGACCTGAACCGCGCGCACGGGAGCGCGATGACCCGACAGGTGCATCAATTGCTTGCCGCTGTTCAAATCCCAGATCGACATCGTGCCGTCGGCTGCGCCCAACACGGCGCGCCGTCCATCCGGGTAACAAGCTACGCCAAAAATTGCGCCGCCGTGGCTATGAAAACAGCGGATGGTTCCCGGCGCATAGGCTGCGTCGGACAGCGTCAGCTCCACCTCCGCAGTCGGTGGGGCGAAGGTCAGGGCCTGCACAGCCAGACGCAATGCGTTGTCGGTTTCTCGCTGCACAAGCGCCAGCCGCGCCGCGCTGATCAGACCGTGGCTTTGCGCCAGGGCCGTAGCGCGCTGAGCATCGTGCAGCGCCTGGGTTCGGCTCGCCAGCGCCTCGGCCAGCGCAGCGGCGCGGGCGCGCTCCTGTTCCTGGCGCAAAGCCGCCGCCGCCGCATCTTCTTGCCGTAGCGCCAGGCTGGCGGCGACAAAATCGGTCTCCGCCTGAGAGAGTTCGTTCCAGCGATCGGCGACCTTGATCTCGGCCTCAGCCAGCAGGCCGCCGCGCAGCAGCGCGCTGCAGTCACGCCCGGCCCTCTCCCACAGCCGCACGCTCGCCCGGAGTCCCTCACGCCAGAAGAAGAAGGCGCGGTCGGCGTGTAGCCAGGCGCCCAGCCGCGTCCAGTTACGGATCAGCGCCTCATGCACCAACTCGACGCTTTCCGCGCCGCGCGGGGTGCGATCCGTCACCAGCAGCCGCGCGCTGGTCAACGCCTGAACGACAGCCCACTCAGTATCGCTGAACTCGGCGCGCAGCCCCAGCCGGCGGCTCGGCTCGACATCCTCCTGTACGTGAACCAGACGCAGCAGAACGCGGCGCGCCAGCGTCTGCTGCTCCGGCTGCAGTCGCGCCAACACCCCATCGGCATAGTGGTTCAGCGCCCCGGCCAACCCTTCGATATCAGCGTAGGCGGCGTGACCGATCCAGCCATCGCGCTGTAGCTGCCAGAGGCGCGTGAGGCAGAATTGGAGAAGCGGCAGGCGGCCTGGCTCGTCGCCGACATCGTCCAGCAGTTGCTCGACCAGCCCTGGCTCGAAGTGGACATTCTGCATCTGTGCTGGCAGTTCGACAGCGCGCGCCATCTCCGCGCGCGCCATTGCGCCCAGCACAAAGATCGCCTCCTGGATGGCATTGGCAAAGGCGCCATGCGCCAGCGCCTGGCCGAGGAAATCGGCGCGCAGCGCGATCACCAGCGCCACGTGGTGGGGCGAGAAATTCGTTGCGGCGGTCTCGGCCAGCAGATTCAGAAAGTGCTGCGGCAGAAAATCGATGCGCTGGATTTGGAAGACTTCCTCAAATTGATCGAGCAGGATGACCAGTGACGTGGGTGGGGCGCTGTCGGGAATGGCCGTCTTGATCACCTGCGGCAGTGAGCGCGCACCGGTGCGTAGGTCATCTGCCAACGCCGTGCTGTTGACGTGTGGCAGGAGGGGCGCCAATACGCCCACCAGCATGGCATACGGGTCTTCGCCAGGGCGCAGCACGCACACGTGCTGCACCCTGCCCGGCTGCGTCAGTTCGAGCAGCGCCGGCAGCAAGCCTGCGTGAATCAGCGAGGATTTGCCGCTGCCCGACACCCCGACCAGCAGAAGCAGCGGCCGGAGTTTGGCCTCTGCCGTCAGCCGCGCCACGACCTCCTCGCGACCGAAAAAGAAGCCCGCCTGTGCCTGCCCAAACGCGTTGAGGCCGCAGTACGGGTCGACGCGCGGGCGCAGCGCCGGCGGCAATGCAGTCAGACCGGTGTGTATCTGCGCGTGCAGCGCCTGGGCTTCCGCGCTGGGCTGCACATGCAGTTCGGCAGCCAGCATGTGCGCTAGCGTTTCGTATTGTTGCAAGGCGAGGTGGCGCTTCCCATCCTGCAGATAAGCGCGCATCAACGCCACGTGCGCCTCTTCGCGCCAGGGTTCCAGGGCAAGGATGCGGCTCAACGCAGCGGCGGCGGCGCGCCAATCGCGCTGGCGCTGGTGATACGCGGCCAGCGTCTCCAGGGTCACAATTGCCCGGTTGTGCAAGCGCTCCTGGTGCAGCATCCGCCACTCCTCGAAGCCTGGCGCATCAGGCAGGGTGAAGCCAGTGAGCAGCCCGGCATCGTAGAGCGCAATGGCGCGCTGCATGTGCTCCATGCATGCGTGACACTCATCCAGCCGGCGATGGGTATGCCCGGCAACTTGCCGGAGCATCTCATCGAATTCATGCACATCCAGCCAATAGTTGCTGCGGGAAGGAAAGCTGACGGTGGTCGCGTCGCTCGTTAGATATTCAGCGGCGGCGCCGGCTAGCATCAGGCTCTGGCGCAGGCGGTAAAGGGTCTGGCGCAGACTCGTCTGCGCCTGTTCGCGTGTAGCCTCTGGCCAGAGGAGCACAGCCAGATGCTCGCGTGTAAAGGGTTGGTCGGGCTGCATTGCCAGATAGATGAGCAGCGCGCGAGCACTGCGCGTGCTGAATTGAAGAAGGCTGCCGTCATCCCACATTGCGCGAAATGACCCGAAAAAGGTGAGGCGAAGTTGGCGCATTGGCTATTTTTCACGCGTTTGTCACGGTGGACTGCTACTGTGTTCACGATTTGCGAGGGAAGTCTGAATGGCTGCTGGCAGATGTACAGTATATCACTGCCGCCAGCAAAAAAGGGAGTTTACCGTGCAACAACGCAAGCAATTGACCCCATCAATCGAGCAACCAGTCAATTATCGCTCTTTCGTGCTGCGTGTGCGGCAGGTGGGCGAGAAAGGAGAGTGCAGCAACCTGCGCTATTTTTTAGAGATGTCCTGACTCAAGAAGAAGTCTATTTTGCCGATCCCCGTGCGCTGGTGAGTTTTTTGTGCGATCTTCCGGCTGCGTCAGATCATGCTTGATGCGCAGCCGCAGAGATGAAACCGATCCAATCTATCCACGAAAGGGTTCTGCTTTTATGCATCCATTTCATCGCCGGCTTCATCGTCGCTTGCAGGCCGGCATCCTGTCTTTCCTCTTCTGCGGCGCGCTGGCGGTCGGCCTGACCTCCGCCATCGATGCCGCGCCTGCGTTGTTCACCAGCACGATCGTCGTCAACACCCTTGCGGATGTTGTGGCCGACGACGGCCAGTGCTCCCTGCGTGAGGCGATCACGGCGGCGAATACGGACGCCGTGTCTGGCGCCAGCGGCGGCGAATGCATCGCCGGCAGCGGCGCCGACATCATCACGCTGGCGGCCGGCAACTACATGCTGACGCTGGCTGGCAGCGGCGAGAACAGCAACGCCACCGGCGACCTGGACATCAGCGCTGATCTCGCCATCAACGGCGCCGGCGCCACGACGGTGATCGATGCGGCCGGGATCGACCGGGCGTTTCACGTCGTCGGCAACAGCGTGGTCACGCTCAACGGGCTGACTGTGCAGAATGGAAATTCCGCGGGCGGCGATGGCGGCGGCATCCTGGCGCCGTCGATCACCCTGGTCAATGTCCAGGTGTTGAGCAACACGACCACCGGACGCGGCGCCGGCGTCTACGTGCTGAACGGCGCGTCCGTGACAAGCAGCCTCTTTCGGGGCAATGTGACCACCAACTACGGCGGCGGTTTCTACAACTTCTCTGGCGGCGCGGTGAACATTGCCAGCTCGCAGTTCATCAGCAACACGGCTGGCGATGGCGGCGGCGTCATGCTCGACGGGGGGACCGGCGCCAGCACGATCGACAACGTGCAGTTCATCAGCAACACGGCGGTCGCTGGCGGCGGGCTGGGTTCGTATGCGACGGTGATCACGGTCACAAACGCATACTTCCAGCACAATCGCGCCACCGGCGGCAGCGGCGGCGGTATGTACGCCTTTGGCGACCTGGCGCTGACCAACAGCCGCCTCATCTCCAACACAGCGACCGGCGGCGGCGGCGGCGTAAGCCACGTGAATATCTTTGAGGCGCGGCGGGGCGTGATTACGAACAGCCTCTTCGCCGACAATCGAGCCAATGTGGGCAATGCCATCGCCTCGAACGGCGCCATCTCGATCACGCACGTCACTGTCGGCGCACTGGCGCAAGTCCCCGGCTACGGCATTTCGCTTGACGGCTGGACGAGCGGCAGCAGCATGAGTGTTCGCAACACCATCATCGACAACCAGGCTACCGGCATGTTCAAAGATGGGCCTGGCCCGCTTCAGGAGGATTACAACCTCTTCTCCAGCGTCACGACCAATTATTCCGGTGCGGTCATCAGTGGCGGGAATAGTGTGACCGGCGCGGCGGCCTTCTTCGCTCCGGCTACCGACGACTATCATCTATCATCGAGCAGCGCCGCCATCGACGTTGGCGCCGACTTCGGCGTGGCGACCGACTTCGACGGTGAAGGCCGGCCACAGGGCGGCGGCTTCGACATCGGCTTCGACGAATCGCCCTACACCGCGCCCACGCCAACGAATACACCTGTGCCACCGACGGCCACCCACACGCCAACGGCGACAAGCGTCCCACCGACGAGCACACCGACGGCGACCCACACCCCCACGGCGACGAGCGTCCCACCAACGGCCACACCGACGGCGACCCACACGCCAACGGCGACGAGCGTCCCACCAACGGCCACACCGACGGCGACCCACACGCCAACGGCGACGAGCGTCCCACCGACGAGCACACCGACGGCGACCCACACGCCAACGGCGACGAGCGTCCCACCAACGGACACACCAACAGCCACCGCCACGCCGGTGTCCGGCTGCCCGCTACAGGTGACGAGCGCTGCCGACAGCGGGCCGGGCACGCTACGCCAGGCTGTGATCAACGCCAGCGTGACCTGTGACCAGATTGTCTTTGCCGTGAGCGTCAGCGGGCAGACAATCCGTCTTGCCTCAGAGTTAGAAATCAACAAGACGCTTGTCATCGACGGCGCCGGACACACCATCAGCGTCAGCGGTGACACCAACAACGATGGCGCGCCGGATGTGCCGGTCTTCTCGATCCTGGGCGGTCAGGTTACGCTACGCAACCTGACCATCGAAAAAGGCAACGGTACGTTGGGGCTGGGCGGCGGCGTCACGGTCAATCCGGGAGCACACCTGACGCTGGATCGCAGCACCGTCCGCGACAGCGTGTCGCACGACGGCGATCTGGTCGGCCAGGGCGCCGGCATCTACAACGTCGGCTTCCTCACCGTGACCAATAGCACCATCCGCGACAACCAGGCGCTGGGCGAGGTCTTCAGTCTGGGCGGCGGCATCTACGCCAATGGCAGCGCCACGACCATCCTCAGCTCGACGATTACCAATAACCGCGCCAACCTTTCCGGCGGCGGCATTCTGGTGGAAGGCGGCGTCTTCCAGCTCATCGACAGCGCGGTCTACAACAACCGCGCCGACCAGAGCACGCTGGTGACGGGGTATGGCGGCGGCGTCAGCGTCCTGGGCGCGACGGGGGCCAACCGGGCAGCAAATATCGTCAACAGCACGATCAGCGGCAACAGTGCGGTGGAGCAAGGCGGCGGTCTGTATGTGGACGCGCCCAGCCAGGCGCACTTGACGCACGTGACCCTGAGCGGCAACCAGGCGCGTGAGGGCGGCAATCTATACAACATCGGCAAGCTGGCGATTGGCAACAGCATCGTCGCCAACGCAACCGGCGGCGACTGCGTGAGCACAGGCACCTTCACCGATCGCGGCGGCAACCTGGTCGAAGATGGGTCATGTATCTTCGCCACCGGTCTGCCGGCGGCGGGCGATCTGACCGGCGATCCGCTGCTTGGCCTCTTGCAGGATAACGGCGGCGCCACGTGGACGCATGCCTTGCTGAGCGGTAGCCCGGCGATCAACACAGGGCAGGCAGGCGACTGCACAACGACTGACCAGCGTGGCCAGCGCCGCGATGCGCGCTGCGATATGGGTGCGTACGAGGCGTCGTTCGGTGACATTGCCGTCAGCAGCGTGACGCCGGGCGAGCTCCAGCCCTGTCTCAATACAAACGTCCCGGTCGAAGTGTTGGTGGCGAATCTCTCCGGCGCGGCGGTGGGGGCGTTTGCGCTGAATCTCTACGATGACGCAACGCCAGCGGGCGCCAGCAACCTGGTGCAGAGTGCACAGGTCGCCGGTCTGGCCGCCAATGCCAGCCAGGTCGTTACGCTAAACTTCACAACGGCGATTTCGGGCACGCGCTATCTCAAAGCGGTGGCCGATGCGCAGAACGTGGTGGCGGAGGCAAACGAGAACAATAACCGCACGCAGGCGCTGCTCGCCGTTGACGGCGCCACCGGCCCCAGCGGAGCGCTCGCCATCCAGAAGGTGAACAGCACCGCCTACGTCGCCAGCAACAATCTTGCGCTGGCACTGACGGTGCAGAGCAGCAGCGCCTGTCGCACACAGCCCACACAGATGCGTTTCTTCGTCGGCGGGCAGTACACGGCGTGGGAGGCCTTCGCACCGAGCAAGAACCTGACCGTCGCCGCTGGCGATGGCGCGTTGGTCAGCGTCTTCGCCCAACTGCGCGATGCTGCCAACGCAACCAGCGAACTCTTCGGCGATGCGGCGACGCTCGATCTGCTGCCGCCCGACAGCAAGGTGGTGGCGCCGGCAGGTGTGGCAGCGACGCAGGCGCTGACCGTCACCTGGACGGGCGTCGATAACGTCAGCGGCGTCAATTCCTTCGATGTACAGCGCCAGGTCAACGGCGGCGCCTGGGAGAGCTTCCAGAGCGGCGTGCAGGCGACGACGGCGCCCCTGAACGGCGCCCAGTTCGGCAACACCTACTGCTTCCGTTCACGCGCTACGGACGGCGCCGGCAACGTGGCGAGTTACCCAACCAGCGCCGATGCGTGTGTGACTGTGCAGCAGCCGGCGCCGTCGGTGGACCTCTTCGGCGTCAACCTGGAATTTACGCAGGCGATCCAGAACCCCGCCAATGTCATGCCGCTGATCGCCAATCGCCCGCTGTTGGCGCGACTGACGCTCGGCATCGGCGCCGGTTCGACAACGGTCTCCAACACGACGGCAGTGCTGCACGGCCTCCGCAACGGCCAGCCGTTGCCCGGCTCGCCGCTGACGGCTGAGAACGGTGCGATCACGGCGCGTACCAATCCCAATCGCGACCTGGCCACCGATCTGCTCCACTTCCGCCTCCCGGCAACGTGGCTGAGCGGCGAAGTGCAGGTCTACGCCGAGATCGACCCACAGAACCGCGTGAGCGAGGGGAACGAGAGCAACAATCGCTTCCCGGCGACCGGCTTCCAGACGCTCAACTTCCTGCCTGAAAATCGCCTGCAGGTCGTGATCGTGCCGATCCGGTTGATCTGGCCGGACGAGACGGTCGCCGAACCAAGCGTCGCCCAGATCTACAACACGCTGGAGCCACTGCGCCAGACCTACCCGATTGCCGATCTCAAGCTGGCGCTGCACGCGCCGATCGACTATCGCCCGGCCTTGCAAAACGAACTGGCCGCCAGCGGGGACTGGAACGCGATGATCACGGCGGTGCGCAAGCTGCGCGTTGCGGAGAAGCCCGCCGCCCATGTGCTCTACTTCGGCATCATCGCCAACGGCGTGAAAAGCCCCTACGCTGGCGTCGGCTATATGCCGGGCAAGGTGGCAGTGGGCACGGCGCTGCTCGAAACCACCGCCTGGCATGAGATCGGTCACAACGCCGGCCGGCAGCACGTTGCGTGCGAACGCGCCGCCAGCGATACGGATGCGAATTTCCCGTATCCAAATGGTCTGTTGGGCAACACCGGCTGGAACTACGTCACCAACCAATTGCTGCCAGCCAACCACCGCGACTTCATGTCCTACTGCTACCCGCGCTGGATATCGGACTACACCTACCTGGCCCTCCACACCTGGCTGGTGCAGAATCCGGCGCCGGCGGTGCGAACCCTGGCCGTGACGCAGGATGGGCTGCTCGTCAGCGGGCAGATCAGCGCCGATGGGCTGAGCGGCAGCATCGACACGATGACGCTGCTGGCGGCGACGACGCCAGACGCGTCCGAAGGCGGCGACTATCGCATCAGCTTCGTGCTGGCGTCGGGTGAGGAGAGCTTCACCTTCCCGTTCGAGGCTGGCGAGTTCAGCCATGACCTCGGCGATGCGCCGCGCGCCTTCGCCTACGTGCTGCCCACGCAGAGCGATCTGAAGGCGGTGCGGCTCTATCGCAACAACATTATCCTCGATGAGAAGACGGTGGGCGCTGCGCCAACGGTGCAAATCACCTCGGCTGCGCCCGACGCAGGGGCTGCCACCTATACGCTGACATGGATCGGCACGCCCGGCGCAACCTATCTGGTGCGCTTCTCGCCGGACAACGGCGCGACCTGGCAGACGCTCACGCCGGCGACGACGCAGCTCAGCGCGCCGGTGCCGACCAGCTACCTGCAGGGCACCAGCCAGGCGATCCTGGAGGTGCGCGCCAGCGCCAACCTCCAAACGGCAGTGGATCAGATTGGACCGTTCACGCTGAGTAAGAAAGCGCCGATCGTCCACATCGAGGCGCCGCAGACCGCCGGCCAACTCTTCGGTCTCGGTGCGACGATCACCTTCGTGGGCAGCGCCTACGACTTCGAGGATGGCGCGCTGACCGCCGATCGCTTTGCGTGGTCGTCGGATCGTGACGGTGCGTTGGGCACGGGCAGCACGCTGGCAGTCGCCACGCTGACGCCGGGCATCCACACTATCACTCTCCACGTCACGGACAGCGACAGCCAGGCGTCCACGGCGCAGGTGCAGGTGGAGGTGGCAAACACGACGGCGGCCACGCGTGCGATTGCGCAGGCCGGCGTCTACGAGTTCGGCGCCACCGGTGCGGTGATCGAAGTGCTCAACACCGGCGGCTGTCTGGAAAGCATCGCCGTGCGGCGGACGGAAAGCCGTCACCCGCGCGCCACCAGCCAGATCGTCGAGGATCGCTTCTGGACGATCACCCAAGACGGCTGCGACACCGCTGGCGGCGACAAATTCCAAGTCAACTTGACGCTGCCGGTGGCGACGACGCCGGACGCCAATCGCCTGCTCTGCCGCGACACCGGTCAGGCGTGGGCGTGCGCTGCCGCCAGCTTCGATGCGGCGGCCGGCACGGTCACGCGCATCGGCGTCGATGACTTCTCCGACTGGACCATCGGCGTGACACAAGTTCGTCTCTATCTCCCAAGCATCAGCCGCTGACACCGGCGTTTCCCCATGCCTGGCGCCCTCCGCCAGACATGGGGAATTGCATCGCAATCTTCCAGGAAGCCTTGGCGCTTCCTGGAAGATGAGCACCAACACCGAAGACAGTCAGTATTCGTCGGGCGGAGTCCTCTGGTGGAAGTTGGGATGAGGGATTGCCGCCATGTGCGGATCGCGGTGAACGAGCGTCAGTTAGCCTGAACTCGATCGATCTACTCACCATCATCGAGACCACCTGCCGGGATGGCTCCTCACTTGGCGTCTGACGCCTGACGACCTTGACCTCCTGGCGTTGCTTGAACTTGTGGTTATGCACGTCGGTAGCCGGACCTTTAAGGATGTTGAGCCGGTTCGCTTCGGTAGCGGACAGTGCGTCACCATGCTGCCAGGTAATGCACCGAGCATGCTCCAACACAGCACTATTTTACTCTCTTGATTTGATCTTTAAAGTGCGAAATCCAGGTTAGGTCGCGCATGTGTCATACTCTGCATAACCGCATGGGCTAGACCATCCAGCGTTTCGATTTCACGCAAACAAAATTGCATCCTCCTAACCAGCTTCCACCTTGCGCACCCAGTCGGGGTCGGCTAGAAAAGGACGCCTCAGCCCGATGAGATCGACCTGCCCGTCCGCCAGCGCAGCGTGCGCCACCGCCGGGGTGCGGATGCGCCCAGCCACAAGCACGGGCAGCCCGACGCAGTACGAATCTGCGCCGCCATCGGCAGTAGATTGGCTTTGGGCGTGCCGGTGGGATACATGCAGTAGGGCACCGACTCGCACATCGTCCCCGAGGTGATGCCAAGGCCGTCTACAACACCCCACGTCGCCAGCTCACGCGCGATGACGAGCGCATCCGCCAACTCCAGCCCACCCTCAATGTAATCGCGCGCGTTGAGCCGCACGACCAGCGGGAATTCCGATCCGACGGCGGCGCGCACGGCGGTCAGTACGGCGCAGCCAAAACGCAGCCGGTTTTCGAGCGCGCCGCCATATTCGTCAGTGCGCCAGTTGGTGTGCGGTGAGAGAAACTGGTGGATGAGATAGCCGTGGCTGAAGGGCACTTCGAGCGCATCGAAGCCAGCCGCCTGCGCCCGCTGCGCGGCGGCGCCAAATGCCGTCACGACATCATCAATTTCGGCCAGCGTCAACGGGCGCGGCGTAACCTGGTTGGCCGGGCAAAGCACCGCCAAGGCAGAGACGCGCGCCTCGGCTGGCGTCACATCGGATTCGCCACGCGCCCGGCGTGGTTGATGTGCGCCGAGATGCGTCCGCCGACAGCATGCATAGCCGCCGTCAAGCGGCGCAGACCAGCCACATGGTCGTCGGTGTGGATGCCAAGCTGGGTGGGCAGTTCGCGCCCGTTGAGTTGCACGTACATCGGCTCGGTGACGATCAGCCCCACCCCAGCCTGGGCGCGACGCACATAGAAGGCGAGGTGCTGGTCAGTGACCTCGCCGGCTTGTGTGGCGCAGCCCAGTTTCACTGCGGTCATCACCACTCGATTGGGCAACGCCAGGCTATCCAGGGCGAATGGTTGCAGCAAGTCGTCAGTCATGCTGTTGGCTCCTGAAATACGCTCTGGTTTGTCAGGCGTGGCCGTGAGCGACACTCTCGGCGCAGGGCGCAGCTTCCTGCAACGCTCCCCCCAGGTAGTGCGTCAGCGCTTGCCGCACCGTACCTTGCGCACCGGTCGCCGCCTGTATCCCCAGTTGCGCAAACAACTGGATGGCGCGCCCACCCATGCCGCCGCTCAACATCACCTGTGCGCCCTGTTGGTGGATGAAGCTGGGGACATCGCCCGGCGCATGACCGTGTGCGAAAGGATTGGCGACGCTCTGGACGGCGATCACGGCGCCGGCATCCACATCGACGAGGGTGAAGTAAGGCGCGTGCCCGAAATGTTGGGCGACTGCGCTCTCCAATCCGTGATTGCTGTCGGAAGTAATGGCGATTCGCATATCAAAGCTCCTGTTCGGTTTGAATTTTTTCGATCACCACCCATGCATTGAAGCCGCCTGCTTCGATGCGGACGCGGGCGTTGGGATGGTGGAATAAGGCGGCGATCTGCAGCGGGGCAAGGAAATGGCTGCGCATCAGCGCCAGCTTCTCGGCCACGGCCAGCAGTTTCACAACGAGAGTGCGCAGGTCCGGCTCCTCGATGACGATGCGTCCGCCCGGTTGGAGGGTGCGCCATAGTTCGGCGGCGGTGGCGGGCTGGTCAATGACGTGGTGCAGCGCGTCCACCATGATGATGCGCGCAAAGGCGCCATCAGCAAAGGGTAGACGCTCGGTGTGGGCAGCGGTCGAGTGCAGACCCTCCTTTTGCTGCGCCTCACCCAACATCTTGAGCGACAAGTCAGCGACAACGACAGGGTGCGCCTTGCCGGTCATGTACTGGGCGACGCGTCCGGTGCCGCCGCCGGCGTCGAGCAGCGCACCCGCAGCTGGCAGCTCCGCCAATGCCCAGATTTCCTGCGGGTCTTTGGGGGGGATGAACGTTTCGTAGAGCGGGGCAAGCAAGTCAAAATGGTCAAAGATTGGCATAAAATTTGGCTTTCGATGCAGCGTGAACAATCGCTGTCGTTAGTGTATGATGTTGGTAATACCAGATGATTGGTATTTTGTCACTTATCCGCTTCCAACAGGAGAGAAATTACGATGGCGAAGAAAATTCTGTTTCTGGTGGGCGACTATGTCGAAGATTATGAAGTGATGGTGCCATATCAGGCGTTGGCCGCCGTGGGCTACGCTGTGGCGGCGGCCTGCCCAGGCAAGTCTGCC
>Ga0114938_1001707_pt1 | contig 14649 bp, 16 predicted proteins | sample AshMeaBigSpring_FD_88675 | JGI IMG/M metagenome (GOLD analysis project Ga0114938, IMG submission 88675) | Groundwater microbial communities from Big Spring, Nevada to study Microbial Dark Matter (Phase II) - Ash Meadows Big Spring | ecosystem: Environmental > Aquatic > Deep subsurface >...
ATTCTTTTTCTCTTGCTAGTTTTAGCTTTTCTTCGTTTTCAGCTGCATTTTGTTGTAGCATTTTTAGCTGATTTTCAAAATCTGCAGCAATACTTTTTCGTAGGCTTTCTTGTAGTTCAGTTTGTAATTTTTGCTTTTCAGCAGCAATTTTTAACGATACCTCTTCTTCTTTTTTTTGTATTTGTTGTTGATAGGCATTTTCTTTCAATTTAAATTCTTCATCTTTCTTTTTTTGCCAGCTAATCATTTTATCACGTAATTCTTTTTCAATTTCATCTCTCATCGAATCGCCGGGTTCAAATTGGTGTTTACAGTTTGGACAAGTTATAATTAAGGATGCCATAGTACGTATTTATTCATCAAATCTAAAAGTAATTCGGTATTTACTTACACAATCGGTGGTAAATCTGTACGATGGGTTTTTATAAAAATTTTAGATGGTGTGTAAGGTAGTAGCGTAGTTGTCGTCTATAACAGCAACACTAAAAAAAAATATTGTGAAAAAATTCTTGTTTTTGTTACTACTAATTGGTCAACAAGCTGTTACTCAAGCACAAGGCTGTAGCGATGCTGGGTTTTGTAGTTTAAGTGTTTTAAAAAACAATGTAGCTGCATCAAAAAATAAACATTCTATTCAAATAGGTTCAAGTTTTGGAATTGGAGAAGAAAATACCCAAACCATCAATCCATATATAGCTTATCAACAACAGTTCAATAAAAAATGGTCGGTTCAGGCAAAGCTTACCGCAACAAGTGCTTCAGGGTTTTTAGGCAATTCGTTTAATATTGGTGATTTTTTTGCTTTTGCAACCCATACTTCTACAAAAGATTCAACTTCTTCATTAACATGGTTAGGCGGAATAAAAATTCCGCTGACAGATGCAAACAACCAAAACAAAGCCAATATTTCGCTGCCTCTAGATTATCAATCAAGCATAGGAACGTATGATGTAATTGTGGGTGTAAATTATATATTTAAAAAACATTGGGAAATAAATGGTGGATTACAATTACCCATTATTCAGCAAAATAAAAATGCTTTTTTTCCAACAAATTTTACCGATGAAAGAGCTAAAAGTTTTGCTCCCACAAATTTATTTAAACGTTCAGCCGATGTGTTGGCAAGAGTAGGTTATTACGTTCAAATTCCATCTCAATCTATCGTAATTAAACCAAATTTATTAGCTATTTATCATGTTGCAGAAGATACGTATGTAAATACAGCAGGTATAAAAACGGCTTTAGACGGTTCAGCAGGTTTAACCCTTAACGGTGGCATCATTGCAACGAAAACATTTAAAAATAATCATCAATTAGAGTTGGTTGCTGCAACACCTTTTGTTGTACGCACCATTAGACCAGATGGACTTACTCGTAGTCTTGTTTTTAACATTCAATACAATATTCAATTCTAATCTTAACCTAAACCTAAACCTAAACCTTTCAACTCATGAAACAGTTATTTTCTATGGTATTTTTTACTGTTTTAGCTACCAGTTTATTTGCTCAGGCAGAGCAACGAAAAAAGCATTTTAACATTGATGATAAGCAAATAGCCATTAGCGGCTTCGATCCTGTGGCTTATTTTACACAAAGCAAAGCTGTAGAAGGAAAATCAGAACTAGCAGTGGCTTATCAAGGTGTTATTTATTATTTTTCTACAGCAGAAAATAAAGAATTGTTTAAGAAAAACCCATCACAATACGAACCTCAATATGGTGGATGGTGTGCTTTTGCAATGGGTGATTATGGTAAGAAAGTTGAAATAGACCCTAATACTTTTAAAATTTTAGATGGAAAACTCTACCTTTTTTACAACAAATATTTTACCAATACCTTAAAAAGTTGGAATAAAAATGAAGTTGCTTTAAAGCAAAAAGCAGATGCCAATTGGCCAAAGTATTACAAACCTTAGCACTTTTATATACCCTTAATTGCCCTTTACAAAACCTTAAAACACAACCAATGAAAAGTTCTATCATTTTTATTTGGCTTTGCCGCATTCTTGCAGCAGCCATTATGTTACAAACCTTATTTTTTAAGTTTTCTGCCTCAGAAGAATCGGTATACATTTTTACCCAAGTAGGTATAGAACCTTGGGGAAGAATTGCCACAGGTATTGCAGAATTAATTGCTGCATGTTTAATTCTTTATCCAAAAACTTCGGTATTTGGTGCGTTAATGGCTATTGGTATAATGATGGGTGCTGTGATGAGCCATTTATTTATTTTAGGAATTGTAGTAAAAAATGATGGCGGACAATTATTTATTTATGCTTTATTGGTAATTGCTGCTGCTAGTTATGTTTTGTGGAGTCATAGAAGTCAATTGCTTGTTTTTTTACCTAAAAAATAGTTGTCGTTTAATCATTCAATAGCTTATCAAATTTGTATACATGACTATTCAAATTTTACAAGAATTAATTTCTTTTTTAGAAAAAATAACTCCCTCACATTATACGCAACAATGCCAAAATTTATCAGGTGCTTCTATTGGTCAGCATGTACGCCATACCATAGAAATGTATCAATGTTTGTATCTAGGATATGAAAATGGGATTGTTAATTATACTCAACGTAAACGAGATGTGCAAATAGAATCTTCAGAAGTGTATGCAATTGAATGTTTACAAACGATTGTATCACAACTTTATTTACAGGACAAAACATTGTTTTTGGTAAATGAAAATGAAGAGTTGTTTTCAAGTTATAAGAGAGAAATTTTGTATTGCGATGAACATGCTATTCATCATTTAGCATTAATAAGAGTAGGTATTCATGAAATAGGAGGCTATACTCTAAGTGATAGTTTTGGTGTGGCTCCATCTACCATAAAATATAGGCAGTCATGTGTACAGTAAGTTTTATTGCTACATCTAACGAAATAATTATTACAAGTAATAGAGATGAGCAAACGCTTCGTTCTGTTGCTTTGCCGCCGAATGAAATAGAAATGCAGTTTGGTAGTTTGTATTATCCTATAGATACCAAAGCAGGTGGAACATGGTTTATTGTTTCATCAACAGGTAATGTAGGTGTATTGTTAAACGGTGCTTTTGAAAAACATATTCCATTATCTAACTACAAAAGAAGTAGAGGAGAAATTTTACCACTAATTTTTCAAGAAGAAAATCCTTTAAAAGCATTGCAACAACTCGATTTAAGTGGTTTTCAGCAGCACACCATTATTCTATTTGTTTACAAAAAGCTATACCAATGTATTTGGGATGCTGAGCAACTATATGTGAAAGAATTACCAGTTTCAGAACCACATATTTGGTCTTCTATTACTTTATATTCAGCAAAAACAATTGCTTTAAAAAAGTTGGCATTTACAGCATTTATTGCAAATACATTTTCAATCAACAGTGCAAATGTTATAGATTTTCATGCACAACTTACTTTACAAAATAAGCCACATTTGTTAATGCCAACCGTACAAGCCACAATGCAAACTGTAAGTTTAAGTTCAGTTTGTATAAGCAAACAATATATTAACTTGTATTATCAAGATTGTAATACAGGTAATACGTATAACAATACAGTTCCATTTCAAACAATGTTTAATAAGCTATTCTAGTGAAATATATGTTGAATAAAACCATTCGATCTATCTTACAAAAACCATTTTTTATTCAGCTATTACATTGGGAATATTGGAGTTTTAATACGCTTTACTTTTTTTTATATCCCATATTTATTTGGTATGGAGTAAAAGCTAAAAGTTTCTTCTTTTTTTCAGCTTCCAATCCAAGTATTACCAATGGTGGATTTTTAATGGAAAGCAAAAAAGATATAGACGCTATTTTACCCAATGCATATAAACCAACTACACTTTTCTTTACTATTGGTACGGATATTACAACCATTTTACAGGAAATGGATAAATACCAAATTGGCTTTCCGATTATTATAAAACCAAATGTTGGAGAAAGGGGTAGGGGCGTTAAAAAAATAGATTCTCATAAAGTATTGCAGCAAGTTTTGCCACTGTACACAGTTTCATATATTATTCAACCATTCGTTTATTATCCTAAAGAAATAGGATTGTTTTATGTAAGAATGCCCAATAGTAACGTGGGCAACATTACAGGAATTGTACGAAAAGAATTTATGCAAGTAACAGGTGATGGAAAAAAAAGCATACTTGAATTATTACAGCAAAATGAAAGATATATTTTACAATTGCCAACCTTAAAAAAATTAATTCCAGAAAGGTTGTCGATTGTTTTGCCTAAGAATGTTACGGAGCAAATATTGCCCTATGGAAATCATGCAAGAGGTTGCTTATTTATAGATGATAGCCTTTTAGTAACTCCAGAGTTAGAAGCTGTTTTTAACAAAGTATGTTTACAAATAAATGGGTTTTATTATGGAAGACTAGATATAAAATATAATTCTTGGGAAGAATTATTAGAAGGAAAAAATTTTAGCATTATTGAATTAAATGGTGCAGGAAGTGAACCAACACATATTTATGATCCTAAACACAGTATTTTTTTTGCATGGAAAGAAATTGTACGACATTGGAAATTGATGTATACAATTGCCCAAATGAACCATCAAAATGGCGTTGCTTACTTATCTTTTAAAGATGGAATGCAAATGTTTAAAGATAGCAGCGTACATGGAAAAAAATTAGATGCTTTGATAATTTAAAAAACTGAAAAAGTATATAATGCACAAACAGAAAATTATAGATTATCTTAAAAAAACAGTGCCGGTAACAACTGAAGAAGCTGAAACTTTTGCTGATGCTTTTAAAGTAGCAAAAATTAAAAAAAGACAATTCATTGTTCAACCAAATTTTATTGTAAAAAATAGAAATTTTGTTGTGGAAGGAGCTTTTAGAGCTTATGTTGTAGACGATCATGGACAAGATAGCACCATTGCATTTGCTATTGAAGATTGGTGGATTACAGACTATAACAGTTATATTTTACAACAACCTGCAACCATGTTTGTAGTGGCTTTAGAAGACAGTGTGATACTTGAAATTTCTTACGAAAAAGAACAGTTGCTAAAAAAGCAACATCATGCATTTGAAACTTTTTTTAGAATAAGAGCAGAACGAACAGCAGCTTTTATGCAACAAAGAATTATTGCTAATTTAACCTTATCTGCTGAAGAAAGATACGATCGGTTTGTTGAAAAATATCCTCAAATAATTCAACGTGTTCCTCAATATGCTTTGGCCTCTTATTTAGGTATTACAACAGAGTTTTTATCTAGAATTAGAAATAAAAAAACATCTAAAAAAAGTTGATCTACATCAACCATATTTATTGATCTACTTCATTTTTGCCCTCTTACCATATATGCAATTTTGTGTTGTTAATGAATCAATCAATAACCATAAAACAACACAATTATGAACACAACAACAAACAGAACATTTACTGTTCCAACAAAAGCAGAGGTATCCGTAGCTAATCAAGCAATTTTTGATAGCCTACAAAAGAAACTCGGTTTTGTACCTAATCTGTATGCTTATTTTGCTAAAAGCGAAACAGCTCTTAACGATTATTTGGTTTTACAAAACAGAAAAAGCTCGTTAAGAGCAAAGGAAAGAGAAGTAGTTAATTTGGTTACAAGCCAGATAAATGGATGTAGATATTGCCAATCTGCACATACTGTTCTTGGTAAAATGAATGGGTTTACAGATGAACAAATTATTGAAATTAGAAAAGGTTCTGCCTCATTTGATAGCAAGTTAAATGCCTTGGCAACATTTACAGCAGCAGTGGTAGAAAACAAAGGAAAAGCAAGTGTTGAAGCAAAGGAGGCGTTTTTTGAAGCAGGATACACAGAAGAAAATTTAATTGATGTAATTATTGTAATTGGCGATAAAATCATCAGTAATTACATTCATAACTTAACTGGTTTTGAAATAGATTTTCCAATAGCAGATATTTTATAATGTATTTTAAGTATATATTCGCCCTAGTTTTGAGCAATCGAAACTAGGGCGATTTATTTTATAGATATTAAAGAAAATAGCAATCAGCATTTTTAAATAATCTATCCATTATTCTAAATACCATTTTTATGAAAAAAAACTTCTTACTCTTTATCTGTTTTTTAGCTTTTTTGAAAGTAAATGCACAAGTGAATGATGCCAATAGCATCCGTTATACCCTAAAGTTATTGTTTGGTGCAGACTATCCTCATCCTAAACAAGATTCACTTCGTTTTCATTATTTCTATTATTCTAATAAGCTTGTAGAATTAGTGGAAAAAGTTGAAATAAATACAACAGTTACTGTACTTGATCAAATTTTGAACGATGTTAGTCCAATGCTGAGAGACAATAATCAATTAGTGGTTACGAAAGTTTTAGTAACCGATTTAGAAACCAAAAGAACGCATGTTTTTGATACTTTTTCAACTGCTGCAAAAAGACTAGAAACACTTGCATACGATAGTGTAAAAATTGGTTTTAAGGAGGGAATTAGTTTTGGTAAACCTAAAAATGATGATTATAAAAAAGAAAAATTATTAAATGATACTTTGATTAAAAATATCCCCTTTAAATATAATGTAGATATTATGAAGGATATTGAAGGAAAAGATTCGTTGATTGCTTATAATTTTTGGATGGATAAAAAAATAAAAACGCTATTTGATTTTTATCCCGAATTAAATTACCGTAAACCCGAATATGCATATATTGGGTTCAAAACTATTTTCATAAAAAGAGATGTTCAATTCACATTATTAGCAGATGATTTTAGAGCCATCACAAAAAAAGAAATTGAAATTTTAGACGCTTTAATTGCTAAGGCTAAATTCAATTAAACCTTTTTCTTTTCTGCTAATTTTTTTAATGCTTCTTGCTTTTGTTTGTCCGAAATTTTACTTTTTTGAACAAGTTTATTTAGTTGATAAGCAATGGCTAATCTAAAGTTTCTAGTATTGGTAGAACTATAATTTTCGATGTTAAAATTGCTTCCATAAGTGTAGGTAATAAACTGCTGCCTTCTAAACGGATCAAAAATATTGAAGTTGATAATTAAGCGTTTATCAAAGAATTTTCTTTGCACACCAAAGTTCATCGTTAGGTTGCTTCTACTTCTTCCTTGAGGGTCGGCAAAGCTGCTGTATCGAGCATTTCCTTCAAAAGTTAGCAAATTGTTGGGTGTAAAATTGTAGTTAAAACTTGTGTAAAAACTTCCGCCATCTCTATACTTAAACAATCTTTTTTCAGCTTCTCCATACTTGTTAAAAGTGTATCCAACACTCGTGTTTATTCTAAACTTTTTGGTAAAAGTGTAGCCACCCCAAGTACTAGCTTCATATTCTTGTCTGTTCGAAATATTTTCAAAAGTAAACTGCGTTTTACCACCATCTGTTAAGGTTCTTATTTGATAAAAAATGTCTTTCACCAAATTGTATCCAAATGAGGTGTTAATGTAGTATTTACCTTTTATTAAACTAAAATTCAAATCAAAATTATCGGCAGTTGAAGGCTTTAAAAACGGGTTGCCAAAACGAATATTATACGGATCGCTATAGTCTATGTTTGGGTTTAACTCTCTTAATCCCGGTCGTCTAATGCTTGCTCTATATACAAACGCTGCATTGAACGTTTTATCAAAATCTTTTCGAATAGTAAAGTTGGGTAAGGTGTTCCAAATATTGGTGTTTACATTGTTAACATTTCCTTTTATAAAATCAAAAGCGGTATGTGTTTGTTCTGCCTGAACACCTGCAATAATTCTCAATTGCTTGGGAAAAATAAAAGTAAATCCACCTCTAATGGTAAAAATGTTTTGCAGAAACATAAAATCGTTACTCAGCAAATCGTTGGTTACAAAACTGCTATCTTGTTTTCTAAAAAAGCTGGTATTTAAAGTGTTGCGATATTCACCAATTTGGTACGTTGTACCCGTTGTAAAGAACACCGTTTTAGAAAGTGGTTTATCATAGTTTACACGTATGGTATATACATTGTTAAACGAATTAAAAAACTGTGTTTGTGTAGAATCTACCCCTGTTGGTACATAATTACCCGTTAAAAATTGTTGAAAATAATCTTTATCATTATCATTTTTTCCAAAAGTTGCACCTACTGTAACACGTAAAACGGTTGCTATATTTTTACCTCTTTGTGTATATGTTGCCATTGCATTATGGCTAAAACCTGTGCCACTACTGCCATTGTCTCTGTTACTGATTCTATAGGCTTCTTTAAAGCGATTAATATTGGTAAATTCAGTAGAACTAAAATTATCGAAGTAGTTTAAATTGCCTTGATAAACAAAATTGATGTTGAGTTTTTTATTAAACTCATAATCTATTTGCGTACGCAAATTCGGACGCCAATTTTCATTTTCCCAATTGGTAACGGTATTAAAATAATTGGTTGAATCTCTATAAATATTTTCTCTTTTTGAGTAGCTATTGCCTACGAATTTGCTTCCTGAAATACCAATGATATTGTTGATGGTAAATTTGGTAGCTCTATAACTATAATTGGCCGATAAACTACCTTCTCCACGGCTACCTATACTAAGCGTTACTTTACCTGTTCCACCAACTTTACCTTTTTTTGTAACAATATTAATTACACCACCTTGTTCTGTAGCAAACTGAGCAGGAGGGTTGGTCATTAACTCAATTTTTTCAATGCTGCTGCCGGGTAAACTTTCTAGCAAATCTTTTAATTGCTCGGCTGTTAAATCTGTTGGTTTATCATCAATCAATATTCTTGGTTCTTTTCCTTTCAATAAAATTTTGCCATTAGGGTCGTTGCTTATTAATGGCATATTTTTTAAAATTTCTGAGGTAGATGAGCCACTACTTAAAGCACTTTCACCAACATTATACGTAATTTTTCCTTCTTTACTTTCAATTAATGGTTTTTCAGAATACACAATTATTTCATCTAATTCAGCACTAGCTTGGTTTATTTTTACATCACCTACATTAAAATCGTATCGTTCTGTTCTTAAATGAAGGCTATCAATAGTAGTGATTTTATAACCTGTTGCTACAATACGTAGCTTGTAATAACCAAGCGGCAATTTGTCTATTTCAAATGAACCATTTTTATCTGCTACTTCAATTACTTTTTTATTAGAATCGAGAAAAGAAATGGCAGCAATACTAGCAAATGCTACTGGTTTGCCCGATTGTGCATCGATAATGTTACCGATAATTAAGCCGATGTTAGATTTGCTTTTAGAAGCGTCACCAGACTGACCAAATAATTGAGTGCTACAAAGTAAAAGCAGTGTGAAAAAATGTTTCATTACAAATTTGAATTACATAAAAGTAAATTAAATGAGTTTCAGAAGGGGTTAAAGAATTATAAGCGGTTGATAAATCGGTTTATTCAATCGATTGTTAAAACTAAGAAAAATCATTTGTTCTGCTAAATAATTTTGTATTTACAAAGATTGATTTTTTTGTTCTTTTAATTTCTGATGAATAGATATATCTAATTTCACCCACTAAATAAAATAATATGTTTACTGTTTATGCAATTCCTAATTGTAACACTGTGAAAAAAGCAATTGATTGGTTGAAAAAAAACAATGTGTCCTATACTTTTCATGATTATAAAAAGAGTGGAATTGAGGAGTTGAAATTGAAAGAATGGACCAACCAAATTGATTGGCAATTATTGCTCAATAAAAAGGGAACTACTTGGAAACAATTAGAACCTGCTGTACAAAATAGTATTGTTTCGGCAGAAAAAGCGATAGAATTGATGATGCAGAAAACAAGTGTTATTAAACGTCCATTAATAGAAAAGAATGGAAAAATAATACTATTAGGTTTTGAAGAATCTGCATATGAAAAAGCCTTTCTTACGCATTTGTAAAAAAGGCTTTTTGTAATTTGTAGAACAATTTTCTTGTTTCTCTTTACAGCGGAAAAAAACTTACTTCAATAAGTTTTGAAGCGTTGCAATTAATTCTTCTCCACGCAAATTTTTACCAATAATTTTTCCATTCGGATCAATCAACAAATTTGCAGGAATACTTTGTATACGGTATTGTTGTGCAACAGCGTTGCTCCAAAATTTTAAATCACTAACGTGTGTCCAAGTTAATTTATCGTCGTTAATAGCTTTTAACCAACTATCTTTTTCTTTATCTAACGATACGCCTAAAACAGTAAAGTTTTTATCTTTAAAATTGTTGTAAGCAGCCACTACATTCGGGTTTTCAACTCTGCAAGGTTTGCACCAACTTGCCCAAAAATCTACCAACACATATTTTCCTTTGAATGATGATAAGCTAACGGGTTTATCGTTTACATCGTTTTGCACAAAATCTGTTGCCATACTTCCAATGCTACCAACTTTAGAAGCCGCAAGCATTTGTTCAAGTTGATTGGCATAAAAACCTGTTTTTCCTCCTGCTTGTAAACGATTGTATTTTTCTTCTAAAACACTTACATCTTCACCAAACAACGGATTTACAACCAACAGTATAAATGAACTAACAGGAGAATTGGGTTTCAATGCAATAAACTTATCTACTTCATTTACTACTTTTTGTTTGATGATATTGAACTGATTAATTAAACTATCTCTTTTTTTAGGAACTTTTTCTGCATTAATTGCAGCAACTGTTTTTCCCAATTTTTCTTTTAATGGGTTAAAGTTTTTTTCATACAACTGATAATCTGCATGCGTTGGAGAACCTGTAATGGTTAATGTTTTTAATCGAGAAGCCAAACCAGAAACGGTAACAATTTCGTTACCAATGTATAAGTCTACAATTTCTTTGTAACCAATAAAATTTAATTGTTGTAAAATGGGTGTTTCCGCTTTACCTGTTAACGTAAATACACCTTTTTTGCTATAGTCTTGAGCAATTGTTGCTCCTTGTGCATTTTGCAAAAACACAAGCGTACTATCTTTTAGTCCAATGATTTTTCCCTTAATAATAAAGCCATTTTGAGCAACAGATAAAATGGGAAGCAAACAGAAAAATAATATTTTTTTCATGTATTTATTTTTTATGTCTTTTTTGCAATACGTCTATAACATCTTGCAGTTTATAATCTTTAGCTTTTAGCAACAATAAGTAATGAAACAATAAATCTGCAGCTTCGCCCAAAAACAATTCTTTATCGTTGTCTTTTGCTTCAATTACTAATTCTACAGCTTCTTCACCTACTTTTTGAGCTACTTTATTAATGCCTTTAGCTAGCATTTTAGCTGTATACGATTCTTCTACAGAAGCCTTACTTCTTTGCTCAATAATTTCTTCTAAATGATATAAAAAATTGGTAGGCTCGTTTGTTTCGTTCCAACAAGTATCGGTGCCTGTGTGGCAAACTGGTCCAACGGGATTTGCCTTTATTAAAAGCGTATCGTTGTCACAGTCGGTAGCTATATGTACAAGATTTAAAAAATTGCCGCTTTCCTCACCTTTTGTCCAAAGTCTTTGTTTAGACCTGCTGTAAAAAGTAACTTTTTGTGTAGCTATTGTTTGTTCTACTGCTGCTTCATTCATAAAACCCAACATCAGCACTTTTCCTGTTTGATTATCTTGTATAATTGCAGGAACAAGCCCATCAGGATATTTTTTAAAATCTATATTCATCAAATTCTTAGTTAAATGTGTTAAGATGCTAGTCCACCAATAGTGATTACAATTTCGCCTTTTACGGTTTTCAATTTAAAATGTTCCAACACTTCTTGAATGCTGCCTCTTTTATTTTCTTCGAACATTTTGGTTAATTCTCTAGTTACACAGCAAGGTCTATCATTTCCAAAATAGGTTGCCATTTCTGTTAAAGTTTTTACCAAACGCATGGGGCTTTCGTAAATAATAATGGTTCTTTTTTCAGTAGCTAACTGTTTAAATTTTGTTTGTCTACCTTTTTTCAAAGGTAAAAATCCTTCAAAAACAAAACTATCAGTTGGTAACCCACTATTTACCAAAGCAGGAACAAAAGCAGTTGCACCGGGTAAACACTCTACTTTTACATCTGCTTTTATGCAGGCTCTTACCAATAAAAAAGCAGGATCACTAATGGCAGGTGTACCAGCATCGGTAATAAGAGCAAAAATTTTGCCTGCTTGCATTTGTTGCACTAAATGCTCGGCAATTTTATGTTCGTTATGTTGATGATAAGGAGAAAGTGGTTTTTGAATTTGATAATGATTCAATAACCGAGAAGATGTTCTTGTGTCTTCACATAAAATTACATCTACACTTTGCAAAACCTCAATGGCTCTGTAAGTAATATCTTTTAAATTACCCAAAGGTGTAGGAACAAGATATAACATAAATATTGCCCAAAATAAAACATTAGCTTTTTTGTGGCTAAGGTTTTTTATTCAATAATTTTTATTTCAAAATACTCCATTACTGCATTTGCCAATAATTGCTTAGCAGCACTTTCTGCGATACTTACAGCAGCATCTGCATTATCTGCTTCAATTTGTAGTGTAATGTGTTTACCTACACGTACATCTTGTACAGTAGATAATCCTAAATTGTGTAAACCATTTAAAACAGCTTTTCCTTGAGGGTCTAATAAGTTTTTAAGAGGCATTACCTTAATTTCAATAGTATATGTCATGATTGTTGATTGTGTTTAAAAAACAAAGATAAAACTACGTAAGCCGCAAAAGTAATGGGTACAGCCATCCATTGTATCAAAATTGCTGTAATTAAACCGATAACAGCCAATATTATAAAAGGAACAAAAGTTTTAAAACTCGGATATTTAAATTTTAAAGCCATCATTGGTAGGGTAGAAACCATTAAATAACTTACTATAGCTGTAACAGCCCATAAAAACCAAGCATTTGTAAACAATTGAACAATCCAAGCCTGATTGCTATACCAATAAATTAATGGAAACGATGCAATTAAAATACCTGCTGCAGGAATAGGTACTCCTTTAAAACCATAACTCTGTTCGGTATCAATATTAAATCTTGCCAATCTGTAAGCACCTGCACAAGGAAAAATAAAAGCAGGTAATAATTGCCAAAATGCTGTATCTAAAGCTTGTACATCGCTTGAAAAGCTGAGTCTTAAAAACTGATAAATAATCATTCCTGGAGCAACGCCAAAACTTACTACATCGGCCAAGCTATCTAATTGCTTGCCAATTTCAGACGATACTTTTAAGGCTCTAGCTACAAATCCATCAAAAAAATCTACTACTGCTGCTATTGCTATAAAAATACTTGCTAAATATATTTTTTCTGGTAAAATAACTACATCGTTACCATTAGCATCTTGTGTTAATAGCAAGTTGGTTTGTAGGGTAAAAACAATGGCAATACAACCAAAAAACAAATTAAGTAAAGTAAATAAATTGGGAATTTGACAAATTATAGAATTAGTTGGTTTATTAGGCTGTAATTGTTGATTACCCATAAAGTTGTGGTTTATAAAAAGGAGAGTTGATGGTTGATTTTAGATAATTATTTTTTTTTCATTGCGGTTTCTATTTCTTCCACCGTAATTGGAATATTTTTCATTAAATCAATACTGCCATTCTTGGTAATCCAAACATTGTTTTCAATTCTAATACCCATTTTTTCTTCTTCAATATAAATTCCCGGTTCAATGGTAAATAACATTCCTGCTTGAATAGGTTCGGTTCTTGTACCTAAATCATGAACATCAATTCCTAAATGATGAGAAATGCCATGATATAAATATTTTCTATAAGCTCTATTGTTGTTGTCTTCGTTTTTAATATCTGCTTTTGTAATTAACCCAATTTTTAAAAATTGCTTGGTTGCTTCTTCTCCTACTTTATCGGTGTAATGGATGATTGAAATGCCAGGTTTTAAAATAGATTTAGCATAATTATGCAAATGCAAACAAGCATTATACACCTCTTTTTGTCGTTTACTAAATTTACCATTCACAGGAATTGTTCTGGTTAAATCAGCACAATAACCACCATAAGCTGCTCCAAAATCCATTAACAATAATTCTCCATCTGCACATACCTCATTATTGCTTACATAGTGCAACGTTCTTGCTCTGTCTCCGCTTGCAATAATGCTGTTATAGGCTTCACCTGTAGCTCTATTGATTAAAAATTCGTGTATAATTTCAGCTTCAACTTCATATTCCATTACACCAGGTTTCACAAATTTGCAAACTCTATTAAATGCTTTATGTGTAATGTTTATTGCAGTTTCTACAACTGTTATTTCTTCTTTCGTTTTAATGGCTCGTAATTGCTTCATTATTTTAGCTGCTCTCAAATATTGATGCAACGGATAACGGCTTTTCATTTCATCGACAAATCTGTAATCTCTTGTTCTAACTAAGCTAGCTTTTCTATCGTTTTCGTTGGTGTCTAAATAAATATTATCTGCTAAATGAATAAATGTTTGCAATAGAGCATCTATACTATCTAACCATACAATGGTTTGAATACCAGAAATGGCAGTAGCTTCATGGGCTCTTAAGCGTTTACCATCCCATTTTTCTTTTAATTCATTCGGACGAACCAAAACCAACACTTCTTTATATGCAGGGTCGTAACAATCTGGATATAAAATAACCATACTATCTTCTTGTTCTACCCCTGAAAGCCAATACAAATCGCTGTTTTGCTTAAATGTATGTAATGCATCTCCATTGCTTGGAAATTCATCGTTACTAACAAAAATGGCAATGCTGTTGGGCTGCATTGCTTTCATAAAACG
>Ga0114938_1001710_pt1 | contig 14617 bp, 13 predicted proteins | sample AshMeaBigSpring_FD_88675 | JGI IMG/M metagenome (GOLD analysis project Ga0114938, IMG submission 88675) | Groundwater microbial communities from Big Spring, Nevada to study Microbial Dark Matter (Phase II) - Ash Meadows Big Spring | ecosystem: Environmental > Aquatic > Deep subsurface >...
GCTTACAGAAGATGGTAATCTGATCGCTGCCCGTGATAAATGGGGGCGCACACCGATCATTATTGGTAAAAAAGAGGGCGCTTACGCGGCTACTAGCGAATCGACCAGTTTCCCTAATCTTGATTATGAGATAGATCGCTATCTGGGACCGGGCGAGATCGTGCGTCTGTCGGCCGATGGTATCGAGCAACTTCGTCAACCGAATGAAGGAATGCAGGTTTGTTCGTTCCTTTGGGTTTATTATGGTTTCCCGACTTCTTGTTACGAAGGTAAAAATGTGGAAGAGGTACGGTTCACCAGCGGACTGAAGATGGGGCAGAAGGACTTGTCGGAGGTGGATTGTGCATGTGGTATACCCGACTCTGGTGTGGGTATGGCTCTGGGTTATGCTGAAGGAAAAGGGGTGCCTTATCATCGGGCTATTGCAAAGTATACTCCTACTTGGCCTCGCAGTTTTACACCTAGTAATCAGGAGATGCGCTCGCTGGTTGCTAAGATGAAATTGATCCCCAACCGGGCGATGTTGCAAGGTAAACGCTTGCTGTTCTGCGACGATTCTATTGTACGGGGTACTCAGTTACGCGATAATGTAAAAGTGCTGTTCGACTATGGAGCTAAAGAGGTGCACATGCGAATTGCTTGTCCACCATTGATATACGATTGCCCTTTCATTGGGTTCACGTCTTCTAAAAATACATTGGAACTGATCACCCGCCGCATTATTAAGGAGTTGGAGGGTGATGAGAATAAAAATCTCGATAAATACGCTACCACAGGTTCGCCCGAATATGAGAAAATGGTAGATGTGATTGCTAAACGTTTCGGACTCGATTCTCTGAAGTTTAATACGCTCGAAACCTTAATTGAAGCGATCGGACTGCCTAAATGTAAGGTCTGTACTCATTGTTTCGATGGCAGTAGTCATTTTTAAGATTTTTTGATTGATAGATCTTTTAAAAAAGAGCCGTGAATTACTTGCCAATTCACGGCTCTTTTTCTACCTTTACGGCAATCTAACTATCAATTTGTAATTAATATATTCTTAAATTATAGATAATATGACTTTAGTAGAACGCTTTTTGAAATATGTCAGCTTCGATACACAATCGGATGAATCGACAGGACTTACTCCCAGCTCTTCTAAACAAATGATTTTTGCCGAATATCTGAAATCGGAATTGACCGCTTTAGGACTGGAAGAAATAACGCTGGATGCGAACGGCTACCTTTTTGCAACGCTTCCTGCCAATATCGATAAGCTTGTACCAACCATCGGTTTTATTGCACATATGGATACGAGTCCCGATATGAGTGGTAAAGATGTGACTCCTCGTATTGTATCGAATTATGACGGCACTGACATCGTATTGTGTGCGGAAGAGAATATCGTACTTTCTCCTTCTCAGTTTCCTGAGTTGCTCGATCATAAAGGCGAGGATCTGATTGTAACAAACGGTAAGACTCTTTTGGGTGCCGATGATAAAGCAGGTATCGCAGAGATCATATCGGCTATTGTTTATCTGAAGGAACATCCGGAAATTAAACATGGTAAAATACGTATCGGCTTTAATCCCGATGAAGAGATTGGCGAAGGTGCTCATAAGTTCGATGTAGAAAAGTTCGGTTGTGAATGGGCTTATACCATGGATGGTGGTGAGGTTGGAGAACTTGAGTTCGAGAACTTTAACGCTGCCGGCGCTAAGATCGTTTTCAATGGACGCAATGTTCATCCGGGATATGCTAAAAATAAGATGATCAACTCTATCAAGATCGCAAATCGTTTTATGGAGATGTTACCTGCGGGTGAATGTCCGGAGCAAACGGAGAAATATGAGGGATTCTATCACTTGATCGGTGTGCAAGGTACGGTGGAACAAACTACGGTTTCTTATATCATTCGTGATCATGATCGTGCTAAGTTTGAAGAACGGAAGAAAGAAATCCAACGCTTGGTTGAGGTGATCAATACTGAGTATGGTGCTAAGACTGCTTCGATAGAATTGCGTGATCAGTATTATAATATGCGTGAGAAGATTGAACCGGTGATGCACATCATCGATACTGCTTTTGCTGCAATGGAACAGGTTGGCGTGAAACCGAACGTGCGACCTATTCGTGGTGGTACTGACGGGGCACAACTTTCTTTCAAAGGTTTGCCTTGCCCCAATATCTTTGCCGGAGGTTTGAATTTCCACGGTCGCTACGAATTTGTCTCTATCCAAAGCATGGAGAAAGCAATGAAAGTGGTTGCGAAAATAGCCGAACTGGTTGCAAGTAAATAGAAAAACATACATAAATATATCCTTAAATATTAATATTAAAATCATGAGAACTACTCCATTTACTGAGAAACACATTGCTTTAGGAGCTAAAATGTGTGAGTTTGCAGGCTATAATATGCCGATTGAATATACTGGTATTATCGAAGAACACCTTACTGTTTGTAATGCAGTGGGCGTGTTCGACGTTTCACATATGGGTGAATTTTGGGTAAAGGGTCCCAATGCCTTGGAGTTCTTGCAACAAGTGACTTCCAACAACGTGGCTGCTCTTTCTCCCGGAAAGGTTCAGTATACTTGCTTCCCTAATGAAAAAGGGGGTATTGTAGACGATTTATTGGTTTACCAATATGAAGCCGAAAAGTATATGTTGGTTGTGAATGCTGCTAACATCGCTAAGGATTGGGAATGGTGCGTTGCACACAATAAGGTGGGTGCTGAACTGGAAAACTCATCCGATCGCATTGCACAACTTGCTGTACAGGGACCAAAAGCAATCTTGGCTCTGCAAAAGTTGACTGATCTCGATCTGTCGTCTATTCCTTATTATACTTTTAAAGTTGGTAAGTTTGCTGGAGTCGATGATGTGATTGTTTCGAATACCGGTTATACCGGTGCCGGTGGTTTTGAACTTTATTTCTATCCGGATGCTGCCGATAAGATTTGGAAAGCTGTGTTCGAAGCAGGTGAGGAGTTTGGTATCAAACCGGTTGGTTTAGGTGCTCGCGATACTCTTCGTCTGGAGATGGGCTTCTGTCTTTATGGAAATGATTTGGACGATACAACTTCTCCTATCGAAGCTGGATTGGGATGGATCACTAAGTTTACTGAAGGAAAAGAGTTCACTAACCGTGCGGCTCTTGAGAAACAGAAAAATGAGGGAACAGTACGTAAGTTGGTTGGCTTTGAAATGATCGACCGCGGTATTCCTCGTCATGGATACGAATTGCAAAGTGCTGACGGTGAAAAGATCGGAGTGGTTACTTCTGGTACTATGTCGCCTGTTCGCAAGATCGGTATCGGTATGGGATACGTCAAACCTGAATATAGTAAGGTGGGTACTGAAATCTGTATTGATATGAGAGGAAGAAAACTAAAAGCTGTGGTGGTAAGACCTCCTTTTAGAAAATAATATTCTTTGTTTGATAACGATGGCCCTGAATATATTTATAAGATATATTCAGGGCTTTTTGTTGATAATACCGTATATTTCTTTTAAATTTGTCATAGAAATGGTCACAAAACTGACTTTAAAATCTAAATTGTTATTACAATGTCTCATTTACCTACTTTGATAGCTGATCTTGGACTGATACTTATCTGGGCCGGAATCATGACCTTATTGTTTAAGAAACTGAAACAGCCTTTGGTGCTTGGATATATTGTTGCGGGATTTCTTGCCAGTCCTCAGCTCTCCTTCACTCCATCGGTCATTGATACCGCTAATATTAAGATCTGGGCAGATATAGGTGTTATCTTTTTATTGTTTGCTCTCGGTCTGGAATTTAGTTTCAAGAAAATCGTTAAAGTAGGAGGCACGGCAGCTATTGCTGCTTGTACCATCATTTTTTGCATGATCCTTTTGGGGGTTGCAGTTGGTATGAGTTTTGGATGGAAGCGGATGGACTGTCTGTTTCTTGGAGGGATGATAGCAATGTCGTCAACCACCATTATTTATAAAGCTTTCGACGATTTGGGAATGCGTAAGAAACAGTTTGCTGGGTTGGTGCTCAGCATTCTTATCCTAGAAGATTTGTTGGCTATTGTATTGATGGTGATGCTTTCTACGATGGCTGTCAGAAATAATCTGGAAGGCACGGAGATGCTCGAGAGCCTCGGAAAACTGGTCTTCTTTCTCATTCTTTGGTTTGTAGTTGGCATCTATCTCATCCCTTTATTCTTGAAACGTTGCCGTAAATTCATGGGGGAAGAGACGTTGCTCATTGTCTCTCTGGCGCTCTGCTTCGGAATGGTGATCTTGGCCGCACATACAGGATTCTCGGCTGCTCTTGGAGCTTTCATCATGGGTTCTATTTTGGCTGAAACGATCGAAGCAGAATCTATTGAGCGTCTGGTGAAACCTGTGAAAAATCTCTTCGGTGCTATCTTCTTTGTATCGGTGGGTATGATGGTCGATTTAAATATGATTGCTGAATATGCTTGGCCCATCGTGGCTATTACTTTGGCAGTCATCCTTGGACAGGCTCTGTTTGGTACTTTTGGGGTTGTGCTTTCCGGTAAGCCTCTGAAGATGGCTATGCAGTGCGGTTTCAGTCTGACCCAGATTGGTGAGTTTGCTTTTATCATCGCCTCCTTGGGACTTTATCTGAATGTGACAAGTAACTTCTTATATCCTATTGTGGTGGCTGTTTCTGTGGTTACTACATTTCTCACTCCTTATATGATCCGCTTGGCTGAGCCGGCTTCCGAATATGTTACCCGCCATTTACCTGCTTCTTGGTCGAGATTTCTCGATAACTATGCGATGGGATCGCAAACGGTGATGAATCATGAGAACTTATGGCGAAAATTATTATTTGCCATGTTGCGTATCGTTGTGGTTTATTCCATTATCAGTGCCTCTATCGTAGTGCTCTCTTTCCGTTTTGTGATTCCTTTTATCAGTGAACATCTGCCGGGATATTGGGGGGCTACTCTAGGATCCTTATTTACTGTTATTTGCATTTCTCCTTTCCTTCGGGCAATCATGGTGAAGAAGAATCATTCTGTTGAATTCATGACACTTTGGAATCGGAACCGGTTAAATCGCGGCCCCTTGGTATCGACTATCGTAATACGTATGATGATCGCTGCGTCGTTCGTCACCTTTGTGATCGCCGGACTGTTTGAGGCTTCTATTGCTTTGGTTATTGGGGTAAGTGTCTTATTAATCATGTTGATGGTCTGGTCGAGAAGGCTTAAAAAACACTCCATTCTGATTGAACGTCGCTTCTTTCAGAATCTTCGTTTGCGTGAAGTGCGGGATGAATATTATGGACAGAAGAAACCTCAGTATGCCGGTCACTTATTATCGCGTGATCTCCATTTAGCCGATCTGGAGATTCCCGGAGAATCTCCTTGTGCTGGCAAAACTTTGATGGAACTGAACCTAGGAAGGAAATACGGAGTTCATGTAGTTTCTATCCTTCGGGGTAAACGAAGGATTAATATACCGGGCGGATCTGTTCGTCTTTTCCCTATGGATCAACTGCAATTGATTGGTACGGATGAACAATTGAATAAGTTCTATGAGGAGATCTCTTGTGAAGGGGCTGTTGATTCGGATGTATACGAGAAGAGCGAGATGACTTTGAAACAGTTTGTGGTTGATTCCGATTCGCCCTTCCTAGGCAAGACAATTCTCGATTCGGGGATTCGTGAACACTATCGCTGTCTGATTGCCGGAATCGATAGGGGCGGGGAGACTTTGATGACTCCCGACGTGAACATCCCTTTCGAGGCAGGTGACGTTTTATGGGTGGTTGGTGAGAATGCTGATGTGCATAAGTTAGTTGAACAATAAAACGTCCGACTATCGGTGGTTGCTCTCTTCAAACGAGTCGTTTGCTTACTTCGGCTAGTCGTTTGTTTCCAAACGAGTCGTTTGTTATCAAGCAGTTTGTTGTTTCCGAATTAGTCGTTTGTTCTTCTAACAGTCGTTTAGTCTCAAGTAGTTTTTAGCTCTCTTCAAACGAGTCGTTTTAGTTTTATGCAGATTATTGCTCTCTCTGACTAGTCGTTGCTTTCTTCGAAATCGAAATCGAAGTCAAAATCCTCCATGAATTCAGGATCTGTAAACTCCTCAAGGCTACGGCGATCTTTCTTCGTCGGACGTCCGGTACCACGGGCACGATCGACGAATCCGCTGATTTTGCTCATCTCAAGCAGTTCGTATTGATCAGGAGTAGTCACGTTTTCCATCACCTCCGGTACAAGTTTGGCACCTACACGTTTCTCTATTGTTTGAAGCACCTTAAAAGAGTAAATAATAGGAGATTTCTTCACTTGGATCACATCTCCGACTTTGATCATACGAGCAGCTTTTACTTGTGAGCCGTTGATAGTTACTCTTCCTTTCTTACAGGCTTCAGCAGCGATGGTGCGTGTTTTGAAGATTCTTACCGCCCACATCCATTTATCTATTCTTGCTTCTGGCATAACCGATGTTTTATCTATTTCTATTGTTTTATTTTTTGTTATATTGGTTCATGGTGATGTTGATCCCCGCCAGGCAAAAACTTTTAATGATCTCTCCTGCAGTCTCCAACCGTTCGTCCATTGATTTCCAATCCTCCTCAGTAAACTGTCCGAGTACAAAATCTACTTGTCCCCCACGTGGAAAATCGTTTCCTATGCCGAAGCGCAAACGCGCATAGTTCTGTGTACCCAAAGTTGCCGCAATGTGTTTGAGTCCGTTATGTCCGGCATCACTACCTTTTCCTTTTAAGCGCAAAGTTCCAAATGGAAGAGCTAGATCATCTACAATGATCAATACGTTTTCCAATGGGATGTTCTCTTTTTGCATCCAATAGCGTACGGCATGTCCGCTCAGGTTCATGAATGTAGAGGGTTTGAGCAGGATTAGTTGGCGCCCTTTGATGGTAAAGTTGGTTGTAAAACCGTAACGACCATCGATGAAAGGCGCTGCATTATTCAACTTAGCTACTGCATCAACAGTCATGAAACCAATGTTGTGTCTTGTTTCGTGATATTCCGGACCGATATTTCCTAAACCAACAATTAAGTATTTCGTCATCTTTGTATTATATGTAAAACGTAGCAATAAAACGTAGCAATAAAAAGAAGCGCAGACTAACACAGATTTATAATCTGCATTAATCTGCGCTTATATCTTTATACAGAGAAAGTTCTAATTACTTACCAGCTGCTGCTGCACCTCTTGCTGCACGAGTCAATTTAACTGCACAAACAACTGCTTCTTTTGCACTGATTAGTTCAAGACCTTCGTAGTGTAATTCACCAACTTTTACAGTCTTACCCAATCCAAGGTGAGCAACATTTACTGTTAATCTCTCAGGGATTGAATTGTATAAAGCTTTCACTTTCAATTTACGTAATTGCAATGCCAATTTACCACCGGCTTTCACACCTTCAGCAAGACCTTCCAACTGTACAGGAACTTCCATAACGATAGGTTTTGCTTCGTCGATTTGGAAGAAGTCAACGTGAAGGATATTGTCTTTTACAGGGTGAAATTGAATATCTTTCAAAATTGCATTTACTTTTTTGCCATCGATATCCAAGTTAACAACGTAGATATGTGGAGTGTAAACCAAGTTACGAAGACCTTCAGCAGGAACTGTGAAGTGACATACTTCAGCTCCACCGTAAAGTACGCAAGGTACATCGCCGTTTTTACGTAATTCTTTTAATGCTCTTGATTGTTCAGAAGAGCGTTCTGCAATTGTTCTTGCAGTTCCTTTAACTTCAATTGATTTCATTTTCAGTAAAATTTGTGTTACTCTAAATTAAGTTTATTTTTTGCTTAATTCACCATCACACGATGTGGTATATCACACGATGTGCAAAAAAGCGCTGCAAAAGTACGTCTTTTTTTGGGAAAATCAAAATGTGCTGATTAAAAATCGATGTCGATTTTAATTTCATCGCTTAATTTGGCTGCATCCGACTTTTCTCCAACGGTTTCCTCAACTAATTCTTCATCTTCTTGATGAAGGTTGATGAAATCGACTGCTTGGGTTAATCCAGTCATGAATTTTTCAAAGTCCTCCTTATAGAGGAATATCTTATGTTTCTCGAAGCTAACTTGAGAATCGTCACCTTCGCCCATAATGATTTTTTTACTTTCAGTGATCGCTAAAAACATTTCATCTTTGCGATTCTTCTTTACGTCGAGATAATAAATACGCTTACCAGCTTTGATCGCTTTAGAAAAGACAATTTCTTTATCGTTCAATTCTGTGCTCATTTTCTTTTTTAATTCTTCCATAAAATTCGGTCCTTTTATAATTGGCTTCAAAATTGGATATTTTTTTTAAACTGTCAAAAGAAAAAGGGCAGAGAATGAAATACTAAATTAAAAAATGTGATTTATTTGTGTAAACTCATTAAAAATATCTACTTTTGCAGTTCGAAAATAATAGTATTAAATAGAATTATGATCAACAGAGTTCTTATTCGTCTTAAAATTATACAAATTGTGTATGCCTACTACCAGAATGGTAGTAAAAACCTGGATTCAGCAGAAAAGGAGTTATTTTTTAGCCTTTCAAAAGCTTATGATCTTTATAACTATCTGTTAATGCTGATGATCGCATTGACTCAGTATGCACAAAAACGTATTGATGCGGCAAAAGCCAAATTAGCTCCAACAAAGGAGGAACTTTATCCAAATATGAAATTTGTCGAGAATAAGTTTATTGCCCAACTAGAGGTGAATAAACAACTCTCCGATTTTATATCCAACCAAAAACGTACATGGGATAACGATCAAGATTTTATCAAAAGGCTTTTTGATACCATTGTTGAATCTGATCTTTATAAAGAATACATGTCTTCTTCCGATAATTCTTATACGGCCGATCGTGAGTTATGGAGAAAAATCTATAAATCTTTTATCTTTAATAATGAAGATTTAGATGTAGTACTTGAAGATCAGAGTCTGTATTGGAACGATGATAAAGAAATCGTGGATACTTTTGTGTTGAAAACAATCAAACGCTTCGAGGAGAAAAATGGGGCAGATCAAGAGTTGCTTCCTGAATTCAAAGATGATGAAGATCAAGATTTTGCTCGTCGTCTGTTCCGTCGCACGATATTGAACGCTGATTATTATCGCCATCTGGTGAACGAGAATACTAAAAACTGGGATTTGGATCGTATCGCATTTATGGATGTGATCATCATGCAGACTGCTTTGGCGGAAATTTTAAGTTTCCCGAATATTCCTGTGAGTGTTTCGCTTAATGAGTATGTGGATATCGCTAAATTGTATAGCACTGTCAAAAGTGGAAGTTTTATCAACGGAACTTTGGATGGAATAGTTAATCAATTAAAAAAAGAAGGCAAATTAACCAAAAAATAATACCTTTGTCGGTATACAATTAAGAAACTAAAAAAGATTATTTATGAACTTATTGACTGTGTTTTTGCAAGGTGCTCCCGCTGCTGGTGGAGGAAGCATGATGTGGATTATGTTGATAGCTATGTTTGTTATCATGTATTTCTTCATGATTCGTCCTCAGAATAAGAAACAAAAAGAAATAGCTAATTTCCGTAAATCTCTTCAAGTGAACCAACAGATCATTACTGCTGGTGGCATTCATGGCACGATCAAAGAGATCGCTGACGATCACGTGGTACTCGAGATTGCGTCTAATGTGAAGATTAAAATAGATAAAAACTCTATTTTTGCTGATGCTTCGGCTGCTAATAACCAGCCTAAATAAGTAGTTAATAAATAGAACCTATGGCTAGTCGTAGGAAAATATTATATATTTATTTAAAACTATTACAGAAAGTTAAGAATTTCCTGCTCAATGGTAAGAACAGGGAATTCTTAATTTTTTTATTTTTCTTTTTTATGGCAGGCTGCTTTTGGCTTCTTCAGACATTGAATAAAAATTATGAAGCCGAGTTCTCCATACCTGTCCGGCTGAAAGATGTTCCGAATAACATCGTGATCACTTCCGAACCATCTCCCGAATTGCGCGTCAAATTGAAAGACAGAGGAACAGTTTTACTTAATTATTTCTTAGGGCGTGATTTCTTTCCAATCAATCTAAGTTTCCTTGATTATAAACATGAAAATAATCATGTGAAAATTTACTCTTATGAGTTTGAAAAATTAATTTTGAGTCAGTTGAGTGTATCGACTAAAATAATATCGGTTAAGCCCGATACTTTGGATTATATCTATAGTACCGGTAAATCGAAAAAAGTGCCGGTTGTTTTTCGGGGGAAAATTGGTGCAGGGCGTCAATATTATATTTCTGATACCTTATATCGACCCGACTCGGTGTTGGTATATGCTCCTGCAAGAATTCTCGATACGATCACTGCTGCACAAACAGAGAAGTTGTATCTGGAAGATGTTACCGAACTTGTTACCAAGCATGTGAACATTAAGCCAGTGAAAGGGGCCAAATTTGTGCCTAATTCGGTGCAACTGACTTTCCCTGTCGATATTTATACAGAGAAAACTGTGGAGGTGCCTTTGCATGGAATCAACTTCCCTGCCGATAAAGCATTAAGGGCTTTTCCTTCCAAAGTGCAAGTTACCTTCCAAGTAGGCTTGAGTCGCTACCGCAAAATAAAAGCAAGTGATTTTGTGATTAATGTATCGTACGAGGATCTTTTGAAAGTGGGTTCCGATAAATATACTGTCCGACTGAAAAGTGCGCCTCCGGGGGTGAGCCAAGTACGTATTTCTCCTGCACAAGTGGATTTCTTGATCGAAAAAGTCTTTAATAATGAGTATTAAAATAGGAATAACCGGCGGAATCGGTAGTGGTAAGAGCATTGTCTCCAGATTGTTGGAGGTCATGGGGGTCCCTGTTTATCTTTCTGATTCGGAGGCTAAAAGGTTGACCGCTTCCGATCCGACTATTCGTGAAGAACTTATTGCACTGGTGGGCGATGAGGTATATGTTGACGGTGCTTTGAATAAAGCGTTCTTAGCTTCTTATATGTTTGGGCACCCTGAACGCTTGACAGCAGTCAACCAAATTATTCATCCCAAAGTAAAAGAGGATTTTCGCCAGTGGGTAAACGCTCATTCGCACGAACCTGTAGTAGCTATCGAATCGGCTATTTTGATTGAAGCAGGCTTTAAAGAGGAAGTGGATAAGGTGGTGATGGTTTATGCTCCTTTGGAGATACGTATCGATCGTACTATCAAACGGGATGGGGCTACCAAAGAGCAAGTGCTAGCGCGCATAGGCAGTCAAATGAGTGATGAGGAGAAATGCAAGCAAGCAGATTATTTGATTGCAAATGATAACAAAACAGCTCTGATACCACAGGTTTTGGAATTTATTTCTTTTCTATCAAAAAAATAATCATTAACTTTGTTCCGCAAAAATTATATTAATAAACAGAAAGTAAATATATTATGTTGAAGACTATCTTGTCTATCTCTGGTAAACCGGGATTATATAAACTTGTTTCGCAAGGAAAAAATATGCTGATTGTTGAATCTATCAGTGCAGATAAAAAACGTATTCCTGCTTATGGGCATGAGAAAATCATCTCTTTAGCTGATATCGCGATGTATACAGATACAGACGAAGTGCCTTTGTCGACTGTTCTTGAATCTTTGAAAGAAAAAGAAAACGGTGCTTTGGCAACTATCGATTTGAAAAAAGCTTCTGCTGAAGATCTTCGTGAGTTTTTTTCACAGGTTTTGCCTAACTTTGATCGTGAAAGAGTATATGCTAATGATATCAAAAAGTTGATTTCTTGGTATAACCTACTTATCTCTAACGGTATCACTGAATTTAGTCAAACAGAAGAAGAGACAGAAACTGCTGCTGAATAAACAAGTAGCATTTTAAATAATAAAAGGCATGATATTCAACCTATTGATTGTATATCATGCCTTTTGTGATTCAAAGTGTTTATAAAAAGATTTTAAAAAAGATAATTGTTTTATAAATCATACGATGTTTTTATTTACCTTTGTCTCTGTTCGCAGCTCTTTAAAGTGTTAAATAGATCTGCAGTTTTGGGAAATATAAAATAAAAGCGTTAAAAAATTATTCTGTACTTGAAATCTGGACAATTTCATGCTATTCGGGAATAAATACAAAACGTTCATGCTCTGTTGTGTATTATTGATGTATACATAGTAGCGTGGGCTTGTTGTACATTATTTGAATAGCGGCAGTCCAGAGCCTCAAGCACGATAACTACAACAGTTCCCACGCTTTTTGTATGATGTAACAATTCATTTCCTTGGGAACAGGAATTGGCAGGCACAAAGTATGAGTCTTATGACAAACAAAATGGTAAATGTACATCTAGATAAGATCGCCGGTACATTGCGTATCACAGGCTTGATGATCGACACTGTGGTCTATTTATACGATGCTAAGGGAGACCTGCAGTATAAGCAACTGTATCAATCACCGTGCTTGGATCTTAAGTTCTCTAAAAAAGGTACTTACGTACTTGTCATGAGTCATCCTAATTGCCAACCAGAAGTAAAACGCATCGTATATTAGTTTGTTCATTCATTAAATCCATAAAAAATGCCGATATGTATTTTTAACATAACGGCATTCTTTATTTATTAAATTCTACTGTTAATTTCTGAAGATCAGTGCATCCGATGTGGAATCTACGATAATCGCTTTGCTACGATCGATCTCTTGCGATAATATTTTCTTCGAAAGATCATTCAATAGATAGCGCTGTATGGCTCTTTTTACCGGACGGGCACCAAACTCCGGATCGTATCCCGCTTGCGATAGAAAATCCAAAGCTCCATTCGTGATTTGCATCTCTACTCCATTGGCAGCTAACATTTTTTGAATATGGGCAATCTGCAAGTTGACGATTTGCTTAATTTCCTTATCTGTTAAAGGTAAGAACATGATCGTTTCATCTATTCGATTCAGAAATTCTGGTCTGATTGTCTTTTTTAACATACTCATAACCTCGGCTTTAGTCTCTTCTATGATCCGTTCTTTATTCGATCCGTTCAACTTTTCCATCTGTGATTGAATATACGAACTTCCCATGTTGGATGTCATGATGATAATCGTATTCTTAAAGTTCACCACACGCCCCTTATTATCTGTCAACCGCCCATCATCTAATACCTGCAACAAGATATTAAACACGTCCGGATGTGCTTTTTCTATCTCATCGAATAGGACGACTGAATATGGTTTCCGACGAATAGCTTCTGTTAACTGTCCTCCTTCATCATAGCCAACATATCCCGGAGGCGCTCCAACTAATCGTGACACGCTGTGCTTCTCCTGATATTCACTCATATCGATACGTGTCATCATCGTTTCGTCATCAAAGAGGAATTCTGCTAAAGCTTTTGCCAGCTCTGTCTTTCCAACACCTGTCGTTCCTAAGAAGATGAATGATCCGATCGGACGCTTGGGGTCTTGTAAACCTGCACGACTTCGACGAACGGCATCTGCAACGGCTTCAATTGCTTCATCCTGACCAATTACTCGTTTATGAAGTTCTTGTTCTAAGTGCAGAAGTTTGTCTTTCTCACTTTGGAGCATCTTGTTGACAGGTATGCCGGTCCATCTGGATACAACATCTGCTATATCTTCCGCATCGACTTCCTCCTTAATCATGGCTTTGTCGCCTTGCATCTCGTGAAGTTTCTGCTGGGTTTCTTGAATGTCTTTATCGAGTGCCTGGAGTTTACCGTATCGTATTTCGGCAACCTTTCCATAATCACCTTCTCTTTCGGCTTTATCTGCTTCAAACTTCAAACTCTCAATTTGTATTTTGTCCTGCTGAATCTTATCCATCAGTGTTTTTTCGCTTTGCCATTTCGCTTTGAACGACTTTTCCTGTTCTTTCAGTTCGGCTAATTCCTTGGCTATCCCTTCTAGTTTAGGTTTGTCATCTTCTCTTTTGATCGCTTCCCGTTCAATTTCCAATTGTTTGATCTTACGAGAGATCTCGTCTAGTTCTTCAGGAACCGAGTCGACTTCCATACGTAGTTTTGCGGCTGCTTCATCCATTAAATCGATTGCTTTATCCGGTAAGAATCGATCGGTAATGTATCGGTTACTTAGTTCTACGGCAGCAATGATAGCGTCATCTTTGATACGAACATGATGATGATTCTCATACCTTTCTTTCAGTCCGCGTAGGATAGAGATCGTGCTCAAAATATCCGGTTCGTTCACTTGTACAATTTGGAAACGTCGTTCCAATGCTTTGTCTTTTTCAAAATACTTCTGGTATTCGTCTAAAGTTGTCGCTCCGATGGCTCTCAGTTCGCCTCGCGCTAAAGCCGGTTTTAAGATGTTTGCAGCATCCATGGCTCCTTCACTCTTTCCAGCGCCGACTAATGTATGGATCTCATCGATGAACAAGATAATGTCACCATCCGACTTTTTCACTTCGTTCACGACGGACTTTAAACGCTCCTCAAACTCTCCTTTATATTTTGCTCCGGCAATCAGAGCACCCATATCTAAAGAGTATACTTGTTTGTTTCTAAGGTTCTCGGGGACATCTCCACGTAATATACGATGAGCTAATCCCTCTACGATTGCCGTTTTACCCGTTCCCGGCTCACCAATCAGAATTGGGTTGTTCTTGGTCCGTCGACTCAGAATTTGCAAGACTCTACGAATCTCCTCATCACGTCC
>Ga0114938_1001711_pt1 | contig 14604 bp, 15 predicted proteins | sample AshMeaBigSpring_FD_88675 | JGI IMG/M metagenome (GOLD analysis project Ga0114938, IMG submission 88675) | Groundwater microbial communities from Big Spring, Nevada to study Microbial Dark Matter (Phase II) - Ash Meadows Big Spring | ecosystem: Environmental > Aquatic > Deep subsurface >...
AGGTAGGTGAAGCGGCTCACCATGAGCCCACCCGCGACGAACGCGACCGTGAAGGCCAGCACGAGCGCCCGCAGGCCCTCCCGCTGCATGTCGTTCAGCATCCAGACGAACCCGGCGAGCAGCGCCGCGCCCGACGGGCTGGGCAGCCCCTCGAAATAGCGCTTGTCGGCCGTGGCCGCGCGGGAATTGAACCGCGCGAGGCGGAACGCGGCGCAGGCCGCGTAAAAGAAAGTGGCGAGCCAGCCGAGCCTGCCCCAGACCGCGCCGTACTCTGCAATGCGCGCGACGCCCCACTGGTACGCCACGATGGCTGGCGCGAGCCCGAAGGCCACCATGTCCGAGAGACTGTCGAACTCCTTGCCGAAGTCGCTCTGGGTATTCGTCCAGCGCGCTATCCGGCCGTCGAGCCCGTCGCAGACCATGGCTACGAAGATCGCGACGGCGGCCCGGTCGAAGTTGCCGTCGCTGGCCGCCACGACGGAGTAGAAGCCCGAGAACAGCACCGCGGTGGTAAACAGGTTCGGCAGCAGGTAAATGCCGCGGCTTCGCGCACGGGGCGAGCCCGCGTCCGGCGTCGGCGAAGATTCGGTCGTCATGTACACCCACCCGGCAGGGGCAAGCATCATAGGTACGGCGCGCTGCCGGCACAACGGACGCGCCCGGGCCGAACCGGGCCGGGTGCACGGCTCTGCTAGAATTCCGGGCCGCCCGCCGCCGGAATCGCGATGCGACTCTCGACCTACCCGATCAATACACTGCGCGACGTCCCCGCCGATGCCGAGGTGGTCAGCCACCAGCTCATGCTGCGGGCGGGGCTCATCCGCCGGCTGGCGGCCGGAATGTACACCTGGCTGCCGATCGGCCTGCGGGTGCTGCGCAAGGTCGAGACCATCGTCCGCGAGGAAATGAACCGCGCCGGCGCCATCGAGGTGCTCATGCCGACGGTTCAGCCAGCCGAGCTCTGGCAGGAATCCGGGCGCTGGGACCAGTTCGGCCCGGAGCTGCTGCGCCTGAGCGACCGCCACGACCGGCCCTTCTGCTACGGGCCGACGCACGAAGAGGTGATCACCGACCTCGCGCGCCGGGAGCTGAAGAGCTACCGTCAGCTGCCGGTGAACTTCTACCAGATCCAGACGAAGTTCCGCGACGAGATCCGGCCGCGCTTCGGCGTGATGCGTGCCCGGGAGTTCACGATGAAAGACGCCTACTCGTTCCACGTCGACGAGGCGTCGCTCGAGCAGGGCTACCAGGCGATGAACGACGCCTACTCGCGGATCTTCACGCGCATGAACCTGCGTTTCCGCGCCGTGCGCGCCGACACCGGCAGCATCGGCGGAAGCGCCTCGCAGGAGTTCCACGTGCTGGCTGATTCGGGCGAGGACGCCATCGCCTTCTCGGATGCCGACGACTATGCGGCCAATCTCGAGATGGCTGAGGCGCTGCCGCCCGCGGGCGAGCGCCCGGCCTCGCGCGCCACGCTGGCGAAGGCAGCGACGCCGGACGTGCGCACGATCGCCGAGCTCACGGCGTTCCTCGGGATCGAGGCATCGCGGTGCGTGAAGACCCTCCTGGTCGAGGGCAGCGACGGCGGCGTCGTCGCGCTCGTCGTCCGCGGCGACCACGAGCTGAACGCGGTCAAGGCCCAGAAGCTCCCGGGAGTGCTCACGCCGCTCAGGATGGCGACCCCCGAACAGGTGCGGTCGGCCGCAGGATGCGAGCCCGGATTCATCGGTCCGGTCCGCCTGGGCGTCAAGGTCTATGCAGACCATGCGGCTGCCCGGCTCGCCGACTTCGTCTGCGGAGCCAACGAGCGCGATGCACACCTGACGGGCGTCAACTGGGGCCGGGACCTGCCGGAGCCCGAGGCCGCGGACCTGCGCAACGTCGTGGCGGGCGACCCGAGCCCGTCCGGCCGGGGACGCCTCTCGATCGCCCGTGGCATCGAGGTCGGCCACATATTCCAGCTCGGCCGCAAGTACAGCGAGGCGATGAAGGCCGCCGTGCTCGACGAAACAGGCCAATCCGTGGTCATGTTCATGGGCTGCTATGGCATCGGTGTGACGCGTGTCGTTGCGGCGGCGATCGAACAGAACCATGATGAAAAAGGTATCGTCTGGCCCGAGCCGATTGCGCCCTTCACCGTGTCGCTGATCCCGATCAACCTGCAGAAGTCCGAGCGCGTGCGTGCAGCCGCCGAGCGCCTGTACGGCGAGTTGCAGGCCGCCGGGTTCGAGGTGTTGTACGACGACCGTGACGCGCGGCCGGGCGTCAAGTTCGCCGACGACGAGCTCGTCGGGATTCCGCAGCGCATCGTGGTGGGTGACAAGGGCCTCGAGCGCGGTGTGGTCGAGTACAAGCCGCGGTCGGGCGGTGGTGCGGCCGAGCTGCCGCTCGATTCGGTCGTCGAGTTCCTGCGCGGGCGCGGGAGCGGCAGGCACTGAGCCACCATGCGCGCACTCGCCGCAGTCTGCCTCGCCACGCTCGCCGCGCTCTACTCCGGCGGAGCGCTCGCGGACCGGCAGATGGATCCGGAACTGCGCGGTGTCATCGCTGCGGCGATACAGCCCACGGACTGTTTCCAGGACAAGTACGAGCAGGCGGTCTGGCTCGCCTACATGGGCCCGCGGCTCGAGCGATTCGTGCAGGATCCGCAAGAGCGGCAGCAGATCCTCCACTACGTCCACTGCGAAGCGCGGCGTGTCGCCATACCGCCGGAGCTCGTGCTCGCAGTGATGGACGTCGAGAGCCGCTTCGACCGCTACGCCGTCTCCTCCGCGGGCGCCGTCGGCTTGATGCAGGTCATGCCGTTCTGGCCCAGCCAGCTGGGGATGACGAACTCGCAGCTCATCCGCATCCCCGAAAACGTCCGGATGGGTACGACCATCCTGGGTTACTACCTGCGCAAGGAACGCGGCAACTACCAGCGGGCCCTCCAGCGATACAACGGCAGTCTCGGCCGACCGACGTACTCCGACCTCGTGATCGACCGGATGGTGGCGCGCTGGCGCTACGCCTACTGACGACTCCGGCAGGGCCGGGCAGTACGCTTCAGGAAGTCTCGAATCCCGCGGGACGAGTGCCGAGTTGCCCGGGCTCGAGCGGCTGCACCTCGACCGCCATGACCTGCGACGACGGCGAGCCCTGCCAGAGCCAGTCGCACAACGCCTGAACGGCAACCGGTTCGCCGCAGGCGAGCACCTCGACCCGGCCGTCGGCCAGATTGCGCGCAAAGCCGCAGACTCCGAGCTCCAGGGCGCGACGCCGGGTGCTCGCACGGTAGAAGACGCCCTGGACGCGCCCGGCGACGATGCAGCGTCGCGCGATCCAGTCGCTCATGGGTGAATCAGGACTGCGGCGGCGACTGGGGCGGGGACTCGGGCTCGGGAGACTGCGCGATTTCGGCGAGCCGGCGCGCTTCCATCGCCTTCGCCCGCGCCTGCTCGGCCTGGTCGCGAGCGGCGCGATACTCGCCCTTGTTCAGGTTGGCCGTGGCGCTCTTCAGCAATCGCTCGGCATCCGCCATGACATCCGGGGCGTACTGTTCGGCGCCAGCCTTCTTCGCGGCCTTCACGGCCTGGCGGGCATTGCTCATTTCCTGCACCGGAATGCCCGCGCAACCGGCCATCTGCACGGCGCCGAGCAGTGCGACCATCAGGACCGTCGGAATGAAGCGGCGTGGAGACTGCATGGTCCGGGGCCAGAGGGGAATTCACGCTAACAACTGCACCCTGCACCGTCAAGGTTGACGTCCGACGTGCCGGTGTTACGGTTTCGGCCACTCAGAAGGGTCACCGAAACCGCAACACCGGCACCTTCGGGGACCGGCACCTCGGCACCGCCGGGAGGGAACGCGAATGACCGAAGTGCTGGTGCTCTATTACTCGCGAAATGGCGCCACGGCCGAGCTTGCGCGACAGGTCGCGCGCGGCGTCGAGTCCGTCGGCGGCGCGAGTGCGCGCGTCCGCACCGTCCCGGCAGTCTCGACCGTCACGGATGCGACCGGGCCCGCGGTTCCCGAGTCCGGACCGCCCTACGCGACGCATCAGGACCTGCGCGATTGCGACGGGCTGGTACTCGGCAGCCCGACCCGGTTCGGAAACATGGCGGCCCCGCTCAAGTACTTCCTCGACGGCACGAGCTCGCTGTGGCTGAACGGCGCCCTCGACCGCAAGCCTGCTGGCGTGTTCACGTCGACCGGTTCGATGCATGGCGGACAGGAGTCGACACTGCTCACGATGATGGTGCCACTGCTGCACCACGGGATGATCATCGTCGGGCTGCCGTTCACGGCTGAGGCCATGAGCCGGACCCGCAGCGGCGGCACGCCTTACGGCGCAAGCCACTTCGCGACCATGAAGCGCGACAGCGGACTGACGGACGACGAGCGCGAGCTCGCCCAGCTGCTGGGACAGCGCGTGGCCGAGGTGGCCGTGGCGATGCGCTCCCGACGTCCCTGAGCGATGCGAGGGTCACCGATCGCTGCGCAGGTGCTCGCGAGGCGCTGGGTCCTCGGGACGGCCTTCGCACTCGGCGCCTGCGTCGCGGTCGCCGCGACGACGTCGAAGGCCTGGCCGGACGGAGCGGTCCTCGCCCTCGTCCTGCTCGTACCGCTGCTGCTGCCCCTGCCGGGACTGCTGCGCGGCGACCGCCGCACCCACGCCTGGGCCACGCTCTGTGTCGCGCCTTATCTGATTTACGGCGTCACCGAGACCATCGCGAACCCCGCCGCGCGCACACTGGCAGGCACCGTGCTGTTCGCCAGCCTGGCGTTCTTCGTCGCGCTGGTCGCGTACCTGCGCGCGACGAGGACGGGCGCACCGCCTCAGGGCCGGCCGGATGCCTGATCTTCCAGTGCCTGCCGAAGGAACGGAACGGTCAGCCGCCGCCGGGCAGCGAGGGCGGCCTGGTCGAGTCGGTCGAGCGCCGCGAAGAGCGAGTGCATGTCGCGCGGCAGGTGGTGCACGAGGTAGAGCGCTGCGTCGGCAGACAGATCGAGTCCACGCATCGCAGCGCGACGCTGCAGCGCTTCGGACCGGCCGGAATCGTCGAGTTCATGCAGCTGGTACACCGCGGCGGCACGCAGCCGTGAGCCGAGGTCGGGCAGGCGGAAATCGACGGCTGAGGGTGGCGGCTCCGACGCGACGCAGAGACAACCAGCACCCTCCTGCATGAGCGTGTGCAGGCGGAATATCGCCGCGTTCCAATCCGGATCCCCGGCCACGAACTCCAGGCCGTCCAGGCAGACGAGGTCGAGCGTCTCGCAGCCGTCGAGCCAGGCGGGCCGCGCCGCGTCCGCAAAATCGACATAGGTCGCCGAACCTCCGCGCCCGGCGGTATCCGCGCACGCACCCTGCAGCAGGTGCGTCTTGCCGGTGCCCGTGCGTCCCCACAGCCAGACGATACGCGGTGCGGCTCGGGCCGCGAGGGCCCGGAAAGCCTCGTCGTTCCGGCCGATCACGAAATTCTCGAAACGGGCGCTGTCCCTCAGGCGCACTCCGAGCGGCAACTGTTCCATCGCCACTCAGCGCACCGCCGGAGCGCGGCCGACGGCGGCCGCACGCCTCGAGTACGTGAGCACGTAGTCGAGGCCGCTGACGGCCGTGGTGACGCAGACCAGGGCTCCGGTCGCGACGATGACGGGGGTCTCCGGCCAGCCATAGGCGGCCTGCGCAACGACTGCCAGGCAGAAGGCGATCTGGCAGAAGGTGTTGAGCTTGCTCGGGATCGTCGGCCTGCCCTGCAGCGGACCGAACAGCACGCGATACGTGATGGCGCCGAACACGATCACGAGATCGCGGAGCAGCACGAGGGCCGTGAGCCACCACGGCGCGAGGCCGGCGACGCTGAGGCAGATGAAGGTCGTTACGAGCAGAAGTTTGTCGGCCAGCGGGTCGAGGTGCTTGCCGAGCTCGGTTGCCCAGCCGAACCTCTTCGCGAGCAGCCCGTCCAGCCCGTCGGTGAGCGCGGCCAGCGCGAACAGGGCGAGCACCGCGCCATACCGGCCCTGCAGCAAGCCATGTGCGACCGGGTAAACGAGCAGCATCCGGAAGATGCAGAGCAGGTTCGGCAGGAACCGGAGGTTCATGGCTCGTACAGGAAGTCGAGCGCCTCGGGCCCCGATGCGGCGTCGGGCGGAGGGGGCCGCAGACGCGTCTCGAGCGACGCGATCCGGCGCAGCAGGTCGAGGTCGCCACGGATCGTGAGCCTGAGGCCCACGACCTCCTGTGCCAGCTCGTCGACGGCGATGCTGCGCACGAGGCTGAGCGACTTCAGGTACTCGAGCAGACTCGCGTACGCCTTGACGCCGCTGACGCCACCGATCCGGACGGGAACGGTGGTCATGCCGCGGGTCGAGCCCGGCGCGTATCGTGCGGCCAGCGTATCTGCGGCCAGGTGAATTCCGTCTGCAGGCGTGCCGCTTGCCTGTGCATCCTGGCTGCCGTGCTCGAATCCCCAGGTCACGACGGAACCGCCCGCAACGCCCGCCAGCACGGCCTGCGAGCCTCCGTCCATCGGGCCGCCGGATTCCCGACTGCCGCGGCCGGCTGCGATGTCCCGAACCCGTGCCGCATCGACCGACTGTCGGGGCCACACGATGGGCACGCCGCGCGTCTGCGCCGCCGCCTCGATCGCAGTCCGCTCCGGCACACGCTCACCCTCCAGCACGGCGCGGCTGCCTCCGGCAACGGAGGGGGTGACCAGCAGCACGAGCGTCACCGGGCGTTCCAGCGGCCACAGCGGCAGCCCCGCCTGCGACAGCAGCCTGTCCATGGCCTGCGCGTCGAAACCCACCTTGAGCTGCCGATCGGTGGTCGTCGAGTAGCGCTGCACGTAGCGCGTCGCGTCGGCAGCCGCGGTCTCGATCGCGGCATTTTCGGCGGCATCCCTCCGGCCCGACGCACGCACGGCGGCGACCCGCAAGGCCTCGCCGAAGGCGACGGTGCGATCGGCTTCCGACGCTCCTTTGAGTGGCACCGTGGCCTGGTACACGTCCACGTCGGCTCGCGCCGCTCCGGCAGCGAGCAGCAGGAGCGCACACAGGGACGACGCGAAGGCCGGCCCGTCTTTCCTGACGGTGCATGTGTCTCGGCGCATGGGTTCGGGAACGGTTCGGCGCTGCCGGCGCGCGTGTAAAATACCACAGCCTCGAATCGAACCCCGGGGCAGCCTTGCCCGCGGGAGACCCGATGGCCGAATCCAGACCGACGACGTACCGAGATGCCGGCGTGGACATCGACGCCGGGGACGAACTCGTCGAACGCATCAAGCCGGCGGTCCGGCGCTCGAGCCGACCCGAAGTGCTCGGTGGAATCGGCGGATTCGGTGCGCTGGTCGAAGTCCCGCTGCACCGATATCGCCAGCCGGTGATGGTGTCCGGTACCGATGGCGTGGGCACCAAGCTCCGGCTCGCCATCGAGACCGGCCGTCACGACACGATCGGCATCGACCTCGTCGCAATGTGCGCCAACGACGTCGTGGTGCAGGGCGCCGAGCCGCTCTTCTTCCTCGACTACTACGCCACCGGGAAGCTGCAGGTGGCGGTCGCGGAACGCGTGATCAAGGGCATCGTCGAGGGCTGCCTGCAGGCCGGCTGCGCCCTGGTCGGTGGCGAGACCGCCGAGATGCCAGGCATGTACTCGGGCGACGACTACGATCTGGCGGGCTTCTGTGTGGGCCTGGTGGAGAAGGACCGGATCATCGACGGGACGCGGACCCGCGCTGGTGACGCGATCATCGGGCTCCCCGCGTCGGGTCCGCACTCGAATGGCTATTCGCTCATCCGCAAGCTGCTGGAAATGACCGGCGCCGGGCCGGACACGCTGCTCGACGGGCAGCCGCTGTACGACCGGCTGCTGGCACCGACACGCATTTACGTCAAGGCCGTGCTCGCACTCCTTGCCGAAGTGCCGGTCCACGCGATCGCCCACGTCACGGGCGGCGGGCCGACCGGCAATATCCCGCGCGTGCTGCCGGACGGCCTCGAGGCCGTACTCGACGAGCGCCGCTGGCACCGCCCGACGGTCTTCGACTGGCTGCAGCGCGCCGGGAACGTCGAGCGCGACGAGATGTACCGTACGTTCAACTGTGGCCTCGGCATGGTCCTTTGCGTCGCGGCGGAGGACGCAGACCGCGCAATGCAGGTCCTCGGCTCGCAGGGCGAGCAGCCGCAGCTCGTCGGCGAGGTGCGCCGCGGCGGCCGGGGAGTCGTGATCGAAAGATGAATCCTGCCGCGAACCTGCTGCCGGTGGTCGCGCTCATCTCCGGCCGCGGGAGCAACCTTCGCGCGATCGCCGAGCGAGCCGGCTCCGGCGACCTGCCGATCGAAATCCGGGCGGTCGTCAGCGATCGTGCAGACGCCGCGGGGCTCGCGTGGGCGCAGCAGGCCGGCCTGCGCACGGCCGTGCTTTCCCCGCGGCAATTCCCGGACCGGGACAGCTACGACCAGGCGCTCGCGGATCTCGTGGCGGGCTTCGAGCCGGGTCTGGTGGTGCTGGCGGGTTTCATGCGCATCCTCGGGCCGGCGTTCGTGGACCGCTTCGCCGGGCGCACGCTCAACATCCACCCGTCGCTGCTCCCCACCTATCGAGGGCTGAACACTCACCGGCGCGTCCTGGAGGCGGGCGAATCGCTGCACGGGGCAAGCGTGCATTTCGTGACGCGGGAACTCGACGGCGGCCCAGTCGTCCTGCAGGCGCGTGTGCCGGTACTGTCCAGCGATGACGAAGCGACGCTGGCCGCCCGGGTACTCCACCAGGAACACCGGATCTACCCGCAGGCCGTCGGCTGGTTCGCTCGCGGACGGCTGCGACTCGTCGACGGCGCAGCCTGGCTGGACGGTCGCCCGCTCGATACTCCCGTGCTCGTGGAGGCATCCGATGCAGTGGCGAGCTGATGCGGTCGCCGGCCTGTTCGCGCTGCTGCTGGCAACCGCGTGGTCGCCATGCGGGCACGCCGAGGCGCCCGCCGCCGCGCCTCCGGCCGCGACCGCCGAGAGCCGGCTCACGCCCTACAAGGCGCGTTACCAGGTCAGTTATCGCGGTATCTCGGGCGGCCAGATCGAGAGTTCGCTGCGCAAGGGCACTGCCCCCGGACTGTGGATGTTCGAATCGCGCCCGTACCCCAACCTGCTCGGGCGGGTCGCGATCAGCCCCGACGCGCGGCAGCGGAGCACGATGGAGGTCGCAGGGACCACCGTGCGGCCGCTGCAACTCGTGTTCGATGACGGCAGCGACAGCGGCGTGAAGGACGTATCGGCCACCTTCGAGTGGCCCTCGGGCCACGTCCGGGGCGAGAGCAAGGGCAAGTCGTTCGAGATGGACGTTCCGCCGGGCACCCAGGACCCTGCGTCGGTGCAGCCGGCCATGCTCGCGGCGCTGCTCGCCGGGACGGAGCCACGGGGGTTCCGGATCCTGAACGGATCCCGCCTCGAGACCTACCGCTACTGGCCGGAGGGCCGCGCCACGGTGATGACACCGTACGGCCAGTTCGAGACGGTCGTCTGGGCCAGTCAGCGCGACGGTTCGAAGCGGGTCAATCGCGTCTGGCACGCCCCGGCGCTCGGCTTCGTGCCGGTGCAGGCGATCCAGTACAACAAGGGGCGGCCCGACGTGCAGATGAAGCTCGTCGCCCTCGAGCGCTAAGGCCTCAGGCTTTGGGCAGCGTCACGCCCCGCTGGCCCATGTACTTGCCGCCACGGTCCTTGTAGGACACGTCGCAGACTTCGTCCGACTCGAAGAACAGCATCTGTGCCACGCCCTCGTGGGCATAGATCTTGGCGGGCAGGGGCGTCGTATTCGAGAACTCGAGAGTCACGTGCCCTTCCCACTCCGGCTCGAGTGGTGTCACGTTGACGATGATCCCGCAGCGGGCGTAGGTGGACTTGCCGAGGCACACGGTGAGCACGTTGCGCGGAATGCGGAAGTACTCGACGGTCCTCGCCAGCGCGAACGAATTCGGAGGGATGAGGCAGACCTCGCCCGTGAAGTCCACGAACGAGCCCCGGTCGAAGTCCTTCGGGTCGACGATCGTGGAATTTATGTTGGTGAAGATCTTGAACTCGTTCGCGCAGCGAACGTCGTAGCCGTAGCTCGAAGTGCCGTAGGACACGATTCGCTGGCCGTCCGCGGTGCGGACCTGGCCCGGCTCGAAGGGTTCGATCATGCCGTGGCCCTCGGCCATGCGGCGGATCCAGCGGTCGGACTTGATGCTCACGCTCAGGTTTCCTCGACGGTGATCCTGGGGGCCGCGGTGTCTTCCGGCGGGGAGAGGGCGAGCCGGGCCGCCGTGCGCCGCGCCATTTCCAGGTAAGCGCGGCCCACCGGGCCGTCCGGATCCTGCGCCACGGTCGGCCGGCCGTCGTCCGTCTCCTCCCGGATGCGGATGTCGAGCGGCAGACTGCCGAGCAGCGTGACCCCGTACTGCTCCGCCAGGCGCTGCCCGCCTCCGCTGCCGAAGATGGGCTCCTCGTGGCCGCACTTCGAGCAGACGTGGGTACTCATGTTCTCGACGACGCCGAGCACGGGGACCGACACCTTCTGGAACATGCGCAGACCCTTGCGCGCATCGAGCAGCGCGATGTCCTGTGGCGTCGTCACGACCACCGCCCCGCTTACAGGGACGCGCTGGGAGAGCGTGAGCTGGATGTCGCCCGTGCCGGGTGGCATGTCCACGACGAGGTAATCGAGCTCGCCCCAGTTCGTCCCGGAGAGCAGCTGCGTCAGCGCCTGCGTCACCATCGGCCCGCGCCAGACCATCGGCTGCTCCTCCTCGACCAGAAAACCGATCGACATCACCTTGATGCCGTGGGCCTCGAGCGGCTCGATACGCGTCCCGTCCGTCGACACCGGCCGTTCGCCCCGCAGGCCCGTCATGCGCGGCAGGCTGGGCCCGTAGATATCCGCATCGAGCAGGCCCACGCGAGCTCCGTCCAGCGCCAGGGCGACGGCCAGGTTCACAGCCGTCGTCGACTTGCCCACGCCCCCCTTTCCCGACGCCACCGCAATCACGTTCCGGATACCGGGCAGCGGCTCGAGGCCGCCCTGAACCGCGTGCGGCTGGATGCGCGAGCCGACCGTGACGCGGGCGGAGCCGATTCCCGGCCGGGCAGCGAGCAGGCCTTGCAGCGTCGTCGCGAGGCGGTCCCGGTCCCGGGCGAGCGGGAAGCCCAGCTCGACCTCGACCCGGACCTCCCCGGCCTCGAACCGGACGGACTTCACAGCTTTTGCTTCGTCCAGAGGCACGCCGAGGTGGGGTTCGACATAATTTCCGACCACAAGGCGGGCTTCGCGTAAGCGATCGTCGGTCATCGTGAACTTGGGCAGTGGGAGACGCGACATGCGCCGGAGGTGCACGATTGTAGCGGAAACGGGCTGGAGGTCGCGTCCTGTGCCCGGTCCGGGCGGACGGGCGGACGCATGGCATACTGCGCGGTGTGCCCGGGCGGCAACCGGGGTGCTCCCGTTTTGACTTAGTTGGCTGCGCTCGACTCTGGAAGGATCACGTCGTTACCGGATCGATGAGCTTTTTCACGAATATCAGGGCGGAGCGGCTGATCGCCGAGATCAAGGCAACCGGCGACGGCGGCGGCGATACCGCGAAGTCGCTCGAGAAGCTGGCGAGACTCGGGCAGTCCGCCATACCGAAGATCATTGACGCCCTGGCGAACGCTGACCGCGAGGAAACGGCCGGATTCGTCAGCGTGCTGGCCACGCTCATCGACAACAAGTCGCTGCCGATCGTCGTCACGGCGCTCGCCGACGGCAACCAGCGCACGGCGGCCTCCCTGGTCGCGGCGCTGTCCGCCTCCCGCGGCTACAGCCCGACGATGCTCCTGCCGATGCTCGACGACCCCGCCATGCCCCGCGGTCCCATCGTGAGCATCCTCGCGGCCCAGAAGTCCCGGCTGAGCGCGCGCGACCTGCTGACGCGGGCGTACAACCAGGAGCCCACGGAGAAGGCGGCCCTGTTCCGCATCATCAGCGAGATCGCCGATGCCTCGCTGGTGCCCGACCTGCTGAGCCGCCTCGAGGGGAAAGACCCCATCGCACGCACCCACATCATCAGCATCCTCTCCCGCTTCAACCGGCCGGACGTGGTCGACGCCCTGCAGGGCCAGCTCAAGGACACGAACAAGTTCATCCGCCAGGCGGTGCTGAACGCGCTGTCCCGCCTGGACGGCAAGGCGGACCCTGGCCTGCTCTGCGAAGTGCTGCGCGACCCGGACGTCGAGACGCAGCAGAAGGCAATCGAGGCGGTCGTCCGTGCCAACCACCCGGACACGATCAAGCACCTGGTCAACGTGCTCAAGGACGAGAACGAGAGCTCGCGCCGTGCCGCGGTCGAGGTGCTGAACGAGATCGGCACGGCGGAGCACATCAAGTACCTGCTGCAGTCCATCAAGGACGACGACTGGTGGGTGCGCAGCCGTGCCGCCGACGCGCTCGCGCGCATCGGCGGGCCGCGCGTCATCGAGGCCTCCCTCGAGCTGATCCGCGACCAGGACGAGGACGTGCGGCGGGCAGCCATCGAGATCCTCAACCAGACGAAGGACGAGCGAGCGGTCGGCTACCTGATGGAGGCCACGCGCGACCAGGACTGGTGGGTGCGCGAGCGAGCCGTGGACGCGCTGGCAGAGATCGGCAACCGCTCCGCGCTGCCCGCCCTGCTCGGCATGCTCGAGTCCAGGGACAGCCGCTCGCTGCCCACCGTGGTACGCGCGATCGGCAAGCTCGGCGACGCCGCGCAGATTGCGCGGCTCACGCCGCTGCTCGACCACACCTCCAAGGAAGTCCGGCTGGAGGCGATCACCGCCCTCACGCGCCTCGTCGATGACCGCACGGCCGACACCGTGCGGGCGCGGCTCGAGACCGTGAGCTCCGGCTTCGCAGACGCGACGGTCAGCCACGCGGCGATGCGAGCCGTCGAGGACCTCGAAAGCCGCTTCTCGAGCCAGGCCGTCGCCGTCCGGGACGGCACCAAGCGCATGGCGGAGCCGGGGCGCACGCTCCTCGTCGAGCGCGCGGACATCGAGGGCATGATGCGCCAGTCGCGCGAGCAGCGGCTCGACATCTCGTCGCTCAAGGAAGGCGACGTGCTCGAGGGGCGCTACCGCTACGTGAAGAAGATCGGCAAGGGCGCGTTCGGCACCGTGCTCCTGATGGAAGACACCGTCGTCGACGAGCAGCTGATCCTCAAGTTCCTGAACCCGAACGTCTCCCAGGACGAGGAGATGATGAAGCGGTTCGTGCACGAACTGCGCTACTCGCGCAAGATCACCCACCGCAACGTCATCCGCATCTACGACTTCCTGTTCATCCGCGGCAACTACGCCATCTCGATGGAGTACTTCCCGTCGCACACGCTGAGCCACGAGGTGGGCGACAAGCCCCTGCCGCTCGCCAAGGCCGTGCGCTATGCGACCGACATCGCGACGGGCATGGCGGTGGCGCACCAGTCGGGCATCGTCCACCGCGACCTGAAGCCGGCGAACGTGCTGATCGACGAGAGCGGCCTCGTGAAGATCGTGGACTTCGGCGTGGCCGCCGCGCAGCAGCAGGGTGACACGCAGCTCACCAAGACGGGCTACGTGATCGGCTCGCCGAAGTACATGGCCCCGGAGCAGATCCTCGGCAAGAAGGTGGACGAGCGTGCCGACATCTACAGCCTCGGCGTCATCCTCTACGAGATGCTCACCGGTGAGCCGCCCTACCACCGCGGCGACCACATGGCGGTGATGTACCAGCACGTGCAGGGCAAGGCCCGGCCGCCGATCGAGGTCAACCCCTCGATCCCGCCGGGGCTGTCGGAGATCGTCATGAAGGCGATGTCGGTCGACAAGGCGCGGCGGTTCCAGAGCATGGACGAGCTGCGGTCCGCGCTCGAGCGGTATCTCTGAGGCGGGGCCCGCATGGCGCGCATCGACGCATTCCTCAAGCTCGGAGCCTCGCAGGGCTGCTCGGACGTCCACCTCGCGGTCGGCGTGCCGCCGATGCTGCGCATGAACGGCGACCTGATGCCGATCAAGTTCCGCAACCTCGCCGAGGCGGAGCTCGAGAGCTACGTCACCGAGATCCTGAGCGCCTCGCAGAAGGACCAGTTCGACAAGGGCCACGACATCGACTTCTCGTACGTGGCGGAGGACGGCAACCGTTTCCGCGTGAACGTCTTCCGCAAGGACTCCGGGGTCGGCGCCGTATTCCGCACGATCCCGAACGAGGCACCGGCCCTCGACTCGCTGCGGCTGCCGCCGATCGTCAAGAAATTCTGCGACTACCACCAGGGCATGGTGCTGGTCACGGGCTCGACCGGCACCGGCAAGTCGACCACGCTCGCCGCGATGATCGACCACCTGAACCGGACGCGGCGCCTCAACATCGTCAGCCTCGAGGACCCGATCGAGTTCGTGCACCGCAGCCGTCTGTCGCAGGTCATCCAGCGGGAGCTGCACACGCACCTGCCCTCCTTCTCGGAAGGTGTGCGAGCTGCGATGCGCGAGGATCCGGACATCGTGCTGGTGGGCGAGATGCGCGACCTGGAGACCGTGGCGCTGGTGCTCGAGGTGGCCAACACCGGGCACCTGGTCTTCACGACGCTGCACACGAGCAC
>Ga0114938_1001712_pt1 | contig 14601 bp, 11 predicted proteins | sample AshMeaBigSpring_FD_88675 | JGI IMG/M metagenome (GOLD analysis project Ga0114938, IMG submission 88675) | Groundwater microbial communities from Big Spring, Nevada to study Microbial Dark Matter (Phase II) - Ash Meadows Big Spring | ecosystem: Environmental > Aquatic > Deep subsurface >...
CCGCCGCTTCGACCACTACCGGCTCCGCTGCCTCCTCCACGCCGGCAGCGTCACCTGGCCCAACCGGCCCACACCACCCCGCATCCGGACCCGCCGATCCCCACTCAGATGAGAAGAGCCCGAAATCAACCAAGTGGCCAAGCCCCTCGCCGACCTGGGCCTCGCGGTCTACTGGGTCGACGAATCCAAGACGGTGCGGGTCGGGAACGAGACCGAGTAGCCAGCTTCGGGAACGACCGGAGGGTTGGCGTCGAGACCGGATGTCCGGTACCGGTGCCGGTCACGAGAGCACACTGTGGCCGCGACCGCTCCCACCTCGACGTCGCCACATCATGTTCGGAACGGTTGCCAAACTATGTTCGAAACGGTTGCCAAACTATGTTCGAGACGGTTGCCACCCCGAGTCTCTGGGGGCGAAAGGGCTTTGGGTCGGGCCTTCCAGCCGGTCAGGGGACCCGCTCCGGGCGGACCGTCTCCAGCCGTGGGCGCCGGTGTTGGCGGTGGGCGCGGCGTGATCCTGGGGCCGGAGCTCATGACCGGCCCGTAGATCCGCTGCTTGTGGCAAGCAAACCGAACATGATCTGGCAACCCGCCTCCCGCACCATCAGCCCTCGGCACCTCACAAACAGGAACAAGGCTGATGAACCCCCACGACTGGCACACCCACGACACCGTCGACGGCTCCCAGCGCCGCGCCCCCAACCGGCCTCAGCACCACACGCACCTGCAACAAGTTGCGAGATGTCTACAGGTAGGCATCGGAGGCGGGCCAGGATGTTGAGTTTGGCCAAGGCCCGCAAGGACTACTACCTCAAGAAGGTGGGCGAGATTTCGCCGCGTGAGGACTACTACCTCCGCGGCGGCACCGCCACCGGCCATTGGCATGGCAATGGTGCTGGCGAGCTGGGACTGAGGGGCACCGTTTCGGCTGAGGGCCTGGTCCGGCTCTTCGATGGTCAACACCCGGAGACGGGCGAGCAGCTCGGCCGCCAGCTCCGCAAGGACGGGGTCGCCGCCTGGGACCTGACGTTCTCAGCCGACAAGTCGGTGTCGGTGTTGTGGGCGTTCGGAGACGACGAGGTGCGGAGGCATGTGGTCGAGGCGTTCGAGGAGGCCACAGCCGAAGCGCTCGCCTATCTCGAGTCCGTTGCCTCATCCACTCGCGGAGCAGCCCGAGTTCCGGTGGTCGACCGGGCGGGCATGCCCGTGGTCGACGACGAGGGGAGTCCTCGGCATCGGGTCGAGACCTGGCCGATCCGCACCACCGGATACGTGTCCGCCTGGTTCACCGAATTCACGTCACGCGCCGACGATCCGCAGCTTCACACCCACGTCGTGGTGGGCAACCGGGTGCAGGGTCTCGACGGCGTGTGGAGGGCGATCGACGGCAGACTGTTGTACCGGCATCAGCTTGCCGCCGGCTATTTGCACGAGGCGGAGCTGCGCCGACGGCTCACCGATCGGCTCGGTGTCGCTTGGCAGCCAGTGCACAACGGGATGGCCGACATCGAGGGATTCACCAGAGAGCAGATCACCAACTTCTCGCGGCGCCGCCAGGAGATCGAGGAGTGGCGGGAATCCCACGGTCTAGCCGACACACCGGCAGCCAATGAAGCCGCCACCCTCGCCACCCGAACACCCAAGCAGGAGCATCCCCTCGATGTGCTCACGGCTGACTGGCTGGAGCGGGGGGCCGAGGTTGGCGTGACCTCGGCGTCGGTGGCGGCTCTCCTGGGCCGAGACCGGGAGGTTCAGATCCCCGAACCAGAGCGGGTGTTCGACCGGCTGGCATCCGCCGAGGGACTCACCCGCGAGGCGTCGACGTTCTCCCGCGCCGACGTGATTCAAGCAATCGCCCAGGCCCACTCCGAGGGCGGCCACCGAGTCGAGATTGAAACCCTCGCCGACACGTTCCTCGGGTGGCCCGGCGTCGTTCCCATCCTCCCCAGGCACCAGGTGTCCGACCTTGCAGACGGCCTGCTGGCGAACGCAGTCGAGGCCGACGTCGCGCACCTGATTGAGCTCGTTTCATCGACTGAAGCACCAGCGACACGGCAGAGGGACGCGGACCTTGTCCGCTGGCTGGTCAAGGAACGCCGCTACACCACAGCCGAGCTACTGGCCCTCGAACAGTCCGTCATTGACCGCGGAGTGCGTGGGGTCGGAGCCGACCGGTGGACTGTCCCCACCGCCGCGGCCGAGCAAGTCGTCGCCGCCAGGACGGACCTGACCGACGGGCAACGTGAGATGGTCCGCCAGTTCGCCACCTCAGGCAACAGCATCGACATCGGTGTCGGAGCCGCCGGAACAGGCAAGACCACCGTCATGGCCATCATCGAAGAGCTAGCCCGCCGGTCCGACACCCCCATCATCGGGACCGCACTGGCGGCCCGTGCCGCAGCGGGATTCCAGACCGCCACCGGGATCCCGTCTGCCACTCTCACACGCTTGCTGTGGGAGACTGAGAGAGGCGGTGGACTCCCATCGGGCGCCGTGGTCGTCGTCGACGAGGCAGGCATGGTCGGCAGCCGGCAGCTTGCTCATATCTCAGATCTGGTGGAAGCGGCCAGCGGGAAGCTCATCTTGATCGGTGACCACCGCCAGCTCGCCGAGATCGACGCCGGGGGCCTCTTCGCAGCCCTCACAGTTCGACTCCCCGCCGTGCACCTCACCGAAAACGTCCGACAGAACGAAGCGTGGGAACGAGCTGCGTTGGAGGAACTTCGCGACGGCTCAATCTCACGGGCCGTGGCGATGTACAACCGGCGCGACAAGATCAGAACCGCCCCCACCAACAGCGACACGATCACGGCTGCTGTCGATGCGTGGCATCGGGACATCCAAGAAGCCGAACAGCCCAGCGACGTGCTGCTGATTGGTGATCGCAACACGACTGTGCACCAGCTCAACCAGCAAGCCCGAGCTCGCCTCGCTCAGGACGGACTGCTTACCGGCCCGGCAGTTGTCGGAGCCGATCGCACCTTCCAGACCGGGGATCGAGTCGTGTGTCTCAAGAACCGATCCCGGGTCGGAGTACTCAACGGCGACCTCGGTAGCGTCATCGCCGTCGACACCGACCAACGCACTGTCACCGTGCGCCTGGACCGGACCGGCCATCTCGTCACCATCCCCAGCTGGTACCTCGACGAAGACAACCTCGACTGGGGCTACGCCCTCACTGGCCACAAAGCCCAGGGAGCCACAGCCAGCCGCGTCCACACCGTCGCCGGCGGCAGCGTCGACCGGGAATGGATCTACGTCGCGATGAGTCGAGGCCGCGAAGCAAACACCATCTATCTCACCGACCCCGGCCGAGGCGACGATGAGTGCACCCACGTTGCCCACCAGCATCCCGGTCGGTTGCCCGCGCTCATGACCGCACTTGGCCGCACCGCCTCCCAACCAGCCGCCCTCGACAGCGGACGCGGACCACAGCTCCTGTCCGACGCTCAGTTGAGCCACCGCCTCACCGACCTCGGCAACCAAGCGTCATCCTCGGGCGTGGACGATCATGCCGCCCTGGCCGAGTACGTCGATCTCGTTATGGAGTCAGAAGCCCGAATCCGCGACCAGCTCGCAGCGCTGACATTCACGCCTCCATCGTGGCTGGTAGAGGCCATCGGCGAACGACCCGCTGAGCCGAGCCGTCGCCGAGCGTGGGATCGTGTCGCCGAGCGATCCGTCCGGTATCGGACGGCGTACGGAGTCTCCGAGGATGAGCGAGGAGTCATCGGCCAGCCGCCCCAGAGCCGCGACATCAACCTCCGGGCGGAATGGTTGGCCTGTCGTCACAGCATCGACGTCGATCTGTTGGAGCTGGACTGCGTCGACGGCCGAGGGTCACGAGCGATTGGACTGTGACGAGTGTTCCATTCCTCGATGCGTAGCAGGGCCGACTGGTCAACAGCGAACGCTGAGCACCGCCCTTCAGCCCGTGCGGCGATCCACTGGGCACGGCCAACGTCACGCATCGGCTCCGACGTGGTCGCGTGCCACAACGGTGTCGTAAAGGCCGTAGTGGGTCAGGCCGGGGTGTGAGTCGATGCCGGTATAGCTGAGGCTGGAGTCCTCATACCGGCGGAAGGCGAACACGGCCTGGTTCATCTGCTCGGTGTTGAAGACCTTGAGGCGCACGAGAAGGTGGAAGTCCTCGACGGTTAGGCCGGTCACCGCGAGGAACAGGTCGGGTTCCAGTTTGGTGATTACGTCCTGAAGGGTGTTCTCCCGGAAGTCGGTGAGGTACATGAACGCCGGGATGCGGGTGGCGAACTTGATCAGCTTCTCCTGGACGAGCTTGCGTTTGGACTTGTACTCCTTCTCCTCAGCGGTGAGTTCCTTCGTCTCTTTCGGGGAGAGCTCATTCTCCTTGGCCTTCTTCTTGAGCTCCTTGATCTTGTTTCCTTTGTTGATGATCGTCTCGATGATGTTGTCTCCGAGGGCGCGCCAACCTTCGATGCGCTCCACGGCGGCCATGGCCTCGGGACTGTCGAGGATTCGGCGCAGGGTGTCGTTGTCGACGTTGACCAACAGCGCGCTCTCCCACTTGCGGGCCAGGAGGGTGGCGGAGGTTCCGGCCATGGCGATGTCGAGAATGCCGCTGGCGTCGATCTGCGTCATGTGGGAGCCGTCGTAGGCCAGCACCGGCAGGAACGACACAAGGTCCTCGACCGCCTTCTCTGGGTTGGGTTCGTTCGGGGAGAGCCCGATGCCATAGTCGGAGAGCTGGCGCAACGCCCTTGTGGGGGCGAAGTCGAAGACGAAGCAGACCGGCTTGAGGATTGCCTCTTCGTTGGGGTTGTCGCCGTTGGGGTTATGGATCGACCAGGGTGACTGCACCCGGAAAGCTGCCTGGAAGTAGGTCTCCGGTGACTGGAGGTTGCGGAGCATCAGGATCGAGGACCACTGCGGGACGGTGACACCGGTGGTGAGCTTGGCGCATGAGAGCGTGATCGTCTTGGTCTCGAAGCCACTGCCGATCGCCCTACGCACCGGGGGCAGGGCGTCGAGACCGATGCCAGCCGATGCACCGGCGACGGTGAGCACCTCGTAGTCGTGCCAGAACACGTTCTGCTTCTCGGCGAGCAGGCTCGCCATGGCGTGGCAGGCAGCGACGTTGGGCAGAAACCAGAAGGAGTGCTGCAGGTACGGCAGAAGCCGCACATCCGAATACGGGAATGGCGGTCGCTGTGAGCCAAGCTTGAGGTTGTCGACTTGGGTGGGCGCGTAGGAGCCTCGGATGATGTCGAGCCACTTCTGGACGTCGTTCTTGTGTTTGAACTCGGCGGCCGAACCTCTGCCGGTGGCGGCGAAGAACTCGTTGAGGTCGAACTCGTCGAACTCTCCGGCGCTTGCGATCGCCAGCAGCTCGTCGGGCATCTGATAAGTCAGCAACCGCATCTGCGGAAGGGCGCCGTAGGGGTTCCACCTATGCGGGTGCTCTGATGAGAACTCTTCTTTGGCGCGTTGTTCGTCGGTATACGTCCAGTTGAAGATCTGCTCCTCGATGAACTCGCCGGTCGCCAGCGCTCGGAAGGGGGTACCCGAGAGGTAGAGGTAGGCCTTGGTGGTGATCGGCAGGAAGTCGGTCTCGTCTGCCGACAGTTCGCTGAGGTCTTCGTTCACGGTCGCCAGGGTGGCGGCGTACTCGAGCGTCGTCTCCTTCTTGGCAACCGCATCGTCCTCGCCCTCGAACAACTCCTTGGCGGTGTCGCGCCATGCACCGAAGTGGTACTCGTCGAACACGACCAGATCCCAGTTCACGACGTGGACCCACTCGTTCCTCGGCTTGATGTTGCCGTTTGAGTCACGGCCAAGCAGGTCCTGGAAGGAGCCGAAGTACACGACCGGCTTCTTTGGGTCGATCTCAGTCGGGTCGCGACCGGAGGAACGCGACAGATACTGCCAGTCGTCGAAATCAGCGTGGGACTCTAGGTCGGTCTGCCAGGAGTCCTCGACTGCCGGTTTGAAGGTGACCACGAGCACGCGCTTGGCGCCGAGCCGCTTGGCGAGTTGGTAGGTGGTGAAGGTCTTGCCGAAACGCATCTTGGCGTTCCACAGGAACCGCGGAACGGCGTGCATGTCCTCCTTCCAGATCGAGTGGAAGTAGGCGTGTGTCTTGTCCACGGCTTCTGCTTGCTCGTGGCGCATCAGGAACGTCTCATGGTGGGTGCCTGTGAGTCGGACACCCTTCTGCAGTTCGGTCACCGCTGTCTTGACATCATTAGGAGTGCAACGCATCCACTCGCGCGACGTCCCGATGACGACGTTCTCGAATCCCTTGTCGATCAGCTGCTGACGCACGTCGCCGTCGCGGAAGCTCGTTCCATCCTCACGTTCAGCGAGCTCGTCCACATGAAGGGTGTATGGCTGCTGCATCTGCCCTTGGGACTGGCGGATGCGGGCGTTCACGTCCTCCAGCGTGGTCTGGCCGACCTTGATCAGACCGCTGTAGTTGGCCGGCGGATCGTTAGGTGTCCAGGCATAGATTCGGAGCCGCGCCTCCGGCTTGGGCGCAAGGATCTCCTCGATAGGCTTAGTCATCGTCCTCCTCAGCGACGACAACCTCATCGAGCACCGACTCATCGTGCTCGGCTACCTGTGACTCGATGAACGCAATCTCGTCCTTGGTCAGCCCGTACCGCTTGTAGAGCTTCGCGTCCGTCCACTCCTGATCCGGTGGCAGGTCGGGGACGAAGGCGTAGACCTGCCTTGCCGCATGCTGGGCGGGCTTGCGAAGCGAAACGAGGAATCGCACGAACCGCGTGCGCAGGTAGCTCGCGTAGTTCGTCGCCTCGGATGCGCTGTCGAAGAGGCCGGCAACGAGATAGCTCTCGGTGCAGGCAGTGCCCGGCTCGGCGATGGTCGGCTTGCTCAGGAACTTGGTCTCGATCGCGGCGCTGGTGCCCTGTACAGCTGACATGAGCACCTTCCACTTGTCGATCCACGGCCCGTTAGCGGGAATTTCCGAACGTTCGACCCAACTGACCTTCTGCGACCCGAATAGCTTGACTGGGTCCTCGAGTCCATTCGGATCCGGCTTACCGTGGAAGAACGTTCGGAGACCGAACGGCTTCTGGCTGGACACCCGAAGGTCGAGAGTGGGCTCTGCCTTCTCTATCACCTTGTCCAATATGGGCACTGCTTGGTTCCAGCGCACCAGCACGTCGTACGCGTCGAGGAAGCGTGCGACGGGCTCGCCAACAGGCTTGCCATCCCACATTGTCTGGACGGTGCATGGGCCATCGTGGTCGCGATCCCAGAGGAAGTAGGAGATGCCACCGCGGATCTTCACGCCCGGGAAGCCGTCGTACAGCTTTGGGTAGTCCACCAAGCTCCGTAGTCGCCGATCGCTGAGCATGCGTTCCCGGTATTGGCCCAGGCCCTTCCCGCCAGCAAACCAGCGCGACGGAGTCACCATGACGACATAACGCGGGTCGAGCTCGATCGCCTTGTCCACGAACAGCTGATAGATCGGGGTGGCGCTCGTGCCGTATCCCCCGTCGTCGAGTTGGTAGGGCGGGTTGCCGATGACGACGTCGAACTGCATATCTCCTCCAAACAGCTCAGCCGTGCGAGCCTTCATGTTGTCTGTGTGGATGAACGCGTAGGCGTGTGATTCGAGGGCCTCACCCCGGTCGAGGATCTGCCGGCTGGCCCCGCAAGACTGACATCGGCCGTTCGTCCAGGTGTGCTCGATCCGCTCGAACCAGATGTTGCCTGCAGCGGTGGTGAACGACTTGGCGATGGAGTGGGGACCATTGGCGAACTTTGAGCAGTAGACGCTGCGACGGGCAAGCAGGCTCGTGAGATAGGTGATGCCGATGCCGAAAACCTGCTCCGTCAAGATGTGGTCGACGCGCTGGTGAAGCTCTGGGATCTCGTCCTTCAAGCCATCGGCGAGACGGCTGGTGACCTCACGCAAGAACACGCCTGACTTCGTGACAGGGTCGAGGAACGTGACGCTCGGGTCCGCCCAGATGCTGGAGCCGTCGTGATCGGCCGCCCAAGCCTCGGCCAGGGTGTCGAGCATCCCGTTCGCGAACTCGGGCGGTGTGAAGACCTCGTCGTTCGAGAGGTTGGCGATGCAGGTCAGCACATCGGGGTTGCGGCCTCGCAGCGCGAAACTCTTCTGCATTGCAGTCACTCTGCTAGCTCCTGCACGGTTAGGGGCGAATAGGTCCTGCTCGGAGTGAAGATCTCGTGCTTGCCCATCTCGGCGAACAGTGTGCCCTCCTGGCTGAACGCTGCCGACTGTGTGAGAGTGTCGAGTCGGAAGTCGCGACGCTGGAACTTGCCCTTACCGAGGTAGCCCCACTCTGCGAACGTTATCGGCTCGCCCGCGGTGGTGAGCATGGTGAGCGCGTCACCGTGGACGAGGTTCTGCGACAGCACGTAGGCGGCGGCTCGGTAGAGCTCGTCGGACTCGTCGAGGGTCAGGTACTCGGCGAAGATCTCCAGCAGGTTGTTGTGGCATTCGGTGATGTTGTCGGGCAAGAGCTCGATGCCGTAGATGCACATGAGGCCGAGAAGGGCGTAGTGGCGTCTTTCGAAGTCGGACCTGCCGAACCTGAGCTCGACGGCGACGAGCTTGCGCCGCAGCACCTGGACCAGGAAGTTCCCACTCCCGCAGGCAGGCTCGAGGAAGCGGGAATCGATGCGCGCGGTCTCCTCGTCGACCAGATCGAGCATCGCCTCGACCATCCACGCCGGGGTGAACACCTCTCCGTGGTCGGCCACCCGCTGCTTCGACCTGACCAACTCCATGGTCGTGAGCCTACTTTGCGACGCCCGGGCACCCAGAGAGCCAGGGGCAATTGGGTTCGGGCTCAGCTAGGGCCGTCACGTCAACACTCATCCTCTCGGGCCCCTGGCCGGTTTCCCAGCCTAGAGTCAGGCCCTGTCGGTCGGAGTTGCGCGGTGCGACGCGCCAGGCACCAAGTTGCGGATGCTCTGTCGCTCATAGACACGACTGTTGCACGATGTTCACAGTCCTCAGAAGCGCGGGTCGAACTGACCCTCGTACCGGCCGCGGTGGGCGAGGTGTCTGCGGTGGGTGGTGCCGAATGCCTGCTCGATTCGATCACCCAACTCGGTGGCCACCTGACTCAGCTCCACGTGGGCGTCGAGTTCCCACCGGAGAAGGACGTGCTCTTCGATGCAGGTGGCGACATCGTGTAGGCCCTGGCCCGGCTCGACCCATCCCTCAGCGAAGTTGCCCAGGGTGGCGCCTTTAGTGCCGCGGAGCGCCACCGTTAGTTCGAAGGGTTGTTCGAGAGACCAGCGGGCGATCGCCTCAACTTGGATGGCGAGGACCGACCAGGCGACCCCGACGATGGCGCGGAGAGCGAAGATGTGCGTGTCTCGCAGCTGATAGGCGACACGTCCGAACCCGAAGTCGACACCGCCGTGTCGATGAAGGGCTAGGTAGCGGTCCCATCCCTTGTCGTCCCGGTATTGGTCGTAGAGGACGAGGGCTGTGCTGGTGGCGCGGCTGCGATGTCCCCACTCCACGGCGCCGCCTCCATAGGGGCTGTCTCGCTGTTGCTTCAGCCAGCTGAGTGTCTCGCCGTCCAACCGCACGCTGTCGGCGTGCGGGTCGGCGGGGAGAACAAGCAGGCGGACATCGAGGTCCTCGACCAGGCCACCGAGCCCACCTTGAGCGAAGCCGTCGCTCGTTTCCTGGGCCAGACCTTGATGATGCCGGTAGGCGACCCAGCGGGCCCGCTGGGCCTCCACGTCTCGTATGGGACCGTTCATGGTGTTCTCGTCCTTCGGAGCAGTGCGACGAGATCCTCCGCGATTCGATCGGGATCGTGGGTCAGTGCCTGCCGGTGCTTGGTTGGCGGGGTGAGGGTCACGGTGGGGTCCTGGCTCCCCATGGCGACTTGTCCGGCGTTTGGGCTGGCCTGGTGCTCAGCTCGGGTGCGCCACGGCAAGTAGCCCGCGCTGGCGAGGTGAGCGACCAGTGCCACATGCGTAAATCGGTGGGAGGGGTCGATGAGGCCGAGCACCCATCCGGCGAACCGGACGGCTCTCACCAGAGCGTCGGTGATGTCCTCCTCGATGAGGGCCGGGAGTTCGGCGACCGATCGAGTCACCGCCCGGCGTGGCGGTTGGCCCACCATCACCGACCCTGTCTGGTCCACCGTGACGAAGCCGTCGCCCTGGCTCAACGTGAGCTCCGTCCCGTCGATGCGAACCTCGGTTCCGTGGCTGGCGTCGAGGACGGCGTGGTCTCCAAACAGCGCCTCTCGTTGCACATTCTTGGCCAGCTCGGGGTCTTCGAGTTCTGCTGGACGAAGGACCTGCTGGTGGGGACCTCCCACTACCGCCAAGATGATCTGTGGGTTACCACCGAAACCGGATGGCCGGGGAAGCATCGCAATGGCTCGCTCCTCCATCTCGGCGGGATCGACCAGTCCTGAGGAGAGCGCGAGCTCGTGTTCGTGCAGTGCACGGGTCACCTTTGCCCTGAGGTCCTCCGGAGAAGAAAAGGCCTCGCGGACGTGCCCGGTCGCCCAGGCCTCCACTTCGTCAATGAACCTCTGCTGGTTGGGCTCTGGTGTGATGCCGTCCTCGATGAAGACCAGCACTGGTCTGGACTCCCGGGCCTCCTGGTACTCCTCATGAGTCGCCGAGAGACCGGATTCCTGCACGGGACCATATCTGTCGCCGAGGAGCAGGGCGACGACATCGGCTTCCCGAACCGCGGCGAGACAGGCCTGCTGGGGTGTGCCGGCCAGGGCCGGGAAGTCTTCGGACCGGAGCACCCGATGGCCCAGCGTCTCGATCGCCTCCGCGGCCGCGGCCCGGAAGGGCTCGAAGCTACCGACGACAGAACTGATGAACACCTTCATGGTCTCATTGTGACCGCCTGGTGTGACACCTTCACGACCTGCGGGGTCCATGTGCACTCACGGATCTGGAACACTGTCCGCCGTGCGGGATCCGGATCCGCGTCGGCGCAATATGGTCGGAGGCTTCTCCTCGACTGGCCAGGTCCTACCGATGACGCAGGTGCGGCTCGAGGAGCTGGTCGAGGGCTGGGCCGGCATCGTCGCGGACGTCTTGCCGTTCGGTGGGACAGAGCTATTGGAATCGGCGAGATCCCATGTTGTGCAGGCCTGGTGGGACTACCAGCTCATGGTCACCGGGTGCCTGATCGGATTCCAGGCCGTGGAGGCCGCTTCCCGCCAGGTCCTCTAGCCCGACGCACCCGTCACCTCGCCATTCCGCCGTCTCTTGGACAGGGCCGAAGGGGACGGCTGTTTCAACCGAGAAACGGCGGACATCCTGCGGGCCGGAGTCGAGCTACGCAACCACCTTGCTCACCCACCGGGAACGAGCGCCGTCACAGTGGGGATGACGGACTCCATCCTCCGAGTTTGCCACCTTGTGGTTCGCGACATTTGCTCCATGAAGGGGCTGACACCACCGCCGCATGTGGATCGCACCGCCTGATCCACCAGGCGCGAGCCGATTACTCGCCCATTGTCTCCAGCCATTCTCGACAGGGGCCTGGAACTTCACTGGGCCTTCTTCAACCACCGATGCTGGAGCTGATACCAGGGCCGAAGCCGGAGCCTCGCGGGGTGGAGGTTGCCGTAGACGAGCACACCGGTTCCCCCGTCGGCTCGTCGGAGGCCGGCGGTGGGGGCGAGCGGACGGTGTCTCGTGGCTTCGGTGATGCTGGTCGCGCCGCTGGCGCTTCGGCTGCGGGATTCCTCGGTGACGGCTTCGTCTCCGATGAGGCGGCTGATGTAGTCGAGGGTGGGGGTGTCGGAGATGCCGGCGAGGACGACTTTGGCACGGTGGTTGTTGATGACGGTCTGGGCGAAGGTGCCGTAGCGGGCTTGGATCTGGGCGAAGTCTTGCCAGACGGTGACGAGTTGGATGCCGACCCCGCGGGCGGTGGAGGCGAGTTGGGCGAGGTCGGGGAGGGGTGCAATGTTGGCGGCTTCGTCGATGACGAGCAGCAGCGGCTTGTCCAAGCGGTCACTCGTGCGGTTGGCTCGGTCGTAGATGCGGGCGACGGTCTGTTCGATGAGGGCGGTGAACAGGGGCCGGAGGCGGGCTTGTTCGTGGAGGGGTCCGCAGATGTAGAGGGTGTGGTTGCCTCCGTCGAGGAGCCGGTCGGGGTCGATGGCGGGTTGGCGGGTGGTGGCGGCGAGGACGCCGGGGTCGGCGAAGGCGGCGAGGACGGTTTCGGCGGTGGTGTAGGCGCTCGAGCGGGTGCGGTCTTCTCGGTTGATGGACGCGGCGAAGGCTTGGAGGGCGTCGATCTCCCGGGTCTGGTGGAGCGCTTGGAGGGGTTCCTCTTCATCTTGGAGGTCGACCCAGCGCATGACGTCGGCCATGGTCGCTCCGGTGCGGGCGGCGGCGAATAGCAGCGGTGCGAGGAGTTTCTGGGCGACGGCGTACCAGAAGTCGGAGTCTTGGAGGCCGCCGCGTTCTCCGGCGCGGGCGGTGGAGGCGAGCCAGGCGGCCATCCTCAGAGCCCCTTGCCAGTCGCCGGCGGCTTGGAGGGGTGACCAGCCGGCGGACGGCTCTGCAGTGGAGCCGACCGGGTCGAACACGTAGGTCTCGCCGACTGAGCGGCGCTGGGTGATGGTGTGTTCGAGGAGGTCGCCTTTGACGGAGGTGGCGATGACGGGTCCGTCCCATTCGAGGAGGGCGGGGATAGCGAACCCGGTGGTTTTGCCGGTGCCGGCGGGTCCGATGACACAGATGGAGTGTTGGGCTTCGGTGGCGATGAGGCGGCCGCCGATGGTGCCGAGGGTGAGGCGCCCGGGTTGGGGTCGGCGAACCAGGAGTGGTTTGAGGTCCTTCGGTTTGGCCCACCGCGCTCCGTCTTCGGTGTCGTTGCGCCGGTGGCGTACGTGGCGACAGGTCACCGCTGCTACGGAACCTGCGAGTACCACGAGCCCGGTGAGGATGGTGTAGAAGGCGGCGGGATGCGCCGTTCGGGTGGCTCCCCAGGCACCGCCTGGCTGGTTGGGGTGGAGGGCGATTCGGGCGGCGAGTTGGGGGGCGTCGACGATGGGGAGGTCGATCCAGTGCCCGGTGGTGAGGTGGGCGGTGAGTTGGGCGGCGCCCCAAACCAGGACGCAGCCGGCGGCGAGGATCCCGGCGGTGACGGTGAGGAGTCGCTCTGCGTCGACATTGCTGGTCTTGGAGGCTGTGGTCATCGTTCGTGGCCGAGGTTGCGTTGCGGCTGGTTGCGGGTGGGGGTGGGTGGGTTGCGGGGGGTGAGGTTGCGGAGCGGGGTTTGGCAGGCGTCGCAGCGGCAGGCTCTGGGGGTGGGGTGGGTCCAGGCGTCCGGCCAGTACGGGTACCCGGTGACGCAAGTGCCGCAGAGGGCGTAGCTGCCGATGAGCGGGATGAGGGTGTGTTCTGCGGCGACGGGGATGACGGCGTTACACAGGTCGCAGATCCACAGGTCGTTGGAGGCGGGGGTGCTGGTGATGATGACGACGCCGCGTTGTTCCCATTCTTGGCGGAGGTGGGTTTGGCCGGCGACTTCCCGCCGGTACATCTCGCGGTGGGCGACGGGTCGGGTGACGAACCGCAGGTCGTCCTGGCACGACCCGCACACGCCTTGGGGGGTGAGCGGGTTGGCGGTGTCGCAGCTGAGGCAGGGGTGGTGGTTCATCGGGGGACGTCGTGTGCGGGGTGTTGACGGCCGAGGGAGAGGAGTGTGTCGGCGGCGATGAGGGCCGCGACGAGCCTGTTGCGGGTGCGGGTGTGGGTGGCTGTGGCGGGTGTCGGCACGTGGCGGCTCCCTTGTCAGTGGGTGCAGCCGGTGGTGGGGGCGGCAACGGGGGTGAGGCTGAGGCCGCTCCGCCAGGCTTCGAGGAGGGGTTGGGGGCAGATGAGGTCACCGGCGGGTGAGCGGATCTGGATGTGGAGGTGGGGTCCGGTGGAGTTCCCGGTGTTGCCGGTGTACATGATGAGTTGCCCGGCGGTGACGCCGGCGCCGGTGGCGACGGTGGCGGGGATGGCGGAGCCGTGGCAGTAGGTGTAGCGGTGCTGGTCGTGACCGGTGATGTGGATCCCGTACCCGCAGGTGCAGCCGGGGCAGGGGGTGGTGGTGGCGGTGACGGTGCCGGGATGCGCCGCATACACCGGGGTGCCCTCGGGGACGGCGAGGTCGGCGGCGGGGTAGTCGTGGTGGGTGGCCCGGATCTGGTCCAGCGTCACCGATTGTGGGGGGAGGGGGAAGGCGTAGAGCCCGTCGGCGGTGACGTCGCCGTTGGTGATGGTGTAGGCGTCGTAGAAGGCGATCCAGTCCAAGACGGTGGCGACGTAGCCGGGGTCGTTGTTGTACCGGCGAAGCGCCGCCTCGAGGTCGGGGAGGGTGGTGTAGTCCCCGGGGGACCAGAGACACAGGTGCGCCACGGTGGCGACGGCGGCGTCGTTGACGTTCTGCGGGTCGGCGGTCCCGTCGTTGTCGGCGTCCCGGCCGAGAGCGATCCACGAGGTGGGGAGGAACTGGGCGGGCCCGACGGCCCGGTCCCACACCGGGTCGGCGTCGAGCACCCCGTTGTCGGTGTCGGCGATGACGTTGGTGCCGGGGGTGGACCCGTCGAGCGTCACCCCGTA
>Ga0114938_1001714_pt1 | contig 14597 bp, 20 predicted proteins | sample AshMeaBigSpring_FD_88675 | JGI IMG/M metagenome (GOLD analysis project Ga0114938, IMG submission 88675) | Groundwater microbial communities from Big Spring, Nevada to study Microbial Dark Matter (Phase II) - Ash Meadows Big Spring | ecosystem: Environmental > Aquatic > Deep subsurface >...
CCACCTGCTTGTGCGGGATCGTCGCCTTGATCTCGATGGCCTCGGCGCCTTCCATGAGGCGCGCGTACCGTCCGCGTGTCATTGCTCCGCGCTGCATGTTCCTGCTCGGGTGACTTTTCGGTGCCACTATCCTACGTGAACGCTCACCAGCGACCGAGCACGAACTTCTCGTAGAACGTCAGCACGTTGCTCCATGCCAGCACGACGAGCCCCATGGCGAGGTGCACGCCTCGGCGGGTGCTGAGCAGCCCGATGATCCCGCACGCCATGACCGCCGGCCAGTACCACCATCGAAGAGCCCGAGGTTATTGCGAAGATCCTCGCGCACCTCGAGCGCGTGGCGCCGGAGCAGTACTCGGCCGAGTGGCCGCTTGTCGCGCGGGCGCCGCCGTCGCAGTCTCGCCTGCTCTGAATTCGACGGTGAGCGGCGTCCTGGCGGGCCGGTGATCCGAACGGGCAGGGGTGGTGCATGCCGGCATTGCAGTCGGCGGCAGGCGAGGGTGGTTTGCCCGACGGCCAGCCGGGACGAGCCGGGGACTCACGGGCCGGCGCCGCGTCAGCCGGGCGCCCAAGCCGCCGGAGTGGCGGGATTCAGCCTCGCGGCGGCAACCGCGGCCCGCACATCAGGCCCACTCTGCGAACCGATCGGGCAGGGGAGGCGCTTTGAAAGTACTATCCGCGGTGTACGACGCCGATGGCCGTCACATCAGGAGCTATTTCGTGTCCGGCCACAATTCGCTGCCGCGGCCGAGCAGGTACCGCGTGTACTCCAAGTCGCCCACCGCGTTCTCGTCCAACAACAAAGACGTGCAGTGGACGTACATGGTGCGCTTCGCCCGCTCGTCGAGCGGCAACCCGATCGGCTTCCACCAGATCCCGGTGCGCTGCCGCAACGGCGCGTGCACGCCACTCCAGGCCGGCGGGCAGGTCGGCACGGCGATGTCGGCGGGGAGCGTGCGCCAACGGCCGCACGAGGCGCGCTGGCTCTACGGGTGGGCCGAGATCGGCACCCTCGTCGTCGTGTTGGCGTAGCAGCGGGTTGGTGGCGTCGCGACCCCGGACGTCTCACGCGTGCTTGCCGGGCTGCCAGCCACGCGCGGACAGCACCGCATCGGCCAACGCCAGCGGCTCTTCCTCCAGTGGCGTGGCCATGGAGTCGTTCCAGCGGTTGAACACGCCGAACATGCACACGACCCCAAGGATCTCTACGATCTCCTCCTCGGACCAGTACCGGGCCAGCTCTGCGTACGACGCGTCGGTCACGCCGTTGGGCACGGAGGCGGCGTCGAGCGCGAAGTCCAGCGCCGCTCGCTCACGCGCGTCGAAGAGCGGGTTCGTCCGGTACTCGTGGACGACGGCCAGCTTGTCCTCATCGATGCCATGGCGCGTCGCGCTCACCGACGTGTGGGCCTGGCAGTAGAGGCACCCGGCGGCGTAGCTCGCGACGTGCGCCACGAGCCGCTTGAACCCGAGGTCCACTCGGCCGGCAGGGTCGAACACCGCGCGGTTCAGCTGCACCACGGCCTTGGCGATCGCCGGAACGCGCTGCATCGTCAGCAAGCTGTTGGGCACGAAACCGAGCGTTGTCACGAAGTGCTGCAATGTGGCGCGCAGCTCTGGATCGGGGCACTCGTCGATCGGGATCGGGGCCATGCGTGTCATCGCTGCTCCTTCGGGCGTGCCGGTGTCGTTGGGTCCGGTGAGCCTGCGACCTCGCCGCGATGCGGTCAAGGTGTGCGTCCCGTGATCCGGAACGACCGGCGTCCGTCAGCGCAGTCGCCGACGGCCGCCCCCGAGGACCACAGCTACCTCGTCGGTCAGACCGTGCGCTCCCGGACCTCGGCGAGCACGATGGGATCCGGCAACCCATCCCACGTTCCGGTCAGCCCGATGAGGGGACGGGGACCGGGCACGGGGCGTCGGAACACGGTCAGTTCGAAGCGGTCGCTGCGCATCGTGGTGCTGGTGTCGTCCTCACGGTCGATCTCGAAACGATCGACCGGCACGCGCTCGAGGGTCCACCCGCCACCGTGGATGCGGACGCTGCTCGGCGCGATGTACCAGCGGCCGTCGTAGACGGCCATGCCGAGTGCCTCGCCCTGTCCCGTCATCGTGACCGCGGCGAGCATCACCACGAACAGGGGGGTCGCGCAACCCGTCGTACACCCAGCGGGTGCCGAGGCGGAGTGCCGCATCTCGGCGATGAGCGCGTCGTCCGTAAGCGTCCGGTCTCGGCACCCTCGCTTAGCGGCCGGCCGAAGGTGATGCTTCGGGCTTGACGCGGCACGGTGGACGTGTCCGCTTGGAGCCCAGATGGACACTTCGGACCAGAGTGAGGCGGCGCCCGGCGAGGCGGCAACGCGTCGGCTTCGAACGCTCGAGGAGAAGCTGAGCATCCTGGCCGAGGCAACCCGTCCGGGCGCGTCGGTGGCGGCGGTCGCACGCAAGCATGACGTGAACGCGAACCTGGTTTTTGCGTGGCGTCGGCTGCACCGACGCGGACTGCTCGAGGGGCAGCGTCACGCGCCGCCGTTGCTGCCGGTGACGATCACGACCCCGACGGTCACGCCGACACGCCGGGCGAGCGGCGGCGTCGCCAAGAGCCGCGCCGCTCGTGTGCGCTCGGGAACGCCGACAGCGGAGTCGTGCATCGAGATTCTCCTCGGCGAGGACATCCGACTTCGCCTGCGCGGCGAGGCGCAGCGCGCGGTGCTGGCGCGTATTTTGGATTGGTTGCCAAGCCGATGATTGCGTTGCCCACCGGAGTGAAGGTGTGGCTCGCAGCCGGCGCGACCGACATGCGCAAGGGCTTCGATGGCCTGGCGGCACTGGTGCAGACACAGCTCGACGAGGATCCGTTCTCGGGCCAGCTCTTTGTGTTCCGCGGTCGTGCCGGGGATCGGGTCAAGATCCTGTGGTGGAGCGGCGATGGGATGTGCCTGTTTGCGAAGCGCCTGGAACGCGGCCGCTTCGTGTGGCCACAGGCGACGCACGGCAGCGTCAGTCTCACGAGCGCGCAGCTCTCGATGCTGCTCGAAGGGATCGACTGGCGCGCACCGAAGCGCACCATCGATCCCCATGTTGCGGTGTAAGGAAGTGCCTGTTTTCATAGGGTTTCGCGTGCATCACGTGCTGATAACAAGTAACATGCCCGCATGCCGCAGCGGGTCGATCTGCCGGATGACATCGATAGCCTCAAGCGCCTCGTCATCGCGGCGCACGACGAGACGGCGGCGGTCCGTGCCGCCCTCATCGCCGAGCAACTGCTCAACGAGAAGCTGCGTTTCCAGATTGCGGTCCTGAAGCGAGCGCGGCCGCCTTGCCGCCACCGTTGCGTCCGGCAGCAGCACCCGCGGTCAAGCCCGTCCGCAAGCCGCTGCCCGAGCAACTGCCGCGCGAGGAGATCATGCACCCGAGCCCCTGTGCATGCCCCGCCTGCGGCGGCGCGCTGCGTGCGGCGGGCGAGGACGTCGCGGAGATGCTCGAGTGGGTGCCGGGGCGCTACAAGGTGCTGCGTCACGTGCGGCCCAAGTTCGCCTGCGAGCGCTGCGAGACGCTGCTGCAGGCCCCGGCACCGGCGCGGCCGATCGCGCGCGGCCTGGCGGGTCCCGGCCTGCTGGCCCATGTGCTGGTCGGCAAGTACGCCGATCACCTGCCGCTGTACCGGCTGAACCGGATCTTCGCCCGCGGCGGCATCGATCTGGATCGTTCGACGCTCGCCGACTGGGTCGGCGGCGCGAGCGCGTTGTGCACGCCGCTCATCGACGCCCTGGCTCGATACGTGCTCGGGGCCGAGAAGCTGCATGCCGACGACACGCCGGTGCCGGTGCTCTGTCCGGGCCGCGGCACCACGCGGCAGGGACGACTGTGGACCTAGGTGCGCGATGACCGCCCGGCGGCCAGTCTCGAGCCGCCGGCCGTCTGGTTCCAGTACTCCCCCGATCGCAAGGGCGGGCGGCCGCGGGGCCATCTCGCGGGGTTCACCGGGATCCTGCAGGCCGACGCCTACGCCGGCTTCGATCACCTCTACGGGGAGCGCATCCAGGAGGCCGCCTGCTGGGCGCACGTACGGCGCAAGTTCTACGACGTGTACGTCGCGAGTGCCGCGCCGATCGCGGCGGAGGCTCTCGCGCGCATCGGTCGGCTCTACGGGATCGAGGCCGAGATCCGTGGCCGACCGCCCGACGAGCGACGCGTGGTCCGGCAGGCGCGGGCCGGACCCGAGCTCGAGGCCCTGCACACCTGGCTGCACACGGTGTTGCCGACGCTGTCGAAGAAGAGCGAGCTTGCGATCGCGATCCGCTACGCATTGTCGCATTGGACCGCGCTCACCCGCTATCGCGACGACGGTCGCCTCGAGATCGACAATAACGCCGCAGAACGCGCCTTGCGCGCCGTGGCGCTCGGTCGCAAGAACTGGCTCTTCGCAGGCTCCGACGACGGCGGCGAACGCGCCGCCGCGATCTACAGCCTGCTCGGCACCGCGCAGCTGAACGGCTTGAACATCGAGGCGTACCTGCGTCACGTGCTCGAGCGCCTCCCCGAGCATCCCGTCAATCGGGTGGAGGAGCTGCTGCCGTGGAATGTCGCAGCGCAACTGCCGGCCGTCCAACTCGCCGCCTGATCAACCGTCAACCTGTCCACACCGGACGGTTACCTTTCAGTAGCAGGTGGGTCGAGAGTCGGGTGGGGAACCATTCGCCGGCGAGACCAGTGACAGCAATTGCCGCTTGCAGTGTAGTAACATAAACGTTACCATACGCCAATGAAGGTCCGGGTGGAGGAATACATTCGTCCGGACGGGTCGAGTCCTTACAGAGACTGGTTTGACGGTCTCGACGCGCAGGCAGCGGCGAAAGTCACGACCGCGAAGCTGCGCATGGAACTCGGCAATACTTCGAATGTGAAGTGGTTTGCGGGCATCGGCGAATTCGTCATCGACTGGGGTCCGGGTTATCGGATCTACCTGGCGAAGGACGGCGACTCGTTGATCGTGTTGTTTGGCGGTGGCACCAAGCGCCGCCAGCAGGCGGACATCGAACGGGCCAAGGCATTGCACGCCGAGTACAAGAGACGAAAGAGGTAAGGACCATGGCACTTACTCGCGATTTCAAGAAGACCGTCGTCGCTCGAGTCGAGCGCGAACCGGCGTTTGCCAAGGCGCTCCTGGATGAGGCGGCAACGCTATTCCTGAGTGGCGAGCCTGAGACTGCGCGTCTCATTCTGCGCGACCTTGTGAATGCGACCCTGGGGTTCGAGCAGTTGGCCAAGCTCACGGACACGCCCAGCAAGAGCCTTCATCGAATGCTCTCGCCCAAGGGCAATCCGAGCATGGATAACCTGGCCGCAATCTTCGGCGCCCTGAGGAAGCGTCTCAAGGTGGCCATCAAGGCTCAGACGGTCGATTTGCGGAAAGTGGCGTAGCGCGACCATGGCGCTCTCGGAGTTCGAGATGGCGCGAGTACAGCGGGCCATGGATGCCTTGATGCAGCAGCGCCGGCCTCCGCCGCATATTCGTCAGAAGCTGGATCTCGGTTTCCGCGTCACCGGGCAAAGCGTTGAGATTTTTGAGATCCGACCGGCCTGGCGTCGGCCGGCCGACGAGAAACACGAATCAGCCGTGGCGAAAGCAACCTACGTGAGAACGCGCGGCGTCTGGCGAGTGTTCTGGCAGCGTCGCGATCTGAAGTGGCACGGCTATGATCCAAAGCCGGAGGTGAATTCGATCGATGAGTTCGCTTTGCTGGTGGCGGAGGATGCGCATGCCTGCTTCTTCGGTTGAGCGGAACAATCCTGAGGTCGACCGCCGCATTCAACCCGACGGGACTGAGCGGCCACCGTTCGGTCCTCGCTCGGTCGCGATGCACCGACGCCCTTGCGCGTCTTGAGCTTGCCGCGCTGCTCGGTCGACGGGGCGGGTGGGGCTCGGTTTAGGCTCGGTCGGGTGGGGCGGCTCGGCCGGCGCCGCGGAAGCCCGTCCCCGATCTTCGGCTTGCTCGCACCGAACCGGGCTCTCCGAGCTACCGAAAATCCGCGTGTCGATGGTTCGATTCCGACCTTGGCCACCATTTCCAAATTTCTGATTTGCATGGGTTTTCGGGTATCACCCGCGGACTATCGGGGGTCATTTTGCCCCGAAATCGGGTGACTTGCGGACTATCGGAAACTGCGCCATTCGATGCCCCGGGGCCGGGCGGCGGGGGCGGTTGGCGGGTGCCTTCGACGTCCCTCCGCTTTCAGTAGCGCAGGGCTTTAGGGTCTTCCAGTGAGTTGGCGCCGGACGTCACCCATATCGAAATGCGCACGCTTTTCGAAGATCTTTCCATCCTTGATCGTCAACAGGTGCAGTAAGGAAATGCGCACGTCTCTACCGGTCGGCGGGATGCCGTTTACCTCGGCATTGTGGTTCTTCCCCTCGAAGTACATGTAGGCGGCGACCTTGTCGTCTTCGGCGATCATTCTTACAACAGGGAACCTGAAGCTTTCGAACGCCTCGAAGGACTTCTTCTCCGATTGGACCAGGCCCGCGACGCCGGGAAACGGCGTATCGACCTGAGGATAGAAAACGAAGTCCTTGTGCACCATGCTGTTCAGCGCGTCGAACTCCATCCGCTCGATGGCTTCGTAAAAGCGCTTGACGAGTTCTTTGTTTGCTTCGACTGACATTTGCAGTCTCCTGATGTAGAAATAGCCTGATGTGGAAATAATCTCTCAACTCCGTGCTGATGACCTCGCTCAAGGTGAAATGCCGAGATCTCGTGCTGCACGTTGAACTCGAGGACCTAAAACGTGTAGGCCTCGCCGTCCGCCGGAATGCGGACTTGTTTGCCTAGACCCTTTTCGTCGACGAATGCTCGTAGCTCCGCTCGGGACAGCATCGCGTGATTGACCGCTTCCATGTGGCTTGCAATGACGGTCGCTGCGGGTGCCGCCTTGCACACTTCGTAAACATCGTCTTTTCCCATGATGATGGAGGTCTCCCCCAGCGTCGGATCGATCACTCGGGCATCGCAGCTATTGAGCACGATCACGTCCGGCTTGTACTTGTCGATGTTCTCCTGGACCGCCGAGTACCAAACGGTGTCGCCCGCCAGATAAAGGATTTTTTCGCTCGGGTGCTCGAACACCACGCCACAGACGTCGCCCAGGGCCTCAGCGAAGGGACCGTCGAAAACGGCCTCTTGCCCGTGGCGTCCCGGCGTCTTCTTGAGGTGGATTCCGTCGAAATCGGTGTCCGCCGTCATCACGCGTAGGTTGCCGTAGCCCACGGCACGCAGAGTCTGTGCGTCCTTCTCGCTCTGCGTGAAGATGAGCGTGTCCTTCGGGATGGCCTCGGTCGCTGCATCGTCCCAGTGGTCGGGGTGGAAGTGCGTAAGAATGACCGCATCAACATTGAGCAAGTCGGACACTGGCACAGGGAGTTCCACAGTGGGCCACGTCAGATGACTGTTCACGGAGCCTGGAAAGCCCGGGTATGTCCCCTTGTCCGACAGCATCGGATCGATCAGGAATGTCTTGCCGGCGAAATCGACTGTCACCGTGGCGCTGCGTATCTGCGTGAACTTCATTGTTTTCTCCTAGGAGATGGATGGACGTCAGAGCGGAGGTGCTACCAGCGGAGAATAGGCATCGGATTCCAGGGGTGCGTCAGCATTCGTTTTGCCGACAGCTTCACCAGTAACCAGTGGAACCCCGCGTTCGGGTACGCTTTGAAGATCTCGCTGATCCTGCTGCGAGGAATGCCGCACGTGACGGCCCCGTGCAGCACATCGATCCAGTCGGCTTTTCGGAACGCTTCGACGAGCGGCCCCATTGCCTTGGTAACCGGGGTGATCTTGTGATGCCAGTAGACCATTGCCCCTACCTCCTCGCGCCATTGCGAGCGGCCCGCCTCATCGAGATAGGCCAACGCCCGTGTGCACGAAGGCGCGAGATAATCGAACGTACCGTCGGCAAAGACCCCGATATCGTGGAACGCGCCGGCGATGCCGATCATCTGTAAGGTCTCAGGATCGTCGCCGACAAGCTCGGCACAGAAGTTCACCATTCGGTACACATGGTTGGTGTAGGCCCGACGATTAGAACCCAATACGGCCGCATGCCGCTCCAGCAGTTCGTCGAGAATCGGAAGCTCACGTATCATCTGTGGTGCCTCACAGGTGTGCAGGTGGAATGAGTATCCGCTCAGGCACGGCCAATTCGATTTGGTAATGTGCAATCTTGGATTGCAGAACTGCAGGGGCTCATGACCAAGCACGCGGCGCGACTTGATTGGAACGACATACCCCTGCTCCTCGCAGTAGCCCGAGAGCGACAGCTCCGTGCAGCGAGCCGCACCTTGGGCGTGGACGTCTCGACCGTCAGTCGGAGGCTCGCAGCGGCTGAGGAGCGCCTTCAAGCGCGGCTTTTCATCCGCGATCCGGATGGCTACAAGCCCACGGATGCCGGGCGAGCGTTCGTTGAGGCCGCGGAGGCGATCGAGCGCACGGTGCTATCCATCTTTCAGATCGCGCGCGAGACCGCCGATGAGTTCAGTGGCCCAGTACGCATCACGTCTGTAGATGCACTGCTCAATGATTGGTTGACAGCGCGGCTCCCTGCGTTACTCGAAAGATATCCGGGCTTGGAGATCAGGCTCGTCGCTGACAACCGCAACCTTTCGTTCACGCGCAGCGAGGCTGATCTGGCGCTGCGTTTGGCGCGACCAGAAGGAGACGCCGCGATATTGATGAGAAGGGTCGGTCGCCTTGGCGCGGCCGTCTACGGCCACGCGAGATTCAAGGATGTACCGCGGGATCGATGGAGCGATCAGCCATGGTTGACCTACAACGACGATCTAGCCGACGTACCTCAGATGCAATGGCTTCGAATCGCGGCGCCCAGGGCGGAATCGCACTTTCGTGCCAGCTCGACCCCTATCCTGCTCAAAGCTTGTGAAGCCGGTATGGGCATGACGTTGCTGCCGTGCATCTCGACCAGAGGATCTGGTCTTGTTCGACTGAGTGAAGGCGTCGTGCATGAGCGCGAGATCTGGCTACTTTCTCATCGGGACGCATCCAACGTCCGCCGTTTCAAATTGGTGGCCGACTGGCTGCGCGAGCAGTTAGCAATTGATGACGCATTCCTGGCCGGTATCGATGGAACGTAATAGCGGATCGGACGGTGCGCTCCACAGAGGAACGGCCACTTCGACTCATGCTTGAATATTGGCGCGCTCGCCCGGCCGTGCTCCGCAAATATTGGATCCGGGACGAACCGACCCCGCTGCGGGACCTTCGCCGAGCCGTGGCACGATCGTTACGTGATCGCGTTGGGTCGAATCTTGCTTCGGTCACCTGCCGACCTGGCCGACCTCGTCGGTGGCGAATTCGTAGTCAGGCGGCGACCGGGATCTCGAACAGGCCCCGACAGTGCTGCTGCCAACCGTAGTGATCCAGTGCAGCGGGAGCGGCGCTGAGTGCGCCGGCGACCTGCGCTGGCGTGAGACCCGCGATCGCGCGATGCACGCGATAGCCGTCGTAGTAATCCCGGAAGGCCTCCAGCTTGCGCGCCAGATCTTCGGCGTTCCAGAAGAATGTCTGATCAAGGAACTCCCGCCGAATCGTTCCGATCGGCCGTTCGACGAACGGATGCGAGACCGGAGCGTACGGGACCGACTTGATCTCACCGATCCGGAGCACGCGCAGGTTGGCGCGCCAGCGGTGGAATCGGAACAACGGGTCGTGGTCGGTGCTCACACGCTTCGGTCTGGGCTGGTGCGAGATTTCCTCTGATGGGGACCAGTCGATTTCCTGGATTGGGACCACCTGATTTCCCCGGATAGGCCCCACCCGATTTCGCGGATTGGGACCACCGATTTCCTGGATTGGGACCACCGGCGGAGCCACCCGAAGAGGCGGCTCGGCCCTGTACCGTCGTGGGCAACCACGAACGGGAGGGGCGCATGGCACGACGGAGGTTCACGGTGGATCGGTATACGGAGATCGAGCGGCGGCTGCGCGCCGGTCGCAGCCTGCGGGAGATTGCCCGCGCCCTCGGCTGCTCGCGACGGACGGTTCGGGAGGTCCGTGACGGCCTGCGCGCGGCCCCCGGCCGGGCGGCCGGCGACCCGCTGTGGATGTCGCAGGTCGAGTGGCCGGCGGTGCTGCACGAGCTCGGCCTCGGGCACCCGCTCAAGTTCATCTGGGAGGAGCGGGCGCAGGCGCTGACGACCTACCCGAACTTCTGGAAGCAGTTCTACCGCAAGTTCCCCGAGCTCAGGCAGGCGACCGTGACCGCCCGCGACTTCGCTCCCGGCGAGCGCGTCGAGGTCGACTACGCCGGCGATCCGCTCGAGTGGATCGACCCGCGCACCGGGGAGATCCATCCGGCCTGGGTGTTCGTCGCCGGGCTCGGCTGCAGCCAGCTGCTCTTTGCCTGGGCGGCCGAGGACATGAAGAGCCGCCACTGGCTCGACAGCCACCAGCGGATGTACGCGTTCTACGGCGGCGTGCCGCACGTGACGGTGCCGGACTGCTTGAAGCAGGGCGTGCTCAAGTGCCATCGCTACGACCCCGACCTCAACCCGTCCTATGCCGCCTTGGCGGCGCATTACGCGACCGCGGTCGTGCCGGCCCGACCTGCCCACCCGCGCGACAAGGCGATCGTCGAGGGGCTGGTGAAGATCCTGATGCGCTACGTGCGCTTCCGCTACCGGCGGCATCGGTTCACCTCCCTCGCCGAGCTCAACCGCGCACTGGCCGAGTGCGTGCAGCGCATCAACGAGCGGCGTCACCGGCGCTTCGGCCTCTCACGCCGCGAGCGCTTCGAGACGCTCGAGCGCGCCGCGCTCAAGCCGCTGCCCGCCGCCGACTTCGATGACGCCGAGTGGAAGGACGCCAAGCTCCACCCCGACTGCTACGTGGTGGTCGAGGCGACCTACTACAGCGCGCCGCACATCCACCGCGGCAAGCGCCTGCGCGTGCGCCTGACCTTGAACCAGGTCGAGCTGTTCCTGAACGGCGAGCGCCTCGCCGTGCATCCCCGTGACCGCAGCCGCAGCGGCCGACGCGTGCGGATCGATGCCCACTTCCCGGCCAACTCGGTCGCCTACTACGAGGCGACCCCGCAGCAGCTCTTGTCGCAGTCGCGCTTCATCCACCCGGACTTCCACCAGCTCGTCGTCGACCTGTTCAACGCCGACGTCTACGGCCACCTGCGTCGGGTCCAGGGCCTGCTGCGCTCGGCCACCAAGCACCTGCACGCCGTCGGCCACGAGGCGGCCGTGCCGAAGATCGTCGCCGCGCTGGCCGAGATGCGCCGCCTCGGCCGCATCCGCGTGCCGTTGTTCGCCGAGCTGCTCGCTCGCCCGGCATCCAGTCCCGCCGTCGACGCCGAGCGCCACATCGTTCGCCGCCCCGGCAACCCGCTGCTGCGCTATGCCGCCGCGACCGATCCCGTTCCATCCCCCCAGGAGGCCCTGTTGTGAGTACCGCGATCGCCCGTAACCTGATGGCCGAGATGAAGCTCGGCGGCATGCTCGCCGCGTTCGACAAGACCGTCGCCGACGCCACCCGTGACCAGCTCGGCTACAGCGAGTTCCTCGACGTGCTGCTGCAGGCCGAGGCCGACTACCGCGGCGAGCGCGTCGCACAGCGACGGCTGAAGGCCGCCAAGCTCCCCACCCGCGTCAGCCTCGATGACTTCGACTACACCGCGCGTCGCTCGATCACCAAGGCGCAGATCCGCGAGATCCAGGGCCTCGGCTGGCTCAAGGACGGACGCCCGTTGCTGCTGATCGGCCAGACCGGCGTCGGCAAGTCGTTCATCGCCCAGGCCATCGCCCTGCAGGTCTGCCAGCACGGTCGCTCGGCGCTCTACCTCAGCCTCACCACCTGGCTCGAGAACCTCGCGCTCGCCCGCGCCAGCGGCACCTACCTGCGCTACCGCGAGAAGCTCGCCAAGCCCGACGTCCTCATCCTCGATGACTTCGGCATGCGCAAGCTCACCGCCACGGAGGCGCAGGACCTCTGCGAGATCCTCGAGGAGCGCTCGTTCGGCAAAGCCACCGTGATCACCACGCAGCTGCCGCTCGATCACTGGGCCGAGGTCATCGCCGATCCGGTGATCGCCGACGCGATCCGCGATCGACTGCAGCACGCCGCGCTCGCGCTCACCATCACCGGCGAGAGCTACCGCGGCGTCCGGGCACGCAAACTTGCAGGGAGCCACAAAGACAAGTAAACATCGTCGCCTGCGGCTCCGCCGACCTCCGATCCACGGCGGTCTCAATCGGCGAAATCAGCCGGGCTCAATCTGGGAAATCGCGCACTGGCACGCGGTGGCGCAATTGAACATGCGGCACACCGAGATGCCGTCAATGTCTGCCGGTTCGACGCCGAAGCCGACGATGCGCCGAGTGCACACGTCCATCACCAGCATCACCCAATGGCTGCACAGACGGATGGATTCGCAGCGGAACAGATCGATGCTCCACAGGCTATCTTTGGCGTGACCGACGAAGGAAAGCCAGGACGGTCCCTCGCCGCCGGAGCCGGGTCGGTAGCAGGTGGCGAGGACTCGACGAACCACGTCCTTGTCGATCTGTACGCCGAAGGCGTGGGAGATCTGCTGGGCGATCCGCACGCAGCCGAAGCGCGGATTGCGCCGTTTCATTTCGACGATGGCCGCGATGAGTTCCGCCGAGGGACCTTTGGGACCGGGTTTGCGGCGATGCGACGACGAGGAAAAGAGCAGCCGGTACTTGCGATCCACCAGCGCCCTGTGGAATTTGAGCAGCGTCGCCGGCTTGACAAGCGCGCCGAGCTTCGCAATTCGGCCCGGACGAATCCACAGCGTGGTCAGTCCTAGTATGACGCGATCGACCGAGGTGAGATTCGGCGCACGATGTCGGGAGCGATTGCTGATGAGCAGCTGATGCTTGAGCAACAGCGACTCGGCGGCGGCGGCGCGGACGCCCCCGGGGCGCACAAGCCTCGCCCAGATGACCAGCACGTGGACGACGAGGATGAGGAACTCACGCATCGGCAGGACGCTACCATGCGCGCCATTCCGTGTAAGACTGCACGGCGCGCGCCGATTGCGTCACACTGCGAATTCGCCACCCACAGCCTCGACCTTACCCACCCCTCGACGAAACTCCCGTATCAGAACGTCCGCGCCTCGTGTCATCATGGCGCTGAATCACGGGAAAACTGGGTAGCCCGGTCCTGACTGAGGATGTCATGAATTCGATTAGCTGGGCGCGAGTGCTAGGAATCATCGCGGGCGGCGCACTGCTCTGGCTGGCAACGAAATTCCTCATCGCCGCCGTTCGCCGCGCAGTCGTCCACGGCGAAGCGAATCTCGATTCCGAGAAGCGCGCTCTCACGCTGATACGTGCCGTGCGTTACGCAGCCGGAGTGGTCCTGGTGGCTGTCGTCCTGATGCTGCTGCTCTCGGAGTTCGGCATTTCGATCGCCCCGCTGCTCGGCGCCGCGGGCGTTGCCGGCGTCGCCATAGGCCTCGCATCGCAGGGTGTCGCTCGAGACCTGATCGGTGGATTTTCGCTGCTGCTGGACAACCAGCTCCGCGTCGGCGACGTGGTCGAGATCGCCGGCAAGAGCGGCTCGGTCGAGGCCGTTACGCTGCGTTCCGTAAGGCTCCGCGAATACGACGGGACCGTGCACTTCGTCCGTAACGGCGAAATCACTACCGTTACGAACCGCAGCCTCGGCCCTGTGTACTCGGTACTCGATGTGGCCATCGATGCGGACGCCGACGTAGCCCTCGCCCGGGAAATCATCGAGAAGACTGCGGTTGCACTGCAGGCGGATCCACGGATCGGATCGCAGGTCACCGGGCCGGTGGAGATTGCGGGCATGGATCGCTGGGACGGCGACACGATCGTGATTCGTGCCCGTCTGCCGGTCGCCCCGAGCGCCCAGGTCGCCCTGCGTCGCGAATGGCTGGCCCGCGTGAAGGCCGGGCTGGACGGCGCCGGGGTTCCTAACCCCGCACAGCGCATCCGCTTGTTGTCCAGTGCCTCGAACAACGGCTAGGCGCACAGGCCGCGCATGACGCGGCGCTCCTCCTCCGACCGTCAGCACGGGGCGTAAGCGGCCGCTCCGAGCGCTGCCGGCAGTGGTGCATCCATCCGCAGACTCTCCCATACGCCTGCGGTCGTCAGGCTCAGTCGCCTGCGGTCGAACTGGCGTGGCAGAACCGGAACTTGCGGCCACTGCCGCAGGGGCAAGGTGCATAGGGGCCGCGCCGGGCGTCCTCGGCCGCGACCCACTGCATGACCTCGGCGGGCGCGCGCCCTTGCTGAAATAGGTCCGCCATTCGGCGCATCGCCGGCCGCGTGTGCGTGAAGAACGTGAACAGCCCTTCGCACTGGTAGTTGTGGCCCGGCTCGCCGTCCCTGGAGAGCACGAATCGATCCTTGGGACACCCGCCGTTGCACAGCGCCAGCACCTCGCAGGACCGGCACTGGCGGGTCAGCGTGTCGCGCTTGTCCTTACCGAACTTGCGCTGCTGGGCCGACTCAACCAGTTCGAGCATGTGCGTCTTGTGGATATTCCCAAGCTTGAAGTCCGGCTCCACGAAGTGGTCGCAGG
>Ga0114938_1001716_pt1 | contig 14591 bp, 12 predicted proteins | sample AshMeaBigSpring_FD_88675 | JGI IMG/M metagenome (GOLD analysis project Ga0114938, IMG submission 88675) | Groundwater microbial communities from Big Spring, Nevada to study Microbial Dark Matter (Phase II) - Ash Meadows Big Spring | ecosystem: Environmental > Aquatic > Deep subsurface >...
TGCTACTTCGCCCAAGTTTACTTTATTAAAAGTAACAGCAATGTTTCCATAATCCATTACGTTGAAAAATTTTACGGTAGGCTTTACTAAAGTAGTGGTGGTGTCAATTGTGGTATTGGTGGTGTCGGTTGTAGTAATTGGCGCAATTTTGGTACAAGCAACATGGTAGGTGCTAATGCTCACTAAAAGCAAAAATATCAGAATGCGATATGTTTTCATGAGTAATTGCATTGAGTGTTTATTTACCGGGTACCTGTACAAGTTTTGTTTTGGTGGCCCAACAGCCATATCGGTTGTATGCTTTTAAAGTCACATTGTAGTTTAACTGCTGATTGGCCTGTACATAGCCGTGTTCAATAAACTCACCAGTACCCGTGCTATCATCGCCAAATGCCCATTCCCAACTTGTTGCTGTATTTTGTGTATTGGCATAAAACGAATATTTAAAAATGCCATTTTTAGGGCTATTTGGGTAAATAAAAGTAAAATCAACAGTAGGTAACGGGGCAAAACTTTCTCCAAAAGCAGTTACTTTTTTGGTTGCCGTGCCTACGTATATTCCGTTCGATTTTATTTTAACCAAAACGTCGTAGGTGCCTGGATAGGTGTATGTTTTAATGGGGTTGGGTAATGTGTCATTTTTTCCGTCTCCAAAGTACCATTCAAAACGCGCATCTGTTGGCATGTTTGTAGCGGAACAAGAAAACGTTATCTTTTCGTAATTGGGAGGACATGCCGATGTGGCTGTATGATTAATAGTAATATTACTAATGGCAGGGGTAGTTGGGGTAGTTGGCGTTGTAGGAGTAGTGGGTGTAGTGGGTGTAGTTACAATGGGTGATGGAGTAGCCGAAGGTTTGCCGGGATTACTTGTAACAATACTTGGGCCAGTGCTTCCGTTGTTGGTAGAGTTGTTAGTAGTATCGGTAGTTGGGGCAATTTTACTACAGCTGCCCAATGCCATCCATAAGCAAACGCTTAATACACGAATCCAACAATGTATGTATCTACAATAAATCATGTTGCTAATTGTTTAGCTAGTATTACAACTGCTTTCGGTGTGAAATATTGTGGTATGCGCATAGAATGCCCTAAAATAGTACGGAAAAATAAAAAGCTCAGTATTTAAATACAAAATTAGGGGTTAAAAACCATTTTTTTCTTATCATAACTTACTGTAATTATTGGCCGTTGAAAAGTAGATAGCCAATTGATCCAAAGCTATATTGAGGCCACTGCGTAGCCTTTTTAATTGGGTGGTGAGCCATAGGCCGTTACTACGTATGTAGCGGTAGTGGCGTTGGCACCGTTCATCAGTAGCAACTCTTTTGGGCAAAAAAGCATTCGGAGAATTCTCTAGGTGAAGTATGGTACAACTAAGGCCGATGCAACCCTGCATCGGCCTTAGTAAATGGTTGATTTATGATTGTTTATTCTTCCGAAAGGTTCAGCGGATAGGCATAACTACCTTCGTATCCCGGATAAATACCGCCCAAACGTACTGTGCTTCCTTTAGCACTTGCGAGTGCTGCTTTCAATTCATCCAGATTTTTAATTTCTCTGTCGTTTACACTAGTAATTACAAAACCATCTTGCATTTTACTGTTGGCCAACAAGCCTTCTTTTTTAATTTTTTTCACTACAACACCTCCGGCAATTTCGTTTGCTACGGCCACCTTCTTATCTATGTTTTCTAATTCGGCACCCAATTTTTCTATCAAACTGCCATTTTTTACCAAATCGGTGTTGCCTACTTTGTTTTTGAGGGTTAAATTGGCGGTGCTTTCTTTGCCATCGCGTTTGTAGGTAAGGGTAATTTTATCTCCCGGTTTGTATTTTGCTACTTGTTCTTGCAACTCCGGACCCGATGTTACATTTACACCGTTTACCTTGGTAACAATATCGCCTTTTTTGATGCCAGCAATTTTAGCTGCACCACCTTCTGGAACATCTGTTACATACACACCTTCGCCTTCCTTAATACCCAATTCTTTTCGTTGCTCGTCGGTGATGTTTTCATTGGCATAACTGATACCAATAAATGCCCTTTGTACAGTACCAAATTTTACAATATCGTTTACTACTTTTTTTACAATGTTTACAGGTATTGCATAAGAATAACCTGCATACGATCCTGTAGGAGACGCTATGGCCGAGTTGATGCCAATGAGTTCGCCATTGGTATTAATCAATGCGCCACCACTATTTCCGGGGTTTACTGCCGCATCAGTTTGGATAAACGATTCTACTGGAGTGCGCACTTCGCCATTACGGCCATTAATGCCAATACTGCGCGATTTGGCACTAACAATACCTGCCGTTACAGTTACATCAAGATTTAATGGATAACCAATTGCCAATACCCACTGACCAAGCTTTGCTTCGTCGCTGTTGCCATATACCAAATAGGGTAGGCCTTTACCTTCTATTTTTATTACCGCTAAGTCGCTACTTGGGTCGGTACCAATAATTCTGGCTTTATAACTTTTTTTATTGGGTAGGGTTACGTTGATTTCGTCAGCGTTTTCAACTACGTGGTTGTTGGTAATGATATAGCCATCTTCTGTAAAAATGACGCCACTGCCACTTGCTTTTTGTTCGGGAATAGTTTGTACCCTAGGTCCTCCAAAAAAATCGCCAAAAAAATCGTCACCAAACATATCGCCAAAAGGGTTGGTTCTTTTTTGGTTGTTGGTAATTTGACGGGCTTTGGTACGGGTTTTAATGTGTACTACTGCCGGTGTAGCGGATGTAGCGGCCGCGGTGAAATCAACACCACTAGCAGTGCCATAATTGTTTTTTTCAAAAAAACCGGCATAGTTTACCGGTAATTTATCAGGACTTTGTATGCCTGCGTAACTGCTTGATACCCATTTACTGTAGCCATAAACGCTAACAATCGCTGTGGTAGCACTGATGCCTACAATGGCTAACATTGATTTTACATTCATGTTTATCTGTTTTTTTGTTTTTTTATTCAAAATATATGCCTAAGGGAGTGCAAGTAAGCAAAACTGAATTAAAGTCAGTAGATAACTATAAGTATTTAACAAATATTTGGTTTGTTGAACAGTCAATACATTGGTTTTCATTGTTTTGAAGGTAATTAGGGCACCGTTTGAGCCAGAGTGAGCTATGTAAAAGTGACAATTTTTCAGTTGTTCATTTCGGCTTAATTGAGTTGAATGAAATCAGGTTTTTTAATATATTGGCTGTTGTATCTGAAACGCAATCCTGAAATTAACGATATTTTCCACGCAGGCATTGTTAAAGTGGTACGTGGAAAATACATGGCTTTTAATTCGATGGTGCCAAATACCAAGTTTTCGTTTCTGCTTCTAACTCCGCCGCCAAGTGCCGAGTAAAAATCACCTTTTGTAAATGACTGTGAATAGTTGTGTAAGTAAGTGAAATTGGTAAATACGAATGGTGCAAATTTAAATCCGAGCCAAGTCCAAGTGTTGAATAGCACATTTTCGCAATTGATGGTGTAGCGACCACAAGCTTTCATACTATCGTTGCCGGCAAACCTTGGTAGGCCAAATTGGCTGTTTAAGCGAAGCAAATCGGTATTAGAAGCGTTGAAAATTTGTGCGGCACTACCACTTAAAAAATGTCGTACATGCCATTTGCTACTGCCAAAATGTTTCAGTTTGGAAATGGATTCGAAGCCAATCAACACCGATGCGTCTTCCACCGTTTGCCGGTGAACATAACCTCCAAGTTTGATGGTATAATTAAAATATTTGCCCTGAGAGTTAACCACGCTTTTTTGAAATTCGCTAGCTGCATACCAACGGTTATTAGCCGATTGTTGGCTGTAGCCACCCACTACGGAAAAATGGAAGCCTTCGGGTAAATCTTCGTATCGGCCAAATCCGTAGATATAATTGGTTTTGAAGTGGTTTTGTTTGAAAATGGTGTACGAAGCCAAGGCAAAAGTATGGTTGCTGAAAGCGGGATTGAATATTTTTTGGTAGGCAGTGGGTAGCAAGCTAAACTGCTTAACAGCTGTACGGATAGCCACAAAATGTTTGGCTTTGCGATATTGGGTTTCGTTAAAAAGTTGTTTACAGCTAATGTTGTAGCCAATCCAAGTATCCAATAAGCGCAAATTATATGAATAGAGTTGGTTGTACAAAGAATCAAAATGGTATTGATTATTTGTAAATCGATGGGAATATTCGGCTTCACCGGTCCACATAGAATATGGGCTAACAAGTGGTAATTCGGCTTTTATGTACCAATTGGTTTCTTCGCGCTTGCCATTGGTGTAGGCATTGCCAAGGGTGGCGGCACCTAGCGAAAAATTAAAAAAGCTGCCGGCAAAATTGCGTTTGGTATAATTGAAGCCCATACTGTGTTTGCTTTGTCGTTCCAAATCAACATAGTTTTGAATGGTCAATTGATCGCCAAGGCCTAAAAAGTTATCGTTTTTTATTTCTAAAAAAGCATTGGTGGTATTGGCACTTCCGGCGGCACTGTATGGAAAAACATCTTTGTATACCACAATTACATCTACAAAGTTGGTATCTAAAGCATAGGGTTTTACCAATATTTGGGCGTCTTGCAAATAGGGCAGTTGGCGCAAATAGCGATCGTTGTCGGCCAAATCGATTGGTGAAAAAGCGTCTTGCTCGCGCACAAACAAATTGTTGCGAATGATGCGTTTTTTGGTATTGGTATGCAGTGCATTGCCAATGTCGGCGATGAAAGTGTTGGTATTGTTGTTGGCTGTATCGGATATGGATGTTGCAAAACTGATGGGCTGTATCCAAATGCGGTGAATGATTTTGCCTTTGTATTGACAATAGGGGAGTAGGTTATTGGCGGCGGGAGTGAAATTTTCCGGTTCGTTGTGTATGGCAATACTTTTGCCAAGTTTTCCAAGCAATCCCTTTTTTTTGGCTAAGAAAAAAGTATCAGATGGTTGACGAGAGGTTGTGACTTTGCCTGTCTGCTGCTGCGACAACACAATGAGTGGTAATGTACAGTATACAATCCACAAACAAACCGTGGTTTTAAGGCTGGCAGGCATGCGCAAAAGTTGATGAGTAATGATAACCCTTATAAAGCTACAAAAACTCTGCCATTAAAAAATGTCAACCTAAGGAAATAGAAAAAATGATTGGTCGGGAGGAAGAGAAAAGCCCTTTATAGCACCGAATGCGTTAGGAATTGGAGTGAATACCCCACAGCTGCCAATCCTGCGAAGGTTGGCAGCGAGGAGTAGCAACGGAAAGTCCGACCCGAAGGGGAACGCCCAAGAAATATTACCCTGTCAGTGCATTTTCGGCAGCGCGCATTTGTTGGCTTGTTTGTCGGCTGCCATCGTGGCTATAACCGGGAGGTCCCCAAACGTACAAAAGGCGCTGTTTGATGGTAATATTGGGCTGCATTACATCGTTCCAAATTTGTATCCATTCGTGCAGGATAATGGTAACGGCATTGGCTTGAACAATGTTTTTGGTGAGTCCGTAAGTAAGCGGTTGGTACTGCTGAGGGGGCAGTTCGGGCTGAAAAGTACCAAATAGTTTATCCCATATAATTAAAAACATACCCATGTTTTTGTCGAGGTATTTGGGGTTGCTAGCATGGTGCACACGGTGGTGCGAAGGGGTAACCAAAATATACTCCAACCAACCCATTTTGTGAATCAATTCGGTATGTACAAAAATGCCCCAAATTTGGGTAACGGCGTAAATGAACACAATATCGATGGGCGTAAAACCCAAAATAGCCAAGGGAATGAAATAGAGAAAACGATACAATGGCTGGAAAACGGAGGAACGAAAGCCTACTGTAAAATTGATTACTTGCGCACTGTGGTGTGTAACATGGGTAGCCCAAAAAAAACGTATTTGGTGATCGAAACGATGCAGCCAATAATACAACATATCTTCGGCAAGCAATAACAACAGCCAATAAACCCAAGGGTGTTGCCAACGAACAAGCGCATGTAAGTAAAACCATTGTAAAACACTTAGATAAACCACTCTGAATCCCAAATCGATACCCCCGTTGAGCAGCATGAGGTAGCAGTTGGTAAGCACATTTTTAAAGGTGTAATTGTTGCGGTGTTGCCAATGCGATAACAAAATTTCTGCCCCTATCATGACAAGATAAATAGGTGTAGCCAGTAAAATGAGCCATTGTTCCTTTATAATATGCATACATTGGCAACTTTAATTACAAAAACATGTTTGTGTATGCAAAGTAAGGTGATACCTTGCAAGCAAATTGCTAAAATAGTCAGGTATTTATGAGCGAAACTTTATTAGAAAATTGGGAGAAAAAAAGTGCAGAACATGCTAAACTATACAAACAGCTCCTGCAAAAGCCCGATAAAAACAAAATACTGAAACAATTGCCCGATTTGCATGATGCTGCATTTGAGCAAATTGACTGTTTAACTTGTGCGCGGTGCTGTAAAAACTATTCCCCACGGTTTAAAACGCCCGACATTAAACGAATTAGCAAATTGCTGAAAATGCGCGAAAGTGTATTTATTGATACGTACCTTACCTTGGATAATGAGGGCGATTATGTAAGCAAATCGCAACCTTGTCCGTTTTTGGGTAGCGATAATTACTGCTCTATTTACGATCACCGACCTAGCGACTGCCAGCGTTTTCCTTACACCAACGAAGATGTATTATTTAAGCGGCCTGCCATCACCTTAAAAAACGCCACATTTTGCCCGGCAGTATATTTTGTGCTCGAAAAATTGCGTTGATTTTAATTTTTTCATTGTTTTTGTACTTATGGCAACTTTAAAAGAAAGAGACGAACTTGTTATTTGGCATCCGTTTACACAGCAAAAAAATAGGCTGCCCGTAATACCCATTGTTCGCGGTAAAGGTAGTTGGCTCTATACCGATGAAGGCACCGGGCTACTTGATGCTATCAGTAGTTGGTGGGTTACCTTGCACGGACATGCGCACCCTTACATTGCCGAACAATTGTACCAACAGGCATTGCAGCTAGAGCAAGTTATTTTTGCAGGGTTTACACACGAACCCGCTGTGGCATTGGCCGAACAATTGCTGCCCTTGCTACCCAATGACGCCAAACGTGTTTTTTATAGCGATAATGGCAGCACTAGCACCGAGGTTGCCATCAAAATGGCGCTTCAATATTGGTGGAATTTAACATCCGCTGATGCTACGAATGAACGAAATATTATATTGGCATTCAACAACAGTTATCACGGCGACACATTTGGCGCCATGAGTGTGAGCGATAGGAGCGTATTTACACTAGCGTTTCACGAAAAACTGTTCGATGTATTGTTTATTGACACCCCCACCAACGACAATATAGCTGCCACCCTCGACCTGATTGCCGAAAAAGGGCATCAAATTGCTGCGTTTATTTATGAACCATTGGTGCAAGGCGCCGGCGGACTCAAAATGTACCCGGCTTCTTTGCTAAACCAATTGCTTTATGCGCTGCAACAGCAACAAATTATTTGTATTGCCGACGAAGTAATGACGGGTTTTGGCCGGACAGGACAACTCTTTGCCAGCCAACACCTAACATACCAACCCGATATCATTTGCCTCAGTAAGGGTTTAACTGGTGGTACCATGGCTTTGGGCATTACTGCTTGCAATCAACGTATTTATGATGCTTTTGTAAACGACGACACGTACAAAACCTTTTTTCATGGCCACTCTTTTACTGCCAATCCGCTTGCCTGTACGGCTGCTTTGGCAAGTTTGCACTTACTGCTGCAACCCGAATGTTTGCAGCAAATAGCGTGGATTACCGAACAAAATCAGCTGTTTGCAAAACATATTGCTAGCCATGATGGCATAAAACAAGTGCGCACACTTGGTACTATCTTGGCCTTTGAAATAGATAAGGGTAAAGATGAATATTTAAACAACATTGGTACGCGCATAACACAATTGGGGCTTACGCAACAAGTATATTTACGCCCGTTGGGAAATACTGTTTACATCATGCCTCCCTACTGTTGTACACCTACCGAAATGCAACGGATTTACCAGTGCTTACAAACCATTATCGATTATTCGGCCAAAGGTATTTTTTAATTGTATTACCAAACCCATAGCCCAATGTCTACCTCCCTTCATCGCTTGTTTGCTATTGCCAACCAACCTGTTAAAACCATTGTGGGCTTAATGAGCGGCACTTCGTTAGACGGTTTAGATATTGCAGTGTGTACTTTTACGGGTAGTGGCATGCACACACAAATACAATTGGTGCAGCATACTACCATTCCCTATAACCAACATTTTACCCATACCGTTCAGCAAATTTTTGCCAACCGGCAAGCCGATTTACAACAAGTTTGCTTACTCAACAAATGGATTGCAGAACAACATGCCCAAATGGTACTCAATGCCTTGGCTCAATGGCAAATTGCCCCATCTTCCATTGATTGCTTGGCTAGTCACGGACAAACCATTTACCATGCTCCTTTGACCTTGCACCAACAAGCAATGTATGGTAACGCAACGCTGCAAATTGGCGATGGCGACCATCTTGCAGTGGCTACGGGAATCATTACTTTGAGCGATTTTAGACAAAAACATTTGGCCGGTGGTGGCGAAGGTGCACCCCTTGCGCTCTATGGCGACTACCTGCTTTTTTCGCACGAAACGGAAGACAGAGTGCTCTTGAATATTGGCGGCATTGCCAACCTTACTTTTTTACCGTCGGGCAAGGCATTACAAGGAATTGTTTGTACCGATGTTGGACCCGGCAATACGTTGCTAGATGCCTATGTGCGCACCCATTTTGCGCCATTAACTTTCGATGCAGATGCTGCTATTGCTGCTACCGGTACTGTAAACCACCCATTGTTGCAGTTACTCTTGCAACATCCTTTTTTTCAGCAGCCATTTCCAAAAACTACTGGGCCAGAATTATTCCATTTAACGTATCTAGAACACACGCTTCAGCAATTACCTTTCACGGTGTCGCATGCCGATGTTTTGGCTACTTTGTGTATGTTCACCGCCACGGGCATTGCCCAAGCTGTAACCAATTTGCCAACAGAAAATGTGTGTATTTACATTAGTGGCGGAGGAATGCACAATCCTTTACTCATGCTGTATTTGCGCTCTTTGCTACCCAATAGCCGTATACAAAGCACCCAACAATTGGGTATTGCTCCCGATGCCAAAGAAGCAGTATTGTTTGCCGTATTAGCTAACGAAACCCTCAGCGGTAGCAAAGTGCCTTTTGCTTTGGCACATTTACCACAATTAAGTATGGGAAAAATTAGCTTGCCCGATTAGCTAGCCTTCCAATAGCGTTGCTTTAGGGCAATTGTTCTACCATTTTTTTCAAGTTGTGTAGGTTTTGTTCCATCATGGTACCCAAAATTTTGTCGTTCATCATACTCCCAAAACGCTCCCACGGATACCAATGTAACTGCTGAACAAACTGCCAATGTACCACTGTGGTGGCTTGTGCTGTATCCTGTTGAATTAAACTTAATGTGCCATTTTGTTGCCAACCTTGTTCTTGGTTGTTCCATACCGAAGTTACCACGTATTTATTGGCAGGCGACTCTGTAATGTGTACTTGCGTTTTGCCCAAGGTACCGGTATAGGCGCTCTGCAATGTGGTGTTGGCTGTATTCATGCCTACAATCCATTTTTGCCAGCCGTACAAATTTTGAACATACGGCAACAGACTGTCTTTGTTGGCTGTAATATCCACCGCTCTAGAAACTACTACCGTTCCAGGAAACAGCAATCCCATGCCTGTGGCCAATAAAAAAAGAATCACCACACTTATCACCGCCAATTTAATCAATTTCATACGTTTAATTTTTATTATGAGCCAGGGGCCGGTACTACTTAGGAAGCTGTGGAGGCGTTGGCACCATTCAAAGCCGTTACTACTAGTGAGCAAAATGACACCCTACAATCAATAATTTACTACTCCCATTTGAAAAACTTATATACCACGGCGTAAACCACCACCGTCCATAGTGCCAATACGCTCAATTGCGGCCAACATTCCCATAAGCCTACCCCCTCGAACGAAATTTTGCGGATAGCGGAATTAAAGTGGGTAAGTGGTAACAGTTGGGTGCACTGTTGCAGCCATTTTGGAAACACCGTTGTTGGAAAAAATGTACCGGAAAGCAACATTTGCGGAAGACTAAACACATTGATATACAATGGGATGGTACTATCTGTTTTGGGCAAACTGGAAAAAAGAAGTCCTACACCCATTAAAAAAATCAACATCATACAACTCAACAAAGTCATTTCTACAAATGTAACCCAACCGTGTGCTAGGGTAAAATGTAGAAACAGATGCCCTACAGCTATTAACACCACCACATTCACCAATTGAAAAAAAATACGGCTAAAGCCAATGCCAATGAGGATGTTGAGTTTTTTGACCGGCGTGGCATAAAAACGCTTTAAAATCAATTGCTCTCGTAAGTTAAAAAACGTGTAGGCAATACCAAACAATGTAGCAAACAAAATAGAGAAGCCAATTTGTCCGGGCAACACAAAGTCTATTTGCCGGTAGGCACGCACAAAATACATTTGAGTGGTTATAGTTACCATTTTGGCTACCGGAGGTTCTACAGATTGTTGTAGTTTATTAACAATGGATTCTAAAAATAATTGCAGTTTGCCTACGTCGTTGCTTGTGGCAGTTGTGTAGCGCAAGTGCAAGGTATATTGTGGTTTTTGGCCTTGCAGTTTGGGAAGGGCCGTAATTTGTACAATAGCCGCTAACTTGCCTTTTTCCAAATCTTTGCGCTGTTCAGCAGTGTCGGTATATTTTTCTATGCTAATAAAAGGTGCCGCTTGTAGGGATTGGTATACAACATTGGTTGTATCGCAATGGGCAGCCAATCCCAACCTAAATTTCAACAATCCTTCTCCCTTAAAAGAGCCAAAAATGAATACAAAAATGAGCGGAAACAACAGGCTGAAAAAAAGCGAACTGGGATTTTTTAGTGTAGCAATAAGACTAGCTTTGGTAATAGCCCATAAGGCTTTGTACTGACTGTAAGGTTGCTGCATAGAGGTGTAGTTGCGTGCAAAGCTATTCTATAAAAGTACTCAGGCAAAAAACAGTAAGCTTTTGCTGCGTACATTTGCCTTTTTTGTATCTATTTAAGGCACACCATGCAACACGCTTATTTATTATTGGGCAGCAATTTGGGCAACCGATTAGCGTATTTACAAGCAGCAAGGCAGGAAATTTCCCAGCTTTGTGGGCCACTACTTGCGGCATCATCAATTTATGAAACCGAAGCATGGGGACTCACCAACCAACCTTCCTTTTACAACCAAGCCATTTGTATTACTACCGAGTTAGCACCACCTATTTTAATGCAAACCCTGCTGCAAATAGAAGCAAGTTTACACAGGGTGCGTACGCAACAATATGGGAGTCGTACAATAGATATTGATATTCTTTTGATAGATGCGGAAGTGAGCAATACGCCTTTGTTGCAATTGCCACATCCTGCTTTGCCACAACGACGCTTTGCACTCATTCCACTTTCAGAAATAGCGCCTCAATTGCTACATCCTATAGCACGGCTAACAGTTACGGAACTATTGCACCAATGTACCGACACATTAGCTGTACAAAAAATTAAAGCCGATAACGAAGTATGCCATTAATTTTGATGGCAACATGAAGCATCGACTAATTACGATAGAGGGCAACATAGGCGCAGGCAAAACCACCCTTACGCACTTATTAGCCAATCATTTTAATGCACGAATGGTATTAGAGGAATTTGCGGATAATCCATTTTTACCCAAGTTTTACGAAAATCCCAAACAATATGCTTTTCCTTTGGAGTTGTTTTTTATGGCAGAACGCTACAAACAACTAAAGGATTTATTACACACCGCCGATTTGTTTCAGGAGGTGACCATTTGCGATTATTTGTTCACCAAATGCTTACTGTTTGCCAAAGTAAACCTACCACAAGAGGAGTACAAACTGTACCAAAAACTATTTGATATTATTCACCAACAAATTACTTTTCCAGACATCCTGATATACTTGCATGCGCCAATAGAACGTTTGCAGGCCAATATCAAAAAAAGGAGTCGTACTTACGAACAGGCTATTCCCGATGCCTATTTGCAACATATTCAGGATACGTACTTAAGTTACATCAAACAGAACCACATTACCACCATTTTTGTAGATGCTTCTAATGCCGATTTTATTTCCAACACCCAACATGTACAAGTCATTTTAGATGCCCTAGAGCAGGATTTGGCCCCCGGCGAACAGCATTACTACACGTTACCCTAACCGTAAAACATGGCTATCGACAAAAATACCATTCGCACCAACCACCCTTTTGCCGCTGTGCAAATTCCGGAGTTTCGCAACTTGCTGCTTGGTCGATTCTTGTTTATCATGGGACTGCGTATGATGAGTACCGTGTTAGGATGGTGGATTTATACCTTAACCAATGCTCCGCTAGCCATAGGATTGGTGGGCTTATCCGAATTTGTTCCGGCTTTTGGTATGGCACTATATGCAGGGCATATTATTGATATTAGCGAAAAAAGAAAACTCATCTTAACCGGTGTGGCATTATATGGTTTAGCTGCCATTTGTTTACTATTGCTTTCGCTTACACAGGTTCACCAACTGACCAATAATACCATTGCCATTATGATATATGCCATTGTTTTTGGTACAGGTATTGTTCGCTCTTTTGCAGGACCAAGTTTCAATGTTATGCTTTCTGCCATTGTTCCTAAACATCAGTTGCAAAACGCCACTACCTGGAACCAAGGCGCTTGGTTGCTAGCTTCCGTAACCGGACATGCATTAGCCGGCTTTTTAATTGCCCTTGCAGGCAATAGTGGTAGCCTTGCGGTAATTGTGTCGCTTATCATTTTGGCATGGTTGTGTTTGTGGCAATTACAAAAAAAACCGGCCATTGCTCCAAAGCGTACCATTACCACGTGGGATAGTGTAAAAGAAGGGCTACATTTTGTGTTTACAACCAAAGAATTACTTGGTGCGTTAAGCCTCGATTTGTTTGCGGTATTGTTTGGAGGTGCAGTAGCCATGGTGCCCGTTTTTGCACGGGATATTTTAAAAGTGGGTCCGCAGGGATTTGGTATTTTGAATGGCGCTACCGACATGGGTGCTATTTGTATTGTCATTTTACTGACTATTTTTCCCATGCAGCGGCAGCAAGGCAAAAAACTCTTTTGGGCTATTGGCGGGTTTGGTTTGTGCATCATCGTTTTTGCAGTATCTAAATGGTTTTGGTTATCGTTTGCCGCATTGCTCATAGGCGGTATGCTCGATGGTATCAGCGTAGTGATTCGTGGTACTATTGTACAAATGAAAACCCCCGATCATATGCGAGGAAGGGTGATGAGCGTAAACTCTATGTTTATTAACAGTAGTAACGAACTCGGACAATTTGAAAGCGGTGTTGCTGCCCGAATGATGGGCGTAATTCCGTCAGTAGTGTTTGGCGGTTGTATGACCCTTCTTGTAGTGGTGTTTACTTGGTTCAAAGCGCCAAGCTTACGCAAAATGGAATATTAGCAATGTTGGTGGATGACCATTGGAATTCTCCCTTATCATGTATACTTACTTAGGCGGATACTGCGATTGTGAGCCGCCGTTTTGCGGCAGCTCATCATAATTTATGAAAGCATGTCGCCATTTTACAGCGGCCCATCATAACTTATGAAAGTGTGTCGCTGTTTTGCGGCAGCCCGTCATAACTTATGAAAGCATGTCGCCATTTTACAGCGGCCCATCATAACTTATGAAAGTGTGTCGCTGTTTTGCGGCAGCTCGTCATAACTTATGAAAGCATGTCGCCGTTTTGCGGCCTACATTGACCAATAGAAATACTTGTAGCACCTGATTTGCAACAAAGCAAACCGGCAGTACAAAAGGTGGGCTAGCGTTAGGGATTGCAGCGATTACCCCGCAGCGCAGCGAGGAGTAAAAGCGCAAAGCCCGACCCAAAGGGGAACGCCCCTAGCTTTTAAAAACAATTCTCAATTGTGTATCATGAAAAAAGCCTAGAAGATAGGTGCATATACACTAATTTTTGTGCCAATAGTTTATGCTAATTGGGCATTGAATTGCTTGATTTTTTGTAGTAAATGTTCGCTAACAGGGGTAACAGGTAAGCGCAAAATGTTTTCAATAATACCTTGGGTAAATAAACTTGCTTTAACACCGGCAGGATTGTTTTCTTCGAACAAAAGGTTATAACCTTCTAGTAAAGAGAAATGAATGGCACGTGCTTCGGCAAATTTGCCTTGCAGGGCAAGGTTCACCATAGTAGAAAATTGTTTAGGCCAAGTATTGGCAGCTACGCTGATAACACCGTCGAATCCAAGAGCTATTTGAGGTAAAATCAATGCATCGTCGCCACTCACCACCAAAAAATCGGCGGGTTTGTTTTTCATGATTTCCATGCATTGGTTAAGGTCGTCGTGCGCCTCTTTAATACCTGCAACGTTGGCTACCTCGTGGGCCAATTTGAGTGTGGTATTGGCGGTGAGGTTGCGCCCCGTGCGGCCCGGAACATTGTAAAGCAGCAATGGCAAAGGGCTACTTTCGGCCAA
>Ga0114938_1001718_pt1 | contig 14586 bp, 14 predicted proteins | sample AshMeaBigSpring_FD_88675 | JGI IMG/M metagenome (GOLD analysis project Ga0114938, IMG submission 88675) | Groundwater microbial communities from Big Spring, Nevada to study Microbial Dark Matter (Phase II) - Ash Meadows Big Spring | ecosystem: Environmental > Aquatic > Deep subsurface >...
ACAAGACCGGCATCCGTCAGAGCAATTTGGGGGGCTGCCGGTTCGTCAAGCTGGTGGGGGAACACGGCTGGCAGGAATCCTAAGCGGCTCCAGCGCGTCGTGGCGTGAACCCCGCCGGGTCAGATTGGCAACACCAGAATCTATAGATGGTTGTCGGTTGGCCCCCGTTTTCGCTGCAACTATCCTTTAAAAAGGCCACGAAGGCAGCCGACAGCGGTGAAAGACTGCGCTGTCGATGACGGGTGATGTGGAGGCTTCGGGTCAGGACGAGACCGTCGATGGAGAGCGCCTTCAGGGCACCGGACTCGAGGTCCTCCGCCAGCGCCAGCGTCGAGAGAATCGACACGCCGATCCCGTCTTTGATCCCCTGGCGGACCGCCTCGGTGCTCCCCATTTCCGCTACGATGTTCAGCTCTTCGATGCCCAGTCCCCGCCGTCCCAAACTCTCCTGGATGGACGCGAGCGTTCCGGAGCCGCGCTCGCGAACGATAAAAGGCTCGTTCCGCAGCTGGTTCAGCACGACCTTTTGCAACCCGCTCCACGGATGGCGGGCGGGCACGATCAGGCAAAGCTGGTCTTCGATCAGGCGCTCCTGAAGAATGTTCTTCTCGCGCGAGTGCGCACCGACCACCCCCACCTCGATCGACCCCTCAGGACCCCGGCAACGATCCGCTGGGTATCGGCGATGATGAGCGCTGGCCGGATTTCGGGATAGCGCAACTTGAATTTCCCGATCACCCGCGGCAGCAGGTAACCGCCGGGGATCGTGCTGCCGCCGACGACCAGGGGGCCATGCATCTTGCCCTGGTGCTGGGCCAGCGCCGTTTCCGTCTCCGAGCGCAGGGCGAGCATCCTGCGGGCGTAGTCGTAGAGCAGGCGGCCGGCCGCCGTGGGCGCGGCTTCCCGGGAGAGCCGGTCGATCAGGAGGCATTTGAAATGCTCCTCAAGATCCTTGATGTGGCTGCTAACGGTCGGTTGCGAAAGATGCACCGCTTCAGCGGCCTTGGAGAAGCTCTTGCACTCCACGACCCGGCAGAAGATATGCAGTTGCCACAAATCCATGACGATTCGGCGGTCTTAATGCGGGTTGGCGAGGGCCGAGAACTTTTCCTTGAGCCGGGAATGCACCAGCGGAGGCACCATGCCCTCGATGTCGCCGCCGAACATGGCCGCCTCCTTGATGATAGAGGAGCTGGTGTAGATCCAGCGCATGCCCGTCATCAGGAAAACGGTTTGGATCTCCCGTTTCAGGCGGCGGTTCATCAGCGCCATCTGGAATTCGTATTCGAAATCCGACAGGGCGCGCAGACCGCGCAACACCGCCTGGGCGTTGCGCTGGGCGGCATAATCGACCAGCAGGCCGTCGTAGCTGTCCACCTCCACGTTGGGGAAATCCCGAAGGCTGTTTTTCAGCATTTCCGTGCGTTCATCGAGCGAGAAGAGATACTGCTTTTTGGGGTTCTTGAGAATGACCACGATGAGCTTGTCGAAAATCTGAACCCCCCGTTCGATGATGTCGAGGTGACCGTTGGTCACCGGGTCGAAGGAGCCGGGGTAGATCGCGATGCGTTCCATGGCGCTGTCCTTTGAGAGGGATCGGGCGAATGGTTCCGGGAACCGGCGGCCGGTTGCCTCATAGCACATAAGTCAAAAACGACACAAGGGTCCGGCCATACCGGCGTTGGTCTTGAAGCCGGTAGGGCTCGGCCACTTCGGGCAGGGCATCGCTCGTATCGTGCTCGATCACCAGCCGTGCGCCGTCCGCAACGCATCCGGCGCGGTGCAGATGGGAGAGGGCCGGCGCGATCAGGCCACCCCGGTAGGGCGGGTCCATGAAGATCAGCTGAAAACCGTGGTCGGGGTTTCGCAGGCAGTCGAGATTGCGAGAGGCGTCCCACCGCAGGATGCGGGTTTTCGCGCTCAGCCGGCAGGTCCGAATGTTTTCGTTCAGCACGGCGCAGGCCTTGCGGTCGACCTCGAGAAACAGCGCGGAAGCGGCCCCGCGGCTGAGGGCTTCGATGCCAAAAGCGCCGGTGCCGGCGAAAAGATCCAGCACCGCGGCTTGGCGCACCGTTGGCCCGAGGATGCTGAAAATCGCCTCGCGGATGCGGTCGGCGGTTGGCCGTGTCCCCCATCCCGACACCGTGCGCAGCCTGCGGCCTCTAAGCTCCCCGGCGATGACTCTCAGCGGCATGCGATGGGCGCTCCGGATCTGCTGATGCGAGCGAAGGAGTGCACTTCAATAAACGAAGTCGATGCTGTACCAGTCGGTTTGTTCGTCCCAGAACGAAACAAAGAACAGCACGTGATGAAGATTGAACGGCAGGGTCTTCTTGCTCACCTCGGCCTTGGCCCGAAGCTCGTAGCGGACGTTTTTTTCCATCCGGTTCAATGCGACGATCTTGAGCCCCTCGATCCGGTTCATCCAGCGTTGGGCCTCTTCGAAGGAAGGGGTGACCTCGGGTTCATAGCCGGCCCATGATCTCCGCACCGTGAACTCTTTTTTTACGTTGTCGAACTTGATGGTATGGATCACGGAGAGGTCGCCGATGGTCTGATCCAGCCAGAAATCCTGCATCCGGCTGAGCTTCACGCGGAATGCAAATGAGGTCGTTTTCCCGGCCAGCACGTTCTGACGAATCGCGTCCGAAAAGGAGTTCTCCAAATTCAAGTGCAGAAGCAGGTCCTCGCCGGCGCTGAATACCGTTATGTTGCTCAGGCGCGGTCGAGCGGCACCGGCCGCTGGGCCGGCCGTGACAAGAAGAACCAGCAACGCGATGGCCCCGGTATGGGTCAAAGGCAGTTTCATCGTATACCTGAGGACCTCTGCTCGCGGTCGCCGAACCGGACCGATTCCGGAGATTGCGTTTTTCCGTCAGGCGTTGGGCGACCGCGGAGGTGTCATAACGGCTTCAATCTAAATAGCCGATCTCCGTATCCTTGGCAATCGGTTTTAACGACCTCAACGCATGGGTCGGCATCGGAGCCGCGCCCAAGCCACCCCTTCCGGCGAGCAAAACCTCAAGGCGCATTAGACCTGCATTTGCCGCAGGCGCGTTTCGCCGAAACGCAGCGGCAGAACGACCGCAAGGACGCTCAGAAGCAACGCCGCCGAGAAGGCCCCCGCGACCCACAGCCACGCCAAGAGGGTAAGCGGCCTTCCGTGCAGGTCGGCCATGAACAGCCGGTACACCGGCCCGGCTTGCAGCAGAATCACCGCCGCGACATAAGCGGCGCTCGTGAGCATGAAAACCAGGCCGCCAAAGCTGCTGGCGGTCTGGGCCGGGTTCTCGGCTTTGAAATCCGGGTAGGCGGCCCCGAGGCCGATGCTCAGGGCGATGATCCCCGGCACCAGGAAGAAAACCGTCACAGTGGATAGGACCATCATGAAGGGCGTCACCTTGAGCAGCAAATTGGTGCCGACGATCAGGGTCTCGGTCAGGGCCAGCAAGGGGAGGTAGTAGATGAAGAATTTGATCAACAGAAAACTCCGGATGGAGAGCGGCGAGCTTTTCACCAGCCAGATCGCCTCCTTCTCCAAGCTCACGGCAGGGTAGGCGAACCGGGCGGCCACGGCCGTCAGAACCAACAGGGCGAGCGCCATGTTCAGAAACGCGAACACGTTTTGCAGGTAGACGGTCGGGATGGGCGATTTCTCGAGCGGCAGCGCATCGAAATTGTAGATGTAGATCACCAGCAGGGCGGCGATGAGGAAGAGCTGAGTCCACTGGGTCTGGTCGCGCAAAAAGGTCTTGATCTCCTTGACGGTGAACGCGCGCACCGGTCCCGGCAGAAACCGGAAGATGCGCTCGCTAAGACCTCGGCGTCGAATCACCGCCGTGGCGGCGGTCTGGGCTTTGGAGAAGCCTTTGAAGTAGATGGCGTCGGCCACGATCACGGCCAGGCAGAAGACGAGGACGGCAAAGCTGGCGCTCTGGGCCAAGTGGAACCCACTGTTCGAAATGGCGCCGGTCAGCGCGGCCTGGATGCTGTCGCTCGCCCAGCTGGCGGGCAAAAAAGGAGCGGCCGGAGCCTGCAGGGAAGAAATATAGACCATGACCGAATCGAATACTTCCGGATCGACCAGCTGCTCCGGCCGGACCAAGCGGATGGCCACATAGAGAACCACGAACAGCAGAACCCCCATCAGGATGACGACGCTGCGCATGCGCGTGGCAGGTACGATCACGACGCCGATCATCACCCCCAGGGCACTCAGCGCCGAGGCGATGACGGCCAGCAGCGCCAGTGCGAGGAGTGTGACGGCGTAGTAAGCCGCCCCGGCTCCGAAGACGGTTCCGTAGGCCAGGAACACCGGCAGGGCGAAAACAATCACCATCCAGGAACTGTCGATGGTCGTGTCGATCCAGCGCGCGATGAATATCCGGTAGCCTGGGGACGGCAGGGAATGGACCAGCAGAAGATCCCGGGACAGAAACAGCCGCGCCAACGCGGTCAGGATGCCGCTGAAGAGCAGCAGGGCAAAGGACACGACCAGGATCATCGACAGCAGCTTGTGGGCCAGCAGGTCCCCGATGTCCTCGATTCCCTTGAAATAACGCAGCACCCGCCAGGAAATCCCGAAAATGCCGCACCAGAAGAGCATGCCGACGAGTCCCAGCACGATGAAACGCCCGCGGCCGCCGCGGGGGCTGCGGGACCATCGGCGCCGGAGCGCCGGCAGGGTCCGCGGCATGAGAAGCAGCCGCACGTCATGCATCAGCGTGTTGGCCATTTTTCCGGGCGCCATTTCGCCTCTTATGGGGATGATTCTCTCTGAGCCGTGCCATTCGCCCGCCGGAGCCCGCGACGAGCCGGATGAACGTGGTTACGCCTCATTACCGGTCAGGTTCAGAAAAACCTGTTCCAGATCGACGCTGCTGACCTCGGCCTTCCGCCGCAGGTCCTCCACCGTGCCGATGGCTAGCAGCCGGCCACGGCTGAGGATGCCGATGCGGTCGCAGATCTCCTCGGCGACCTTCAGCGTATGGGTCGACATGAAGATGGCGACGCCCTGAGCGGCCAGCTGCCGGAACAGCTTCTTCACCATGATGATGGCGAGCGGATCAAGACCCACCATGGGCTCATCGACGATCAACACCTCGGGGTCGTGCAGGAGCGCCGCCGCCATGACCAGACGCTGCTTCATGCCATGGGAATACGACTCGATCAGATCGTTCGACCAGTCCGTCAGGGAGAACATGGTGAGGGCAGCGGCGGCCTTGTCCCGAAAACGCTCTTCAGCCACGCCATAGATGTCAGCGGTGAACCGCAGAAACTCCAAGCCGGTGAGCTTCTCATATAGAAAAGGTCGGTCCGGAATGAAGCCGATCCGGCGCTTGGCCTCCTGGGGCTGGGCCTGCATGTCGATGCCAGCGATGGTGACAGAGCCTGCCGTCGGCGCCATGACGCCCCCCATCATCCGGATGGTGGTGGTTTTGCCCGCCCCGTTGGGTCCAATGAAGCCGAAGATTTCGCCCTTGCCGATCCTCAGACTCAAATCTTGCACGGCCGAACAGTTGCCGTAGCTTTTGGTCAGGTTTTTCAGTTCGATCATGGGGTGTCCAGGACGTCGATCGTGATATTGCCGATGATGCCTGCCAGATCCATCTGCTGGTGCGCGGAGCCGGTGGCCAAGCGCAGGTGGGTGACATCCGCCGGCAACTGGCCGAAGAGCGCATCGGCCGTGATCCAGCGCCCGAGAAACAGCAGGTTCCAGGCGTGGTAGTAGAACTTGCCCCGCATGTATACCAGCCCGGCCTCGACCCGTGCGGGAATGCCCGCCGCCCTTGCCATGGCGGCGAACAGCATGGCGTGTTCGTTGCAGTCGCCCATCCGGTTTTCCAGTGTGGAAAGCGCATCCGGCAGGGACAGCACCGGGCGCTTGTCGATGTTGCGGCCGATCCAGTCCATCAATCGGCGGGCCTGAGCCAGAGGCTCCGAGGGCGGTGGGTTTCCGAGAACCGAACGCACAAGGGACCGGATGCGATCGTGATCGGACTGGATGAGTGCCTCAGCTTTCAGGAATGCCTGTTCGAGCGGACGCAGCTTCTCCGGGTGGGGCATCGTCGGCAGATCGGCAAGGTTCTCGCGCTGGACGGCCAGGATCCCGTCGGCAAGGCTTTGCCGTCCTCCCTGGAGATGCAACCCGTCGGTGCGGATTCCCCCGATTCTCACGCGCAGGATGTCGAGCGTCTGCGGATCGGGGATCGGGCGGCTCGGAGCGACTGCGGCCGCCTCGGCGAGGTCGGCGGTCGCCGTCGCCCCTGAATCGCCAAGGGCTTCCGCAGGGGTCGTTTTTTCCAGCCGCATTCCCAGCAGCCCGCGCTCCCGCAGCAACTCGCCGCCCGCACCGATCCAGGCTGTTTGGGTCATTCCGCGAAGACCCATGCTGATGCGGGTTGCCGGAACGCTTGCGCCGGCCAACTGGATCTCCTCGCGGCCGACGACCTCGGCGGTGACGGATGCTGGCGCCATCGAGGCCGGATCAAAGATTTCGAAGGTGTAGCGATCGCCGGGCATGAGATGCTCGGCTTGCAGACGATCGGGGAGCGTTGCGGTCAAATACAGTTTTTGTTGGATGGGCACATCGAAGGTGCGCCGGTGACCCGCGGTTTCGGTGAGGATGCGCAGCGCATCGCCGGCGGCGGCGCCTTGGGCCTGAAACCGGAAGACCCCCGAGCGGAGGTCGAACTCAAATCGGTCCAGCGACAGGTCGGCATGCAGGTCGGCCCGCGTGCGCATGCGGAGATCCTGGACAACGCCCATGGTGTTGATCCGCATGGCTACTTTTTCTTCCAGCTGGTAACCCGCGGCGCCGGGGCGCAGGCGCCGGTGCGCATAGCCGATCCGGCGCTGGTTCTGAAAGATGCTCATCCAGGAGTCACGCTCGGGGGCGTTCGGCACAGCCTGGTCGGCAAATGATCGCGATGCGCTGAGGAAACGCTTGACCGCATCCATCCTTACCAGCAGCAGCCCCGCGAATACCACCGCCGCAGCCATTCCAACCACCCAGAAGCGTTGCATTTCTTGAGTCTGCATGTCTTGCGAGTCTACCATGTTTCCGGAAAAAGGCGAATCCTGGGAGCAAAATGCTGCTTATGGGGGTGAGCAGCAGTAAAGCCCCAATATATGGGTCTCTAACCGAAATGTCTGATATTTTGCAGGATTCATACACTTTTTTATTGACATCCTGGCGGTTTTTCAGGATAGTGATCGCCATCTGTAACATCAGATTCTTGGTAGCCTCTGTGACGCCGTTTTGCAATGCCCAGCAATCTGTGATGCTCCTTGGTTCCGCCCCGATGCGCTTTCAAGCAGAGTCATTCCCGACTCTGCTTTTTTTTTGGCGCGCCGGAGGGAACGCCCATGTTCGCCGGGCCTGGAGCTTGGGCGAATTCGGACCGGAGCGGCCAACCAGTTCACCCGGCGCCTTGAGGTTGAGGTGTCCTCGATACTTGGCGCCAAGTCCAATGGCAGCGGCAGGGTGAAAGCCTGCTCTGCCGTGAGCGCGGAGCATCCGCGGCTTCATTCATCACACCAGGGGAGGAGGAGGAGCATCATGCCGGAGGGAGTTGTCAAGTGGTTCAACGAGAAGAAGGGGTACGGGTTCATTAAAAAGGACGATGGACAGGACATTTTCGTGCATTACTCCGCCATCAAGGGCAAAGGGTTCAAATCACTAGCGGAAGGAGACAAGGTGCGCTTCGAGGTCCAGCAGGGCGCCAAAGGACCCTCGGCTTCGGATGTCGAGAAGCTCTGATCCGACGGGGAGACTCCTGCCGCCGTTCTGAAGCTGCAGAGCGGCGGCTTTTATTTTTTGAGGAGCTCGCGCGCGTGCTCCAGCGTCACCCGGGTGATCTTCTCGCCGCCGAGCATACGGGCGATCTCGCGGGTGCGTTCGCCGGGTTCGAGGCGAGCGATCGCCGTTCGGGTGCGGCCTGCGGCGACCCGCTTGGAGATGCGGAAGTGATGATCGCCGAACCGGGCGATTTGAGGAAGATGGGTGATGCAGATCACCTGGTGGTGCTGGGCGAGCACCGCCAGCTTGCGACCGACCACCTCGGCCACCGCACCCCCGATGCCGGCATCGACTTCGTCGAATATGATCGTTGCCACGGATTCGGTGGCGGCGAGGATGGACTTGAGCGCCAGCACCACTCGAGACAGCTCGCCGCCGGATGCGATCGATGCCAGCGGCCTGAGTTCCTCGCCCACGTTCGGCGCAATCATAAACACGGCCCGATCAATGCCGCTGTCGCTCAGGGCGCTGGCGCCGGCCGCCAGGAAGGGATGGGTGTCCGCACCCGCAGCAGCCGGGGTCAAATCCACCCCGAACTCGGTTCCCGGCATTTTCAAGCGTGACAGCTCCCGGACCACCTCTGTTTGGAAGCGCTGAGCGGCATCGCGGCGCTTTTTGGAAAGCAGGATAGCCTGTTCCTCGATGCGCGCGTGAAGTTCGCGCAGAAGATCCTGGACGGCTTGGATCTCCGCAGCGATGGTTTCCATCGCCGCCAGGTCGGCCGTGCTTTCGGCCAGCTTTTCCTGCACCGCTTCCAGCGATCCCCCGTACTTGCGTTTCAGCCTGTTGAGCAGATCCAGGCGCTCCTCCACCTTTTCCAGACGGCCCGAATCGATATCGAGCGACTTCAGGTCGGCGCGCAGCCCGCTCACCAACTCCTCGACGCGATAGCCGATTTCGGCGCATGCCTCCGCCCGCGTCGTGAGGGCGGGGTCGAAACGAGCCACTTTCTCGAGATCGCGTCTTGCCTGAGTCAATTGCTCGAGAGCCGAGCCGGATGCGCTGTAGAGTGATTCGATGCCGCGCTGAACCGCTTCATAGAGGATCGCCGCATTTTTCAGCCGCAGCCGTTCCTGTTCGAGCTCGCGGTCTTCGGCAGGTCGAACGGCGGCGGCGGCGATTTCGCGCTGCTGAAACTCGAGCAGCGCGACGAGTTCCGCCTGTCGCGCTTGACGTGCCTTGAGTTCCGCGAGCTTTTTCAACTGCGGCAGAATATCGTGAAAAAGGGCCGACACCGCCTCCCGCAGCGGCAGCAGGCCCGCAAAACGATCCAGGATCAACAGGTGCTGATCCTCCTTGAGCAGCCCCTGGTGGGCGTGCTGCCCGGAGATGCTGGCCAGGTTCTCGGTCACGGCAGCCAGGACCTGCAGGGCCGCCAGGCGGCCGTTGACATACACCCGGTTGCCCTCCGAGCGGGAGATGACCCGGCGGACGACAAGGCCGTCGGAGGCTTCGTAGCCCGCGTCCCGCGCGGCCTGAACGGCAGGGGATTGGGGATCCGGTTGAAAAAGCGCTTCGACCTCTGCCGAATCGGCACCCGTGCGGATCATTTCCGCAGAGGCGCGGCTTCCCAAGATCAGATTGACGGCGTTGATGATGATGGACTTTCCGGCGCCGGTTTCACCGCTCAGGATGGTCAGACCCGGTTCAAACTGAATTTGCAGGTCATCGATAATGGCGAAATTGCGGATGGAAAGCTCTTTCAGCATGTTGGCCGCTGCCGGGGGGGTTGGGATGCCATTTTCCGTGTTGAGCGCATTATACACGGGCGGCGGTCGATGTAAAGATCGCCGAAACCGCCCGGGGCTGGAAAATCGCTTGAATCATGGCCGAAACCTTTTTAAAGTAAAAAGCATTTCGGCAGGCTGGCCTACGGGGTCCAAGTCTCTGGATAGCCGGAACCACGAATGAGGGCTCATTATTAGGGAAAGCGAGAAGCGCATATGGCGTCCAACAAGCCCGTCCTGGTGATCGCCACCCGCAACCGGGGCAAAACCGCTGAAATCAGAGATCTTCTGCAGGGATTTCCAATGCAGGTTCGGGACCTTATGGACTTCGGGCCGATCCCCGATGTGGAGGAGGACGGCCAGACCTTTGATGACAATGCCTACAAGAAATCGAGCTTCACGGCGCGCGTGTTGGGTTACCCCGCCCTAGCCGATGACTCCGGGCTGGCCGTGGCGGCGCTGAACGGCGCCCCTGGGGTTTTTTCCGCCCGTTACGGGGGAGAGGGCCTCTCCGACGCGGATCGCTGCCGGAAGCTTCTGGAGGAGATGAAAGGCCGCCGCGACCGCGGGGCCGCGTTCGAGTGCGTGCTTTCGCTCGCAGTGCCCTCCGGTCCGGCACTGACCTATGAAGGCCGCTGCAAGGGCGTGCTCGCCGAGGCACCGGCGGGAGCCAACGGCTTCGGCTACGATCCCATTTTCTTCTACCCGGCCGCCAACAAAACCTTCGCTCAAATGACGCGCGAGGAAAAAAACCGCATCAGCCATCGGGGCAAGGCGCTGCAGGAGCTGCGGGCGGAGTTTGAAAAGGTAATCATTTGGATCCGGAGGCACATGCCGCCGGGAGATCCCTGGAACAGGATAAATGGTTAACCGCCGCCCGCCGTTTCCCCTGAACGAGTGATGGGGAGCCCTTGACCCAGCCCAACAAGCCTTTGGTGGCGACCCTTTTGAGCCGCCGGATGCTGGTGGCCCTGCTCATGGGCTTCTCCTCCGGCCTGCCACTGCTGCTGACCCTGGGAGTCCTTCAGGCCTGGATGAAGGAGGAGGGGGTGGATCTCACCTGGGTGGGAATGATCACCCTGGTGCAGTCGCCCTATTCCTGGAAGTTTCTTTGGTCGCCTCTGCTGGACCGGTTTACCCCGCCCGGGCTTGGCCGCCGGCGGGGGTGGCTGCTGATCGCGCAGCTGGCCCTGATGGCTTCCATCGCCGGTCTGGGCGCGTCCGACCCGGTGGCGCATCCGGGATGGATGGTGGCCAGCGCGGTGCTGGTCGCCTTTTTCAGCGCCACCCAGGACATCGTGGTGGACGCCTACCGGCGGGAAGACCTTTCGGACGAGGAGCTGGGCCTGGGGTCATCGCTTTACGTCTACGGCTACCGCATCGGCATGTGGGCCGCCTCGGGCGGAGGGCTGATCCTGGCCGATCACCTGCCCTTCTCCCAGGTGTACTTCATCATGGCATTGGGCATGATTCCGGGGGTCGCGACTACGCTGCTCACCATCGAACCGCAGGTGCAGACCCCGCCCCCGCGGACGCTGCGCGAGGCCATCTGGGAACCCTTGGCGGATTTTTTTCGCCGGGACGGCGCCGGGTGGGTGCTGGCGTTCATTCTGTTTTACAAAATAGGCGACACCATGGCGGCCGCCATCACGACCCCTTTCTATCTCGAACTGGGCTTTTCCAAGTCCGAGATCGGCACAGTGGTCAAGCTCTTCGGCTCCTGGGCCACCATCGCGGGCGCCGTCGGGGGAGGGGTCCTCATGCTGCGGCTCGGCATTCCGCGCAGCCTGTGGGTGTTCGGATTGCTCCAGGCGGTTTCAACGGCCGGGTTCGCGGTCCTCGCCCGCATCGGCGGCAGCCTGGCCGCTCTTTCGGGGGTGATCGCATTTGAGAGCATTACCGGCGGAATGGGGACGAGCGCCTTTGTCGCCTTCATGGCCAGCCTGACCAACAAGAAGTTCACCGCCACCCAGTACGCGCTGCTGACCAGCATCATGGGGCTGCCGCGCGTGCTGGCCTCCGCGCCTACCGGGATGGCAGCCAAGCATCTGGGCTGGGAGTGGTTTTTCATCCTGTGCACGTTGGCGGCCATACCGGGGCTGGTGGTTCTCGCCCGCTTCGCACCTTGGACGGCGCGGGCGTATGCTCCGGCCGATGAGCGCCTGCCGCTCTGAGCGCGTTCGATGCCGGCAGGAAATGATACTGGATTCCGGATACTCGATACTGGATACGCACCATGATCGACCAGCTCCCCGACCCATTCCTTCGCGAACGTGCGCAAGCCCTTCAGGCCAAGCGCGATGAGATCCTGGCGCTGCCGCCGGAACAGGCTCTGGACCGGATCCTTGGCGATCCCCAGCCGGCGGCGTTGGTGCACTCCTTTCCGGACTCGGATCTCTACGTTTTGGTGCACGACATCGGCCCGGAGGACGCGCTGCCCCTGCTGGCGCTCGCTTCGGACAAGCAGTGGGAGCACGTCATGGATCTCGAGAGCTGGAACCGGGACCGCATCGAGGTAAACCAGCTCACGCGCTGGATGAACCTCCTCATGGAAGCCGACCCCCGGCGCTTCATCCGCTGGTTCCTGAAGGACCGGCTCGCTTTCGGAGAGTTTTACCTGTTCCACACGATTGAAGTGCGCGTCCGCGAACACGACCAGGACCCTTCCGAATTCGGGGAGGGCTTTTTCACCCTGGACCAGGTTTACTACATCCGGTTCCTGAAAATGCCGTCGCTCGCCGGCGGCTCCGCCATCGGTGAGGAGGAGCGCAAGGCGTTTCTGATGAAACTCCTGCATCATCTGGCGGAGCACGACCATTTGCTGCTCCAGGGCCTGCTGCTGGAAGCCACCCACGTCATTCCGGCGGAGACGGAGGAGGAGGAGCTGCGTTGGCGCAACGTGCGGCTGGCGGAAAAGGGTTTTGTGCCGTTCGACGAGGCGGTCGGCATCTACCAGCCGGTCACCCGCCGCCAGCTTGAAGCGCAGCGGCCGAAATTCCTGCCCGGCGACTCCGGAAGCGACGCCGTATTTCTCCCGGTGCCTGCCTATCCGCTCCGCGCCATAAAAGCGGATACGCATTTCAGCCGAGCGCTGGCCCGGGTCGAACCTGGCCCGATTCTCGCCCATCTGCAGTGGGAATTCGCCAACCTCTGCAACCAGATCATCGTGGCGGACCACAAGACCGTCCGCAGCCGCGAGCAACTGAGAGAAATCGTGGCCAAAGCCTGCGGATACATCAGCATGGGGCTGGAACGTTTGAAAGGTTCGGCGGACGGCCCCCCCGAGCCTGGCCAGGCGGCCGCGGCGCTCACCCGTCATCCGCTCATCCAGCTCTTCCGGCTCGGGTTCGGCGGGGCCCTTGGAATCAAGTGGCGGGCCGAACGCTGGCTCAGCACCTGCTGGTCCGCAAAAACCGGTCTGAAACTGAGTTTCTGGGGGGAGCAGTGGATGGGGGTCCTCGGCGGCATTCTGCTCAAAAAGCCGCAATTCTACGACAACTACCAGACCGGCGTGCTCTACCGGGAGTTCGCATCGCTCGAGGACGTCACCCGTACCGAAAGGGCTTTGAAGCAGGTGCAGGCCGTCGACCACCTGCTGGGGGTCATGAATCCCCGGCTGGACCCTCCCGCCCAATACAGTTTTCTGACCTGGAAAAACCTGCTCTTGACCCAGTGGGCGCGGCGCTGCCTGGGACTGAAAGAAGATAACCTGCGGCCGTTGACGCTCTCCGCATTTGCACCTTTTTTCGGCAAGCTTTTGCCGGGGACGCCCTCCCCGGAGGCGGGCGAAATGCGCCGGGTCCCCGATTCAATGAAAACCGACTTCATCGCCTGGCTGGCACAGGAAACCGGTCTGAAGGACTTCGAGATCTCCGAAAAGCTCGGCCGGATCTTCGAGGACTTGTTCGCCGAGATCGAGGCCGAGTACGGCCAGGTATCGGTCAGGGACTTGGATGCGCGCTTCGTGCAGCTGTTTTTGCTGAAGCCGTGAAATCCGAACCGCTAGTTCCAGGCCGCGAGGTTGGTTTGAATGAAATCCACGATGGCGTTGTGCTCTTCCTTGCCGCTGCCCCGGACCGTCATGGGCCGGTGGAAGTGAAAGTGAACGGTTTTGGCAGGCCGGATCGGGCCGAAGTCCTTGATCCGTTTTCCCAAGCCCCAGGCGTCGGTCTTCAGTGCGAAGGGCACCACCGGCACGTTGCAGCGCTTGGCAAGCTTGATCCCCAATGAGTTGAACTTGCCGGGGTCGAATTCCACGCTGCGGGTGGTTTGGGGGAAAATGACCACGGAAATGCCTGCTTCCAGCCGCTTGCGGCCCTCCTCCAGGACGAGCTTGAGGTCCTCCCGCGGATTTTCCCGCCCCACGACCACCGGGTTGCGGCTGCGCATCACGTGACCGAAGCACGGGTAGTTGATCAGGCTTTCCTTGACGACGAAGGTTACATCGCGATAGGGCTGAATCAGGCAGGGGAGAACGAACGTTTCCAGGATGCTCATGTGGTTGCCGATGAACACGGCCGGCGAGGTCAGGCGTTGAATGCAATCCAGACCGTGGACCTGGATCCGGCCGCCGACGGCTTCCACCGCCCGGACCGTCGTCAGGCTGCTTTCGATCCAGCGGCGATTGTCGTAGAGGCCGTTCTTTGCAAGCTTGAAGGCGCGGTAGACAATCCCGAGGATTTTGGCGTAAAATACCGCACTCGGACAGCATCGGCCCAGCCAGGACGAAGGTCGGCCGCTGGTTTGGTAGACACCTTCCGAGGTCAGGCGCAGATCCGGCATTTCGCGATTTCCTTGCCGTCACGGTGTACCGTATTTCAGGCCCGATGTCGAATGGAATCGCGATCATTGGAAGGTGGATGGAATGACAAACAACGCACCGGCGGTTTGTGAAATTGGGACCCAAGGAGCCGCCGAAGCGGCGGAGACGGGAGGGCTTCATGGCCGTTCGAATTGTTCGTCTGGGGACCGAGCGGGCGCGGCACGAAGGCGTGCGCATCGGTACGGTGCGGCGGCCGCCACGGGGTGTTCCGAAGTCCGACGTTGCTTCAGGCATCT
>Ga0114938_1001721_pt1 | contig 14571 bp, 10 predicted proteins | sample AshMeaBigSpring_FD_88675 | JGI IMG/M metagenome (GOLD analysis project Ga0114938, IMG submission 88675) | Groundwater microbial communities from Big Spring, Nevada to study Microbial Dark Matter (Phase II) - Ash Meadows Big Spring | ecosystem: Environmental > Aquatic > Deep subsurface >...
CGGCTCGGCACGATGTGCACCTCGACCTTCGGCATGTCCGGCAGCCGAAGCACCCGGTAGTCGTCGAAGTTCGACTGCTCGACGCGTCCGTCCTTGAACGTGATCGCGCTCGACAATGCAGCCCCGAGGCCGAACGCGATGCCGGACTCCATCTGCGCCTCGATGGTCGCCGGGTTCACGGCGATGCCGCAGTCGATCGCGCACACCACGCGGTGCACGCGTATGCGGTCGCCCTCGATCGAGACCTCCGCCACCTGCGCCACGAAACTGCCGAAGCTCTCGTGCACGGCGACGCCGCGCGCCCGGCCCGCCGGAAGGGGCGTGCCCCAGCCCGACTTGCTGGCAGCGACATCCAGCACGCCGCGCAGCCGTGGCCGATCCGCGAGCAACCGGCGACGGTACTCCACTGGGTCGACGCCCGCCGCACGCGCGAGTTCGTCCACCGTGCTCTCCATGGCGAACGCCGTGTGGCTGTGCCCGACCGATCGCCACCACAGCACCGGCACCGGCGCGCGGTAGTCCTGCAGCTGCACGCGATGGTTCGGGATCGCCTTGAGGTACGGCGAGTCGGCGGCGCCTTCGACCGACGAGGGGTCGATGCCGGTCTTCGGGATCATGGCCTCGAACGGCGAGCCGGCCAGCACGGACTGGCAGACGATGGTGTGGTCCCACGCAGCCGGCAGGCCGTCGTCGCCGAGGGCTGCGCGTACGCTGTGCACGGCCATGGGTCGGTAGTAACCCCCGCGCACGTCGTCTTCGCGCGTCCACACGGTCTTGACCGTCGCACCGGCGGCCTTCGCCACGTGCACGGCTTCGCTCACCCAGTCGGCGCTGGGCGTGGCACGCCGGCCGAACCCGCCGCCGAGGAACGTGGTTTGGACGTGCACCTGCTCGGGCTTCAGGCCGGTGATGGTCGCCGCGGCCATCTGCTCGCCGGTCTGCATCTGCGTGCCGGTCCAAACGTCGCAGCGATCCGCGCCGATGCGCACCGTCGCATTGAGTGGTTCCATCGGCGCGTGCGCGAGGTACGGCGCGACGTACTCGACCTCGATCACCTTGCTCGCCTTGGCGAGCGTGCCCGCCACATCCCCGGCGGCCGCCGCGACCTTGCCGTCCGCGGTGGCGAGCTTGCGGAAATCCGCGAGCATGGCGCCCGTGTCGAGAGACGCACCGGCGCCGAGGTCCCATTCGACCTTGAGCGCCTCGCGGCCCTGCTGCGCCGCCCAGAAGTGATCGGCGACCACCGCGATGCCGCTCGGCACCTGCACGACCTTGCGCACGCCGGGCACGGCCAGCGCGGCGCTCGCGTCGAACGACTTCACCTTGCCGCCGAACACCGGGCTGCGTGCGACGACTGCGGTGAGCAGGCCGTCCAGTCGCACGTCCAGGCCGAAGACCGCCGCGCCGTTGATCTTCTCCGGCGTGTCGAGCCGGCGGGTCGGCTGGCCGATGACCTTCCAGTCCTTCGGGTCCTTGAGCGTGACCGAGGCGGGCAACGGCAGCTGCGCGGCGGCGTTCGCGAGCTCGCCGTAACGGAGGCGCCGATCACCGGCGACGACCACACCGTTCTCCGTGCGGCAGGCGGCGGGCTCCACCCCGAGCCGTTGTGCTGCCGCTTGCACGAGCAGCGCACGGGCGATGGCGCCGACCTGCCGGTAGCGGTCGAACTCCGACCAGGTCGTGGTCGAGCCGCCGGTCATCTGCGCGCCGAAGGCGGTGTGGAAGTAGGCCGGCGCGGCGGGCGCGTGCTCGACCTTCATCTTCGATACGTCGTAGTCGAGTTCCTCGGCGATCAGCATGGGCAGCGACGTCCAGATGCCCTGGCCCATCTCGGAATGCGCCAGCAGGACGGTGACCGTGTCGTCCGGCGCGATGCGCAGGAACGCGTTCGCCTGCGGCAGCGGCGGCGCTGCCGGGGCCGCAGTCGCCTCGGCTGCGTGCGCGAAGCGGCGGCCAGCGGGCGCATAAAACCCGACCACGAGCCCGGCGGTGCCGAGCGCCGCGGCCTTGAGGAACTCACGGCGGTTGGGATCGGCCAGGACGCTCATGACTTCTGCTCCTGGCTGAGTTCGGCCGCGCGGTGCACGGCGGCCCGGACGCGCTGGTAAGTGCCGCAGCGGCAGAGCTGCCGGCCGAGGGCGGCGTCGATCTCGGGATCGGTCGGCCTGGGCTTCTCGGACAGCAGGGCGGCCGCCGCCATGATCTGGCCGGACTGGCAGTACCCGCACTGGACGACGTCCAGCTCCGCCCAGGCCTGCTGCACGGGGTGGCTCGCGTCGGCCGACAGGCCCTCGATGGTCGTGACCGCCTTGCCCGCGACGTCGGCGACGTCGGTCATGCAGGAGCGGCGGGGCTTGCCGTCCACGTGCACGAGGCAGGATCCGCACTGGCCGACGCCGCAGCCGTACTTGGTGCCGGTTAGGCCCAGCAGGTCCCTGAGTACCCACAGCAACGGCATGTCCGCCGGCGCTGCGACCTCGAAATCGGTGCCGTTGACGCGCAATTTCATCGGGAGACGCTCCTTCCCCGGGCCGGAGGCCGCCAATTTACTCCGGCTGCGCTCGGATTGTCCCGCTGCCGGGAAAAAGCGGGCCGAAGCGGCTACGATAACGCCCCCGTCCCCCGTCCCCCGTCGCCTGCCATGCCCCGCGTCTACCTCAAGACCTTCGGTTGCCAGATGAACGAGTACGATTCCGCCCGCATGGCGGACGTGCTGCGCGAGGCCGGCGGGTACGAGCCGACCGACGACCCGGCCGAGGCCGACTTGCTGCTGCTCAACACCTGCTCGGTGCGCGAGAAGGCGCAGGAAAAGGTGTTCTCGCTGCTCGGCCAGTGGCGCATGCTGAAGCGGCAGCGCCCGGGCGTGATCATCGGCGTGGGCGGCTGCGTGGCGAGCCAGGAGGGCGAGGGCATCACCGAGCGCGCGCCGTTCGTGGACCTCGTGTTCGGCCCGCAAACGCTGCACCGGCTGCCGTCGATGATCGGGCAGCTGAAGGCCGACGGCCGCGCCGTGGTGGACGTGAGCTTCCCCGAGATCGAGAAGTTTGACCGGCTTCCTGAGCCGCGCGCACACGGTGCGACGGCATTCGTGTCGATCATGGAAGGCTGCAGCAAGTACTGCACGTTCTGCGTGGTGCCGTACACGCGCGGCGAGGAAGTGAGCCGGCCCGTGGCGCAGGTGATGGACGAGATCCGCGGCCTCGTCGCGCAGGGCGTGACCGAGGTGACGCTGCTCGGCCAGAACGTGAACGCCTACCGCGGCGAGCTCGATCGCGGCGGCCACGCCGACCTCGCCGCGCTGATCTATCACGTCGCGGCGGTACCGGGCGTCGAACGCATCCGCTTCACCACGTCGCACCCGGTCGAATTCCGCGACAGCCTCGTCGAGGCGTATCGCGACGTGGCGCAACTCGCGAGCTACCTGCACCTGCCCGTGCAAAGCGGGTCCGACCGCATCCTCGCGCTCATGAAGCGCGGCCACACGGCGCTCGAGTACAAGCACAAAATCCGCCGACTGCGTGAGGCGCGACCGGGCGTCAGCCTGTCGTCCGACTTCATCGTCGGCTTCCCGGGCGAGACGGGGCGCGACTTCGAGGACACCATGCGCCTGATCGAGGACGTCGGCTTCGACCAGAGCTTCAGCTTCATCTACAGCCGCCGGCCGGGCACGCCCGCCGCATCGCTGCCGGACGACGTGCCGCACGAAGTCAAGCAGGCGCGGCTCGAGCGCCTGCAGGCGCGCATCGACGCGAACGCGCAGGCGATCAGCCGCGCGATGGTGGGCACCGTGCAGCGGGTGCTCGTCGAGCGTCCGGCGAAGAAGGACGCGCGCCAGCTCGCCGGCCGCACCGAGAACAACCGCTGGGTGAACTTCGACGGCCCGCCGTCGCTGATCAACCGCTTCGTCGACGTCGTCGTCACTGAAGCCCTGCCGAATTCGCTGCGTGGGCGGCTGGCGGCGCCCGAGCGGAGCATCGCGTGACGACCCAGGTCGAATCCCGCGAGCTGTCGCTCGAGGCGGCGGACAACACCCGGCTCGGTAATTTCGCCGGTCCCATGGAGCAGAACCTGCGCCACGTGGAGGAGCGCCTTGGCGTCGAGGTGCGCCGGCGCGGTCACAAGCTGCAGGTGCTCGGTCCGCCTGGCGTCGTGGACAGCGCGCTCGCCGTATTGGCGCGAATGTTCGAGCTGTCGGCCTCTGAGGCGATGTCGCCGCAGCGCGTGCACCTGTGCGTGCAGGAACTCGGCTTCCCGGCGCCGGGAGAGGGGCCGCGATCGACGGGTGACGTGGTCGTCCACACGCAGCGCGGCGGCATCCGCGGCCGCGGTGCCAACCAGAGCCAGTATCTCGAGAACATCCGCGCCAACGACCTCACCTTCGGCATCGGCCCGGCCGGCACCGGCAAGACCTATCTCGCGGTCGCGAGTGCCGTCGAGGCGCTGCAGTCGGGCGAGGTGCGGCGCATCGTGCTGGTGCGCCCGGCGGTGGAGGCGGGCGAGCGCCTCGGCTTCCTGCCCGGCGACCTCGCGCAGAAGGTCGATCCCTACCTGCGGCCGATGTACGACGCGCTCTACGAGATGCTCGGCTTCGATCGCGTCGCGCGCAACGTCGAGCGGCAGGTGATCGAGGTGGCGCCGCTCGCGTTCATGCGCGGCCGCTCGCTCAACGACTCGTTCATCATCCTCGACGAGGCCCAGAACACCACGGTCGAGCAGATGAAGATGTTCCTCACGCGCCTCGGCTTCGGCTCGAAGGCGGTGGTCACGGGCGACATCACGCAGATCGACCTGCCGCGCCACCAGCGCTCGGGCCTGCGCCACGCCATCGAGGTGCTGCGCGGCGTGGAGGGCGTGGCGTTCACGTTCTTCAACGCGCGCGACGTGGTCCGCCACCCGCTGGTGCAGCGCATCGTGCAGGCGTACGAACGCCAGGCGCCGCCGCAGGATTCCGAGTCGTGAGCGATGCGCCCACGCTGCGCGTCGTCGCACAGTTCGCGGCGCGCCGCCCCTGGGTGCCTTCAGCCACTGCGTTGCGGCGCTGGGCGCTCGCGGCGCACCAGGCGGCTGTCGCACGGCTGCCAAGGGCACGCCGGAGCGCGGTCCCGGCCGACGCGACGGTCTGCATCCGCATCGTCGGCGCGGCTGCCAGCCGGCGCCTCAACGCCGGCTACCGCGGCAAGGACAGGCCGACCAACGTGCTGTCGTTTCCAGCCGTGCCCGTCGAGCGCGAGTTCGACGGGTCGCTCGGCGACCTGGTGATCTGTGCGCCGGTGGTGGCGGCCGAGGCGCACGAGCAGCGCAAGGCCCGGGCCGAGCACTGGGCGCACATGGTCGTGCACGGCGTGCTGCACCTGCACGGCTACGACCACGGGACTGCGCGCCAGGCCCGCGCGATGGAGGGCCTCGAGGTGGAAATCCTGCGCGGTTTCGGGTATCAGGATCCTTATCGACCGGTGACATCCCCCAATCATGAGCGATGAACGTCCCGGGCCGTCCGGCAGCTGGCTGCGACGCCTCGCGGAATCCCTGACGGGTGAACCCCGCGACCTCGAGCAGCTGAGCGACGTGCTGGAGGACGCCCGCGACCGCGGCCTCATCGACGCCGACGTGCTCGCGATGCTCGAGGGCGTGCTGCAAGTTTCCGAGATCCAGGTGCGCGACGTGATGGTGCCGCGCTCGCAGATGGTCGTGGTGCACCGTGACGACTCGCCGGAGCAGATCCTGCCGGTGGTGATCGAGTCGGGACACTCGCGCTTCCCGGTGGTGGGCGAGGACCGCGACGAGGTCGCCGGCATCCTGCTCGCCAAGGACCTGCTGCGCTACTTCGCCCTGGAGGAGCGCTCGCAATTCGACATCCGCGAGTGCCTCCGCCCGGCGGTGTTCATCCCGGAGAGCAAGCGTCTCAACGTGCTGCTCAAGGAATTCCGCGTCAGCCACAATCACATGGCGATCGTGGTGGACGAGTACGGCGGCGTTTCGGGCCTGCTCACGATCGAGGACGTGCTCGAGCAGATCGTCGGCGACATCGGTGACGAGTACGACATCGACGAAGGCGAGGGCATCCGCAAGGAGGGCGAGCGCACGTTCACCGTGCCCGCGCTCACGCGCATCGAAGAGTTCAACACCACGTTCGGCACGCGCTTCTCCGACGAGGAGTTCGACACGATCGGTGGGCTCGTGCTGCACGAACTCGGCCGCATGCCGCGGCGCGGCGAGGCGATCGAGATCGGCGGGCTCGAGCTCAAGGTGATGCGCGCCGACCGCCGCCGCATCGAAACGCTGCGCGTCAAGACGCCGCGCGACATCGACCTGCCCGCCGCCGGCCCCGATTGAGCGCGCTCGAGTTCCTCGAACGGCGCGGCCACTGGCTCGCCTTCCCGGCGGGCGTCGTGCTTGCCGCCGCGTTCGCGCCGGTGGGCGTCGCTGCGCTCGCCGTGCTGTGCCCGGCGTTCCTGTTCCTGCTCTGGGACCGGGCGGCACCACGCGCCGCCGCATGGCGCGGGTTCCTGTTCACGGGCGGCACGTTCCTCGCCGGCACCTACTGGCTCTACAACAGCATCCACCTCGTCGGGCAGGCGCCGCTCTGGATTGCGCTGTTCCTGATGCTCGGCCTCGTGGCGATCATGGGCAGTTACACGGCGCTGCTCGGTTACGCAGTGGCGCGCTGGGGCGTGGCGAGCGGTCCGCTGCGCTGGCTCGTGCTGTTGCCGGCGGGGTGGGTCGCGGTGGAGTGGTTCCGTGGCTGGTTCCTGAGCGGCTTTCCGTGGCTGGCGCTCGGCTACAGCCAGCTCGAGACGCCGCTGCGCGGCTTCGCGCCCGTGGCGGGCGTCTACGGTACGAGCTTCGCCGTCGCGCTGCTCGCGGGCGCCGTGGTCACGCTGTTGCTCGGGCGCCGCGCGGCGCGCCTCGCGGCGATCGGCGTCGTCGTCGTGGTGCTGGTCGCGGGCGCCGCGCTGACGCGCGTGGAATGGACTGCGCCGCGCGGCACGCGGGTATCGGTGGCGCTCGTGCAGGGCGCGGTGCCGCAGTCGATGAAGTGGGAACCGGGCCAGCGCGAGCGAACACTCGACCTGTACGCCGGACTCACGGCGCCGCACCTCGGCGCCGACATCGTCATCTGGCCGGAGGCGGCGCTGCCGGCCCTCGAGCGCGACATCCGGCCCTTCCTCGACGGCTTGCACGCGGCGGCCCGTGCGCGCGGCAGCGACGTGATCCTGGGGCAGCTGCGTCGGGATCCGGACACCGGCGCGTACTACAACGCGATGCTCGCGCTCGGCGCGAGCGAGCAGTGGTACGACAAGCGGCGCCTGGTGCCGTTCGGCGAGTTCTTCCCGGTGCCCGCGCAGGTGCGCGAGTGGCTGCGCCTGATGAACCTGCCGTACTCGGATTTCGCGGCCGGGCCCGACGACCAGCCGCCGCTCGCCGCCGCCGGCGAGGCGCTCGCGCCGACGATCTGCTACGAGGACGCCTATGCGTCCGAGCAACTGCACATCGCGCGCCAGTCGACGCTGCTCGTGAACGTCAGCAACGATGCCTGGTTCGGAGATTCGACCGCGCCGCACCAGCACCTCGACATCAGCCGGATGCGTGCGCTCGAGACGGGGCGGCCGATGCTGCGTGCCACCAACGACGGCGTGACGGCCCTGATCGCGCACGACGGCACGTTGCTCGGCGCGCTGCCACAGTTCGAGGCCGACGTGCTCACCGGTTCGGTCGAGCCGCGGGTGGGCCTCACCCCGTACGTCCGGCTCGGCAACGGGCCGGTGCTCGCGCTGGTGCTCGCTTGCCTGGCGCTCGGGTTCGGGTGGCCGCGCTGGCGCGGCGGGCGGGCGCCGTGACCGACCGCGGCGGCGCCATCACCCGCGAGGGCGAGCGCTGGCGACCGGAGCCGCGCGAGCTCGAGTTCCTGCACGCCGAGCCGCCGGCTGTCGGCCGCGCGCAACCCATCGCCGACGGCGTGCTGTGGCTGCGCATCCCGTTGCCGATGGAACTCAACCACATCAACGTCTGGTTGCTCGAGGACGGCGACGGCTGGATGCTGGTGGACACCGGCATGGCCGAGGCTGTCTGCCGTGCGGCCTGGGTCGAGCTCGAGCGGGACGTGCTTGCGGGACGACCGATCCGGCGCGTGTTCGTCACGCACGACCACCCCGACCACATGGGGCTCGCCCCGTGGCTCTGCGAACGCCACGGCGCCGCGGTGTGGATGGCGGAGTACGCGCATCGCTCGAGCGGCGAGTTCCTGCGCACCGACCCCGTGGTCCTGGAGGCGCGCATCAGGGCTTTCCTGCACCTGCACGGCATGGACCTGCCGGCCGGCGTCACGGCTGCGCGCGGCGACCACCGCGAGTGGTACGGCGGCTGGCCGCTGCTCGCGCACGCGCCGGTAGACGGCGAGGTGGTCGAGGCGGGCCGCGGCCACTGGCGCGTCATCGAGACCGCCGGTCACTGTCGCGGCCACCTGTGCCTCTACGACCCGGACCGGCGGCTCCTGATCAGCGGCGACCAGGTGCTGCCGACCATCTCGCCGAACGTGAGCGTGCTGTCGTCGGCGCCCGACGCGGACCCGCTGCGCGAGTTCCTCGAGTCGATCGAGCGCCTGCGGGCCTGCGCGCCGGACACGCTCGTGCTGCCGTCGCACGGGCGGCCGTTCCGTCGCCTGCACGCGCGGCTCCAGGACCTGCGGGCGCACCACCTGCAGCAACTGGACGAGCTGCGGGCGTTCTGTGCCGAGCCGCGCACCGCCTTCGAAGTGCTGCCGGCGATGTTCCGTCGCGTGCCACGCGGCTTCCACCGCCTGCTGGCAGTGGGGGAGGCCGTGGCCCACCTCAATTACCTGTGCGGCCAGGGCCACCTGGACAGGCAACTGGACGCCGCGGGCGTCGCCCGTTTCGTCGCCGGGCGTTGAAGTGCGGCGGCCGATCGCCGGTGCAGCTGCCGCGGCTCGCGGCGGTGGGCGACGGCTCGGGCGAATAGGCTGCCTGCCGCCCGCTCGGGTATCCTCTTCGGTTTCCCGGAGTCCAGCGGCAAACCCATGCAGGAACGATACGAGCCGGCCGTGATCGAGGCCGAGGCCCAGCGCGACTGGGAGGCCCGCGGCACGTTCCGGGTCGGCGAAGACCCGTCCCGCCCGAAGTACTACTGCCTGTGCATGTTCCCGTACCCGAGCGGACGCCTGCACATGGGCCACGTGCGCAACTACACGATCGGCGACGTGCTGACCCGCTACATGCGCATGCAGGGCTACAACGTCCTGCAGCCGATGGGCTGGGACGCGTTCGGCCTGCCCGCCGAGAACGCCGCGATGTCGCACGGCGTGCCGCCGGCGAACTGGACCTACGACAACATCGACTACATGAAGCGCCAGCTGAAGTCGCTGGGCTTCGGCCTCGACTGGGGCCGCGAGGTCACGACCTGCCGGCCCGAGTACTACCGCTGGAACCAGTGGCTGTTCCTGCGCATGCTCGAGAAAGGCATCGCGTACCGCAAGACCGGCGTCGTCAACTGGGACCCGGTGGACCAGACGGTGCTCGCCAACGAGCAGGTGATCGACGGCCGCGGCTGGCGCACCGGCGCGATCGTCGAGAAGCGCGAGATCCCGATGTACTACCTGCGCATCACCGACTACGCGCAGGACCTGCTCGACGCGCTCGAGGCGCTGCCCGGCTGGCCCGAGCGCGTGCGCCTGATGCAGGAGAACTGGATCGGCCGTTCCGAGGGCCTCGAGATCGAGTTCGAGGTGGAGGGCGGCGGCACGCTCGCCATCTACACCACGCGCCCCGACACGCTGTGCGGCGTGACCTACATGGCCGTCGCGGCCGAGCACCCGCTCGCGCAGCGTGCCGCGGCCGGCAGTCCCGACCTGCAGGCCTTCATCGCCGAGTGCCAGCGCTCCGGCGTCACCGAGGCCGCGCTCGAGACCATGGAGAAGCGCGGCATGCCGCTCGGCGTCCACGCCATCCATCCGATCACGGGCAGCCGCGTGCCGGTCTGGGTGGCCAATTTCGTGCTGATGGTCTACGGGACCGGCGCAGTGATGGCCGTGCCGGCGCACGACCAGCGCGACTGGGAGTTCGCGCGCCGCTACGGGCTGCGCATCCACCCAGTGGTGCAGCCGCTCGACGGCAGCTTGCCCGACATCGAGTCGGGTGCTTTCACGGAGCACGGGCGGCTCATCAACTCCGGCCGCTTCGACGGCCTCGATTTCGACGAGGCGTTCGACGCCTATGCCAAGTTCTTCGAGGCGCAGGGCACGGGCCGCCGCCGCGTGAACTGGCGCCTGCGCGACTGGGGCATCTCGCGGCAGCGCTACTGGGGCTGCCCGATCCCGCTGATCCACTGCGGCACCTGTGGCGTGCAGCCGGTGCCCGACGACCAGCTGCCGGTGGTGTTGCCCGAGGACCTCGTGCCGGACGGCAGCGGCAATCCGCTCGGCAAGAGCGAGTCGTTCCTCAGGTGCATTTGCCCGAAGTGCGGGGCCCCTGCGCGGCGCGAGACCGACACCATGGACACCTTCGTGGACTCGTCCTGGTACTTCTTCCGCTACGCCTGTCCGGGCAACGACCGGGCGATGGTGGACGAGCGCGCCGCCTACTGGATGCCGGTCGACCAGTACATCGGCGGCATCGAGCACGCGATCCTGCACCTGCTCTATTCGCGATTCTGGACGCGCGTGATGCGCGACCTGGACCTCACGCAGGTCGAGGAGCCGTTCACCAACCTGCTGACGCAGGGCATGGTGTTGAACGAGGTCTTCTTCCGCAAGCCGGCGTCCGGGCGCATCACCTACTACAACCCGGCCGACGTCGACGTGCAGGTCGACGACAAGGGCGCGCGCCTCGGCGCGGTCCTGCGCGCGGACGGCGAGCCCGTCGAGAGCGGCGGCATCGGCACGATGTCGAAGTCGAAGAACAACGGCGTGGACCCGCAGGCGCTCGTGGAACGCTACGGTGCGGACACCGCCCGACTGTTCATGATGTTCGCCGCGCCGCCCGAGCAGACGCTCGAGTGGTCGGACGAGGGCGTGGACGGCGCGTTCCGCTTCGTGAAGCGGTTGTGGAAGGCGGTGCACCTGCACGTGAGCGCGGGACCGGCGCAGGTGCTCGACGTGGGCGGACTCGACGAGTCGCAGCGCACGCTGCGCCGCCAGGTGCACGAGACGCTGGTGAAGGTCACGACCGACGTCGGCAAACGGCGCACGTTCAACACCGCGATCGCCGCCGTGATGGAGCTGATGAACGCCGTCACGCGCTTCGACGACCGCTCGCCGCAGGGCCGCGCCGTCGTGCAGGAGGCGCTCGAGACCGTCGTACTGGTGCTGTCGCCGGTCGTGCCGCACGCGTGCCACGCGCTCTGGCGCGAGCTGGGCCACGCGACGGCCGTGGTGGACGAGCGCTGGCCCGAGCCCGACGCGCGCGCGCTCGAGCGCGCCTCGGTCGAAGTGGTGGTGCAGGTGAACGGCAAGCTGCGCGGCCGGGTCACCGTGCCGGCGGGGGCCGACGAGGCGACGGTGCGGGACGCCGCGCTCGCCGACCCGAACGTGCAGCGCTTCATGGAAGGCAAGCCGGTGCGCAAGTTCGTGTACGTGCCCGGCAAGCTCGCCAACGTCGTGGTGTGACCTGCATGCACCGGAGCTTGAAGCGGACGCTCGCGCTCGCGATGGCGCTGCTGCTCGCCGGCTGCGGATTCCGGCTGCAGGGTGCGTCCGTGCTGCCGGAGGGGCTCGGCAACGTCCACGTCGTGGCACGGGACGAGCTCTCGGCGTTCGCCGTCGAGCTCTTTCGCGGCCTGGAGCGTGCGGGTGCGCAGCGGGCGACGACGCCGGCCGAGGCCGATGCGACGGTGAGGATCACCGTCGACAGGACCGGGCGACGCGTGCTGTCGGTGTCCACGCGCAACACGCCGCAGGAGTTCGAGATCTTCTACGTGGTGGAGTACTCGATCGACGCCGGCGGCGAGCAGGTCGTCCCGCCGCAGCGCCTCGAGCTCACCCGCAACATCAGCTTCGACGAGAGCCAGCTGCTCGCGAAGGACCGCGAGGAGGAGATCCTGCGCGACGCGATGGCGCGCGACCTCGCCGGCCTGGTGCTGCGCCGCCTCGAGTCGCTCCCGGCCGGGCAAAGCGGTCCGTCGCGCTGACGAGTTCGCGGGTGATGCCGGGCTCGAGCGCCGAGTGGCCCGCGTCCGGCACCACGCGGAAGTCGGCCTCCGGCCACGCGCGGTGCAGGTCCCACGCGGTCATCATCGGGCACACGACGTCGTAGCGTCCCTGCACGATCACCGCCGGGATGTGCCGGATGCGGCGCACGCCACGCAGCAGCTGGTCCTCGCTCTCGAGGAAGCCCTTGTTCACGAAGTAATGGCACTCGATGCGCGCCACCGCGACCGCGAAGTCCTCCTCACCCCACTTGTCCACGTTCTCTTCGTTGGTGTGCAGGAAGCTGGTGGCCGCCTCCCAGACCGACCACGCCCGCGCAGCGCGCACCCGCGTCGCGCGGTTGCCTGAGGTGAGGCGGCGGTGGAACGCCGCCACGAGGTCGCCGCGCTCCGCCTTCGGAATGGCCGAGACGTAGTTCTCCCAACGGTCGGGAAATATCGCGCTGGCGCCCTGCTGGTAGAACCAGTCGATCTCGGCCTTGCGCAGCATGAAGATCCCGCGCAGCACCAGCTCGCTCACGCGCCGCGGGTGTGATTGGGCGTACGCGAGCGCGAGCGTCGAGCCCCACGACCCGCCGAACACCAGCCAGCGCTCGATGCCAAGATGCTCGCGCAGTTGCTCCATGTCCGCGACAAGGTGCCAGGTGGTGTTGTCCTCGAGGCTCGCGTGCGGCCGGCTGCGGCCGCAGCCCCGCTGGTCGAACACCACGATGCGGTAACGCTTCGGGTCGAAGAAGCCGCGCGCCGCAGGGCTCGAGCCCGCGCCGGGCCCGCCGTGCACGAACACCGCGGGCTTGCCGCGCGGGTTGCCGCACTGCTCGTAGTAGATCTCGTGCGTCGGCGACACCCGCAGGTAACCAGTGTCGTACGGTTCGATGGTGGGGTAGAGGGGGCGGTGGTGGGTGGGCATGGGTGGGAAGGGGATAGGGGATAGGGGATAGGGGATAGTGTATCGGTGGTGTCTGAACCGCTGTGCCAGTATCAACTTTGGCGACGATGCAGCACCACTACTGGTGACGTTGTGACCGCTCTACGATCCCCCATCCCCCATCCCCTATCCCCCATCCCCTGTACAGCCTCAGTGCGCCGGCGACCGGGCGAGCCGCACGCCGAGCAGGAACGAACGGCCGGGCAACGGCACGAAGTCCTTGATCGGCGAGGCATGACGACGCGCTTCCTCGTCGAGCAGGTTGCTGCCCTTCACGAACAGCAGCACGCCCGGCGCCCAGCGCTCCCAGCGGTAGGTCACCTCGAAGTCGAGCAGCGTGTACGAGTCGGTCGGCAGCTCGCTCTGTGCGAGCTTGTCCTGCTCGTCGTACCACGCGAGGCCGAGCACGCTGTGCAGTGGCCCCGCGTCGTACTCGAGCGACGCCGTGAGGCGCAGCGGCGGCATCTGTGGCAGATTGCCGCCGTTGTCGAGCTTGCCGCGCACGTAGTCGGCGCCGAAGTGCGCAATGACGCCGCCGTCGCTGCCGCTCCAGACCGGCACTTCGACCTCACCCTCCGCGCCGTAGAACGTCGCGTCGGCCTGCCGGTAGACGTACACGGGCAGGCCGTCCTCCTCGGCACCGCTGTCGAGGGAGAAGATGTAGTCGTTGAAGTCGCTGTAGAAGATCGAGGCCCGCCAGGTGAGGTCGCCGGTGCGGCGCAGGCCGAAGTCCACGGTGTTGGCAGTCTCGGTGCCGAGGCGTTCGTCGCCGATCTCGTAGCGGCGCACGGCCAGGTGCGGCCCGTCGGAGTAGAGCTCGGCGGCCTGCGGTTGCCGCTCCGAGTGCGTGAGGTGCAGGGCGAGCGTCAGGTCGGGGTTGAAGTCCCACAACAGGCCGGCCGCCGCGCTGTACGCCGTGCCGTCGTAATCGCGCGCGGCCGTGGCGACGTCGATCTCCTGCTGCTCGAGGCGGCCGCCGAAGTCGACCGTCCAGTCGCCGAAACGCTGCTGCTCGACCAGGAACGCCGCGAGACCCGTGGTCTGTGACGGCGGGATGTAGGCCTCGGCGCCGATCGCCTCGAGGTCGAGGTCCGTGTACTGCACGCCGAGCGTGCCGGTCCAGCCGGCGATCGGGCGGTGGCCGACGTGCAGGCGGGTGTCGAGGCCTGTCTGCTCGAAGCTCGTGCCGATCTCGTCGCCTTCGAGCTCGTCGTGTTCGTAATCGGTGTACGCGGCGCGCAGCGCGACGCTGTCGACCAGGCCGCCGAGTTCGCGCCACTCGGCCTTGAAGTCGTAACGGTCGGCCGTCTGGTCGATGCGCACGGCTTCCTCCGCTTCCCCTGCGGCGAGTGCCGCAACGGATGCCGCCGCAGGCGCCTCTTCATTGGCGTGCTCGGCCGGGCCGGGCAGGCCATAGTTCGTCTCGGCGCGTCCCCACGCAAACCCGAGGAGTCTGTGCTCGCCGATCCACGCGAAGCCCGCGGTGA
>Ga0114938_1001723_pt1 | contig 14566 bp, 10 predicted proteins | sample AshMeaBigSpring_FD_88675 | JGI IMG/M metagenome (GOLD analysis project Ga0114938, IMG submission 88675) | Groundwater microbial communities from Big Spring, Nevada to study Microbial Dark Matter (Phase II) - Ash Meadows Big Spring | ecosystem: Environmental > Aquatic > Deep subsurface >...
ACAGAGATAGAGTATTTGTGTACAGATTTCTATGCACCAGACTTTGATTCAGGAGTATTGTGGAATGATAAAGATTTGAATATAGATTGGGAACTAGAAAAATATGATTTAAAAGTGAAGGATCTAATAATATCTGAAAAAGATAAAAATCAAAGTACACTAAAAGAGTTCTTAGAAAAAGGTGGTGAGATAAATTGATACTGATAACAGGTGGAGCAGGACAGTTAGCTACAGAGTTTCAAAGATTTTTTAAGAAAAATAGTATAGATTTTTTAGCACAAAATAGACTAGAGTTAGATATAACAGATTTTGATAAAGTAAGAGATTATATTTTAGATAATGATATAGATTTAGTTATAAACTGTGCTGCATATAATTTAGTTGATAAAGCTGAAGAGGAAAAGGATAGTGCATATATGATTAATGCCTACGCAGTTGAAAATTTAGCTAAAGTATGCAAAGAGAAAAGGATAGAGTTTGTAACATACTCTACAGACTTTGTTTTTGATGGAAATAAAGGGAATGAATATACTGAAGAGGATGAGATAAATCCAATATCTGTCTATGGGCGTAGTAAAGCTTTAGGAGAGAGATTAGCTTTGGAAGAAAATCCAAGAACTTTTATTTTTAGAGTATCTTGGGTTTTTGGTGAAAAGGGTAAAAATTTTATAGAGCAAGTAAGAACTTGGGCCAATACTAGAGAGAGTATAAAAATAGCTACAGACCAAGTATCTTCTCCTACAAGTACAAAGGATATAGTTGATATAACTTGGAAAATATTAAATTTAAGAGATAGAGACTATGGGATATATCATATAACTGGAGATGGTGAAACCTCTCGATATGAACAGGGAAAGTATATTTTAGAAAAACTGGGATATAAAGGGAATATTTTAGAGGGAAAATGTTTAGATTTTACATCTTATGATATTAGACCTAAATATTCAAAATTGAGCAGTAAAAAAATAGAGGATATTTTAGGAATAAAAATACCTAGTTGGAAAAGTCGAATTGATGAGTATTTAAAAGTTGACAGTTAAAAAAAAAAATATTATAATTAAGATATAAAATACAGAAGATATAGTTATTAACGAGCAGGAAAGGCACCCTGCACGCTTAGGAAACTAAGTAAACAGATATGATGGATACGCCGCCCATCTAATAATTATATCAACTTACAAGGTGAGGTAGGATAAAATATCCTACCTCATTTATTTTAGGAATTTTATTGGGGGAAAAATGGAAAAAATAAGTAGTATGAATAATAAACTTCTAAATAGATATAAAATCCAAATAGAAGATTTAAATATATATATACATTCAGGAACATTTAAACATATACAAAAAAGACATCCAGAAATAGAATCTCCAAGAAAAGTTATAGAAGAAGTATTAAAAGCACCAGATTATATAGGACAACATCCAATAGAGAAAAATTCGATAGAGTTTGTAAAAAAGATAGATAATAACTATCTTGTTGCAATAAAAATAGATAAAAAAACAACTAAATTTATAGTAGCAACAACGTATTCTATATCAGAAGGAAAATTAAAAAAACACTTAGAATCAAAAAGATTACTTTTATCAGATGAATTTATCAAAACTTATTTAATAACAGGTGGAGCAGGATTTATCGGTGCAAACTTTGTTAAATATATGTTAGCGCAGCATGAGGATATAAAGTTAGTTGTACTAGATAAACTAACTTATGCTGGAAATCTTGGAACAATAAGAGAGGAACTAAAAGATTCTAGAGTATCTTTTGTTAAGGGAGATATCTGTAACAGAGAACTAGTTGAAAATATATTTATGCAACATGAAATTGATTATGTTGTAAACTTTGCAGCAGAAAGTCATGTAGATAGAAGTATTGAAAATCCAGGGATATTTTTAGAAACAAATATACTTGGAACACAAAATCTAATGGAAGTTGCTAAAATTTTCTGGACAATTGGAAAAGATAGTAATGGGTATCCAATCTATAAAGAGGGAAAAAAATTCCATCATGTTTCAACAGATGAGGTATATGGAAGTTTATGTAAAGACTGGGATATTCCAAGAGAACTGATTTTAGATGAGGTTGTTGCAAAAATTGCAACTGGAAGAGCTAATCTTCAAACTTATGGAACACAGATGTTTACAGAGTCTACGCCACTAGATCCAAGAAGTCCATACTCAGCATCAAAAACAGCATCTGATATGATAGTGCTTGCTTATGGAGAAACATATAAGTTTCCATTTAATATAACAAGATGTAGCAATAACTATGGACCATATCACTTCCCAGAGAAACTAATTCCACTGATTATAAAAAATATCTTAGCTGGAAAGGCACTTCCTGTATATGGAAAGGGAGATAATGTCCGCGATTGGCTCTATGTAGTGGATCACTGTAAAGGTATCGATATGGTTATATCTAATGCTAAGGCACATGAAATCTATAATATAGGTGGATTTAATGAGGAGCAAAATATCAATATAGTAAAACTAACTATAGATACAATAGCTAGAATCATGAAAGATGAGCCTAAATATCAGACAGTTTTAAGCACTGATTTAGCTAATATAAATTATGATCTAATAACTTATGTACAAGATAGATTAGGGCATGATGCCCGTTACGGCATTGATCCAACTAAAATAGTAACAGAACTTGGGTGGTATCCAGAAACACCATTTACTGAGGGAATAGAAAAAACTATTAGATGGTATTTAGATAATCAAGGATGGGTAGAGGAAGTAGCCTCTGGAGACTATCAAAAGTATTATGAAGAGATGTATAATAATAGATAAAATAAGGGCTGGAGTCTAATTAAGACTCTAGCTATTTTTTTATAAATATGATTGACGTTCACAGGAAAGAGCTAGAAGTGAGAAGCATTCAGATAAAGATGTAATTTACAATAATAATAGCTATGCTATAATACACTTAATATCAATTTATAGAAAGGAGAGAATCAATATGAAAGCAGATATAAAAAATAAAGATTTAGCTTTTATTATTTCTTCGAATAAAGTAGATCTATTTTTAGAAAATAGTAAAAATTCTGGATTAAAAAAATCTCTCAACAGAATTGAAAGTCGATTAAAATCTATTAAAGCAAAAAAAAAGTAAAGTAAGGATGTAAAGACTAATATATACGGTTCAGAAATAAAATTTAAAATTAAATTATTGACAGAGTCTACTAAATTATTGATAAATAATTTTGATTGTGAAAATCCATATATTAACGATTATTTAAAATCTAAAGCATTAACTTCAGATGATACTAAAACATATTTAATTATAAATAAAACAAAAAGAAACCGTGATAATGATTATAAAAAATTATTAGGTTTCTTTTCATTAACATGTTCTGCGATTAAATATTCTCCGAATAAAGGTAAAACTATTAATAACTTTCCAGCAATAGAATTAAAATATTTTGCCTTAGATATGGAGTTTCAAGGCTTGCAATATGATTTAGATTCAAATGATGCAGATGATCCTTTCAATTTTAGTGATGTTATTTTTGGAGAAATTTTGAAAAAATGTCGATATATAAAAAATAATATATTAGGTGCTAAATATTTAACATTGTATTCAGTTCCTGAAAGTGTAAGTTTTTATAAAAGATAGTTTATGGAAGACTTTAATCAATATATGGAACCAAATAGCAATAAAGAAATAATTGATTGTATTCCTATGTTTATGTCTTTAAATGAAAATAATTAATTCACCAGGGACTTCATCAGGAAAATTCAGTTCTTATAAACAGAAAATAAGTTAGTGCAAATTTTGCACTAACAAGTGACTCGATTGATGTAAATTTAGAATATAACTTTAATGAAAGAAGTTAAAGAACAAGAAGAAGTGGATTTATTAAAATTTATCACGAAGGAAAATATTGGTTATTGATAGGGGATATATATAAATAATGGTGTTAGAATCTTCTATTAGAAACCATTTGGAGAAGGACTAGAGTTTATGTTGACTCTAGCTTTTTTGTCTTTTAAAATAAAAAACTGATTAATCACTCGACTTGTGCATTTTTTTACAAATATGATTGACGTTCACATATGAAAATAATAGAGCTGATGAAAGATGAGTTTTCAACAGATATTTAATAACAGGTGGAGCAGGATTTATCGGTGCAAACTTTGTTAAATATATGTTAGAAAAGCATGAGGATATAAAGTTAGTGCTACTAGATAAACTAACTTATGCAGGAAATCTTGGAACAATAAGAGAAGAGTTAAAAGACTCTAGAGTCTCTTTTGTTAAAGGAGATATCTGTAATAGAGAACTAGTTGAAAATATATTTATGCAACAGGATATTGATTACGTTTGAAGTATACGGAAGTTTAAGTAAAGACTTTGATATTCCAAAAGAACTTATTTTAGATGAAGCAGTGGCTGCAATTGCAACTGGAAGAAAAAATCTTCAAACTTATGGAAAAACATATAAGTTTCCATTTAACATAACAAGATGTAGTAATAACTATGGACCATATCATTTCCCAGAGAAGTTAATTCCACTGATTATTAAAAACATCTTAGCTGGAAAGAAACTTCCTGTATATGGAAAGGGAGATAATATCCGTGATTGGCTCTATGTAGCGGATCACTGTAAGGGTATCGATATGGTGCTCTCTAATGCTAATGCACATGAAATATATAATATTGGTGGATTTAATGAGGAAACTAATATCAATATAGTAAAACTTACTATAGATACAATAGCTAGAATTATGAAGGAAGAGCCTAAATATCAGGCGATTTTAAGTACTGATTTAGCTAATATCAATTATGATCTAATAACTTATGTACAAAATAGATTAGGACATGATAGTCGTTACGCTATTGATCCAACTAAGATAGTAACTGAACTTGGATGGTATCCTGAAACACCATTTACAGAGGGAATAGAGAAGACTATTAGATGGTATTTAGATAATCAAGGATGGGTAGAGGAAGTAGCCTCTGGAGATTATCAAAAGTATTACGAAGAGATGTATAAAGATATAAAAAGACTAGGTGGGCGAACACCTAGCCAGTGATTATCTAGTACCCTTTTTTAACTAGTAGGAAAAAAAGGACAATAACAAAAAAGATTCTTAACATACGTAAGTTTCACCCCCTTTCTAGAGGTAGATAACCACTGAAAATAATTATATCATAGTAAATAAAATAAAAAAAGAGCTAGTTTTCGCCCCTAGCTCTTTTTCGTACAATGAAACTTACGTCATTGAATCTTTTTGTTTGTTGAAAATATTATACTCTTATTGGAGACAAAAATCAATAAAATTTTATGAAAAATCCTTGCTTTAAACTTTTTTGTGTGATATTATGTGTCTAATAAAAAATACAAAGGTAGAGGTTGCAGAGGACAAGAGTAGATTGGTGGAGCTAGACAAGGCTTTGAAGTCAATTGAAAGGGGAGTTTGCCGAAATAAAAATTCGTCAAAATTTTTATTGGGGATATAGAGAATATCTATATAACTGTCATTAGGTATCTGATGTTGTGCTATCCAAAGTTGTAAAACAATTTCATATATTGTCATATAGTGAAATTTTACAAAACTACCATAACTTTTTGTGGTAGTTTTTTTTATTAAAAAATATAAAAGGCGGGGAAAAGGTATGAGTTATTTAAGTAGGGTAAATGATGTTTTTAGTTTTTTAAATCCAATAACGGATGTTCTATGGGAGTTTCCAAGAAACTTGGAGTTTTATAAAAATATCCCAATAATTGGTGAGTTTTCACTAGCGATTTTACTACTAATAGGATGTGGGCTATATTTCACACTAAAGCTAAATTTTGTACAGATTAAGTATTTTAAAAGAAGTATAGATATTTTAAAGAGAAAAAATGAAACTAAAATTGGAATATCTCCAATGGCCTCTTTTCTACTAAGTAGTGCCACAAGAATTGGACCAGGAAACATAATGGGGGTAACAGGTGCTGTTTTAGCAGGAGGGCCTGGAGCACTATTTTGGATGTGGGTTAGTGCATTCTTTGGAATGGCAACATGTTTTGTAGAAGCTACTCTTTCTCAAATTTTTAAAGAAAAAAATGGTGAGGATTATGTTGGAGGAATAGCTTATTATGGTAGAAGGTTACTAAATAACAGTAAAGCTGTTGGTTTTGTAATAGCTGTGGCATATATTTTTTATGCACTATTTACACTGCCGTCTCAAGTATTTCATATGTTTACAGCCTTTGGATCAGTTGCTAGTCAAATCACAGGAAGTGTTTATGCTAGAACAGATACTCTATATATTGTAATAGGTTTAACTATTATTTTAGTTACAACAGTAATTATTTTTGGTGGAATTAGAAGAGTGGCACTAGCTACAGACTTTATAGTTCCAATAATGGCAGTGACATATTTTATAATAGCACTATTTTTAATAGCTTTAAACTTAGATAAAGTTCCATACTTTTTTACAGCTGTATTTAGGGGAGCCTTTAGCCCTGAAGCTATCTTTGGAGGAGCTATGGGAATTGCTTTGCAACAGGGTATAAAAAGAGGACTTATGTCTAATGAAGCTGGGCAGGGAACTGTTACTATGGCAGCGGCAGCAGCAGATGCAAAGCACCCAGTTGAGCAAGGGTTTATTCAATCTTTTGGAGTTTTTGTAGATACTTTTGTAATTTGTACAATCTCAGGATTTTTAGTTATAATTGCTAATCTTTGGAACTTAGATGGTTTTGATTTTATGGCTTTAAGAAGTGATAAACTAGGTTACTTTATAACATCGTTAAAGGTACTATCTCCTGCAATGTTAGAGAAACCCATTCAGTTCTTAGTTGCTCTATGCTATGGAATGTTTGCTTTTTCAACTATCTTAGGAATGATAGCTTTTATAGAGGTATCAGCAACAGAAATATCAAGAAATAAGGTTTTCTTAAATGTTATGAAGCTAATCTCATCATTAGTTTTCATACCTTTTGGAGTAGCATGTGTTTGGTCAGGAGCAGAGTTAGATAACATTTGGATAATAAGTGATTTAACAAATATTATGATGGTGTATATAAACGTACCTTTAATTATAATAGGATTTAAATATAGTAAGATAGCCTTAAAAGACTACGAGGAAAAGGGTGAGCTAATATGAAATATTTAGGAACTATGAAAGAGGTGGATGGAGTTTTAGAGATTGGTGGAGTTTTAGTAACAAAGTTACAAAAAGAGTATGGAACACCTCTTTATATATATGATTTAGAGCTTATGGAGAAAAAGATTACAGCTTTAAAAGAGGGATTTCATAGTGATAAATTTAAAACAACTATTGTTTATGCTTCAAAAGCTTATCTGTCAAAAGGGATGGTTCAAGTAGTTAATAAAATGGGATTAGATATAGATGCTGTTTCAGCAGGGGAGCTACATACAATATTATCTACTAAAATAAATCCTAAGAAAGTTCATATGCATGGAAATAATAAGTCTCTAGAGGAGTTAGAGATGTGTATAGGTAGTGAGATTGGAAGTATAATTTTAGATAATAGATTTGAGGCTAAAAGAGTGGCTGACATTTGTAAAAGATTAGGGGAAAAAATAGATGTAATGCTAAGATTAAATATAGGGATAGATGCTCATACTCATGAATATATAAAAACAGCAAAACATACATCAAAATTTGGAGAATCTATTTTTGATAGTGATATAGTTGAGATTGTAAGGGATATAGTAGAAAAAGAGGAGCTTAACTTTTTAGGTTTTCACTGTCACATAGGGTCACAGATTTTTGATGAGTTAGCATTTGGTGAAGGGATAGAAACTATGGTTAAATTCACAAAGGAGATTTCGGAAAAGTTAAATATAAAAATACCTGAGATAAACCTTGGTGGAGGGTTTGGAGTTAGATATACAGAAGAGGATACAGATGTAGATCTAAAAAAATTAATGAAAAAAATTGTAAAATCTTTAGAAGTAACTTTAGAAACTGAAAACTTTACCATTGAAAAGGTATCAATAGAGCCAGGGCGTTCTATAGTTGCTCAAGCTGGAAGTACTCTTTATACAGTGGGTGGAAAGAAAAAAACTTTTGGTGGAGAGAAGTATGTATTTATAGATGGAGGAATGACAGACAACATAAGACCAGCTCTTTATAGTGCTAAGTATGAAAGCGTTGTAGCGAATAGATTGAATGAGGAGAAAAAGGAAGTTGTGACTTTAGCTGGGAAGTGCTGTGAGTCTGGAGATATAATTATAAAGGATACAAAGTTAGGGAAATGTGACCAGGGTGATTTAGTACTTGTTAGTTGCACAGGGGCTTATGGACACTCAATGAGTAGCAACTACAATAAAGCTTTAAAACCAGCTGTAGTTTTTGTGAAAAATGGACGTAGTTATTTGGTTTCTAAAAGAGAAACTTATGAGGATTTAGTAAGAAATGATTTGATGTTAGAGGAGATATAAATATTTAGTAAACAAAAAGTCAAGTTTTTAACACTAAAAACTTGACTTTAAATTTAATCAGATATTATCTTAATATGTCTAGTAAATCATAAGCTCTATAAATTTTATTTCTTTTCTTATCGTCAGCATATAAAAATTTACCCTGTACTAACTTATTAATATTTTTATTAATGGTATTATAGCTTGCATCTATTTTTCCGTCAAATTCTTTTGAAGTAAAAACTATTTTCTCAAACATAATATTAACATAGTTAATGTGAATGTTGTTGTCAGATGCAAAGTTAATTGCTTTTGAATAATATTCATCAACAGCTTTCAATTTACCTAAATATTTATCAGCTTGTTTTATTGCAGAATCCAAAAAGAAATCAATCCAATCCAACCAATTTGGATTATCTGCTCTTAAATTATTCAATAAAGTATAGTATTTAAATTTGTTTTTTTCCAACTCCTCACTTATAAAAAATGATGGTTTTGAGATAACTTTAGTTTCTAATAGATAAAGCATGATAAGAACTCTTCCTAACCTTCCATTTCCATCTAAGTAAGGGTGTATTGTTTCAAACTGAGCATGTATAATTGCAGCTTTTAGCAAAGCATCTAGTGTATTACAATCCTCAGAGTTTATATAGTGCTCTAAATTTCCAATTAATTTATCTATATTTTGTGGCTCTGGAGGAATATAAGTTGCATCTTCTATTTTACCATTTGGGCCTATAAAATTTTGAATTTTTCTATATTCACCAGGACTTCTATTTGAACCCCTAGATTTTTTTAAAAGAACTTCATGAAGTTTATGAAACATTCTTGTACTTATAGGAATACTTTTTAAAAGGTCCTGTCCAATCTCAAGAGCTTCTATATAATTTTGCACCTCTTGCAAATCTTCCGATTTTGCTCCTGTTACTTTTGACTCAATAACATCAGTAAAAGTAGCTTGAGTTCCTTCGATTTTAGTTGACTGAACAGATTCATTAAGAGAAAATAGATTCGAAGCAATCTCTCCAACAGGGCTTTTTTCTAATAAAATATCGAACTCTTTAATTTTCAACCTTGCATCAATTAATTTTTGCATTGTTTTTAATTTTATATCATTTTCTAGAGATAACGGTAACATTTGAGGATTAAATGGTTTTTTCATGTAGTTCATCTCCTTTTTATTTAAATAATATCATTTTTTTAAAATAAAGCAAATGAAATTTATGTAATAACTCAAAATATTAATTTTTTTGAAACTAATGAGTTTGGAAATTTTATTTTTTATTTTAATAGATTTTTTCATGTGATATAATCTAGTAAAATATAATTCGTATAGAGGAAGAGTGATGTAATTGGATTTTTTAAAAAAATTATTACGAGAAGCAGGAACTACAATCTATAATAGAGGAGAGGCGTATTATAGGAAAGGCAATATTTTAGAGTTAGATATAGAAGATGTTCCAGAAGAGTATTATGGAATTGGTGTTCGTAATCTTGGTGGAATAGTAAAGGGTAGTAATTATATGCAATATAGAACTGATGTTATATTTGATTCAGATAAAGTTCTCGATTATAACTGTAGTTGTATGTATTATAGAGAAAATGTGAGTCCATGTAAGCATATAGTAGCTATGGCTATGGCAGCATACAATATGGTTTTAAAGAGAGAGAAAAGCCTAGAAGTAAAAGTTGATGCACATTTAGATTTTTTCCAAAATATAAATAATGAAAAGAGCAATCTATTATTTATGAAAGTTACTCCTAAGCTTGAAAATATAAGAGGATATGTAAATTTTAATTTTGATTTAGAAATAATAACAAAGGATAAAAAATATAAAATTAATAATAAACTTAAAAGATTTGTAGATAGCTATGAAGTAAATGACTTTAATTTTGGAAAATTTTATACTTATAACCCTAAAACTGATTATTTTCAAGGGTGGGAAAAAACACTGCTAGATTTTTTTAAAGAGTGTAGTGATTTAGTTGATGAAATTTATTATAAATCATTCGATTTAGATATGATTTTAAAAACAAAACGAAGTTTTGATAGATTAATTGATATTTTAGCTTCTGGAAATCAAGTGACTTTAAAAGAGGTAACTTTAAAGGATATTCTAGATATAGAAATAAAATATGATGATAAAAATAATTTAGATTTACAATTTAAAAATCTAGATGCTTTTATTCAAAAAGGGGAGAGAACTCTTTTAGGAATACGAAATAATAATAATTGTATATTTTATAGATTGTCATCATCAGATATGAGCAAGTATAAAGATATTTTAAAAAGAACAAGTAGAGCTAAAGTTATGAAGATTAGTAATCAAAATCTACCAAAACTTATAAGTTCAGCTCAAAATATAGGAAATTTACATCTTTCAAAAGAGGTAAAAGAAAAAACTTATATTCCTAAAAAAATAGAGGATAAAATATATATAGATTCATATAACACTTACGGATTAAAGATTTATGCTAAAAGATTTTATGATGGAATACCTGAAAATGAATTGGATAAAACCGTAATTTTAAGCAATGCTTTAGAGGGATACTCTTTATATAAAGATGTTTTAAAAAATTATCAAAATAACTTTGAAAACAACGCTTATCATATTACAAATGTTGAAAGTATATATAGGTTTGTAGTAGAGGGTATACCTGAGTTAGAAAAGCACTATGAGATGTATTACTCTGAGGAGTTTAAAAATAAAAATTATACCACTGCTAGTTATCGTGTAGAAACAAAGGTTACTGATATTTTAGATATAAGTTTTAATGTAGATGGAATAGATAAAGATGAGGTGCTTAGTTTTTTAACTGCAGTTCGTGAAAAGAAAAAGTACTACCTTTTAAAAAATGGTGGAATTATTGATATTAGGGATAGTTCTGAACTAGATGGATTAAATGACCTTTTAGATATTTCAGAGGCTAGTAAAAAAGAGATAGAGGCTGGAGTTATCTCAAGAGCTAAGAACTACAGCTATTTCCTAAGTTCAACACTGAAAAAAATAAAAAATGTAGTTTTAGATAGTGAGTTTGAAGCAATGGATAGAAATCTTAAATCTATTAGCAGCAAAGAGGAAGAGTTAGCTATTAAAAAGAGTTTTTCTATGCTAAGAGACTATCAACTTTATGGAGTTCAGTGGTTAAATACTCTTAAAAAACTTGGTCTTGGTGGAATCTTAGCTGATGATATGGGACTTGGAAAAACACTACAAACTATAGCGTATTTAGCACTAGAAAAAAGAGAAATGCCAAGTATAGTTATAGCTCCAAAATCACTAGTTTATAACTGGAAAAGTGAGTTTGAAAAATTCGCTCCTAATGTAAGGGTTAAAATGTGTGTAGGTGTAAAGAGTGAAAGAGAAGATATTATTAAAAATCTAAAAAGTGGCGAGGTTTTAATAACAACTTATGGAGTGTTAAAAAATGATTTAAATCTATATAGTGAGATGCCTTTTAAAGATGGATTTGCAAATATAGTTATAGATGAAGCACAGAATATAAAAAATATTTTAGGGAAAACGTCAAATGCTATAAAAGAGATAAAGGGTGAAACTAAAATAGCTCTTACAGGTACTCCTATTGAAAATAACATACTTGAACTTTGGAGTATATTTGACTTTGCTTTTCCAGGGTATCTTGGAAAACACACAACATTTAAAAAGAGATACCTAGATAATCTAAAAAGCTTAAAAAGTGTTGTGGGACCATTTATCTTAAGACGTACAAAGAGTGAGGTTCTAAAAGAGCTTCCAGATAAAATTGAGCAGGATGTTGTTGTTGAGTTAGGTGATAAACAGAGAAAGTTATACTTAGGGTATTTAGAAAAGTATAAAAGAGAGGTAGAAGCTAACAGTAGTGACGCTCTAAAGATACTATCTTGTTTAACAAGGCTTCGTCAACTGTGTAATCATCCAAAGCTATTTATTGAGGACTATAAAGGGGAGAGTGCAAAGCTAGACGCTCTTTTAGAACTACTTCAAGAAGCTAAAAGTGGAGGACACAGAGTGCTACTTTTCTCTCAATTTACAGAGATGTTAAGCATAATAAAGGAACACTTAAAAGATGAGTTTAATATTTTATACTTAGATGGGAAAACTAAGGTAGAGGAGCGTTTAAGCTTAGTGGAAAGATTCAATAGTGGAGAGGGGGATATATTTGTAATATCTCTTAAAGCTGGAGGTAGTGGACTAAATTTAACAGGTGCAGACACAGTTATACACTTTGATCCTTGGTGGAATCCATCTGTGGAGAATCAAGCTACAGATAGAGCTCACAGAATGGGACAGAAAAATGTGGTAAATGTATTTAGACTTATAACTAAGGGAACTATTGAGGAGAAGATAAATCTAATAAAAGATGAGAAATCAAAGGTTATTAGTGAAGTTTTAGATGGGGAGAAGCGGGAGCTTTTAAAAATGAATAGAGATGAGCTGTTAAAACTGTTTTAAAATTAAAATAGTATGACTAGTATACAACTAACTGAATTACTGATATAATATATAAAAACAGTGATAGGAGAGAAAAGGATGAGATTACAAGGGGTAAGTAAAAATTCTAAAGAAAATACTAGACAGTATATATATAGAGTTTTGAGAGAGAATATTATGAGTCTAAATTTAAAACCAGGGGAATTAATAGGGGAGATAGAGTTAAGTAAGATACTAAATGTAAGTAGAACGCCACTGAGAGAGGCTATTGTACAATTAGTAGAGGAGAAGTTACTACAAGTTTTTCCTCAAAAAGGGTCTTTTGTTTCTAAGATAGATTATGATTTAGTAGAGGAAGCTATCTTTGTCAGAGAAACTTGTGAAGAGAGAATTTTAAAAATGGCAATGTGTGATAAAAATGTAAATGATTTAGTGATGAAGTTGGAGAAAAATATAGAGTATCAAAAGATAATCTTAAATTTTGATGGGGATCTACATGAGTTTTTCACTTTAGATAATGAGTTTCACTATATACTGTTTGAGCACTACAATAAAAAGAATAGTTGGAAAGCTATTAAAAGATTATCGACTCACTATGATAGACTTAGACTTTTAGATGCTTTAGAGAAGACAAATATTGAAGCTACACTAAATCAACATATAAAAATTGTAGAGTTAATAAAAAATAAAGATGATAAAAATATAGATACATTAATTGAAAAACATCTTTTAAATTATAAAGATGTAATTAAAAAATATGAGGCAAAATATCCAGAGTATTTTTGCAGTAAGTAAAAAAAAATATTAAGATGTAGCACTTGAAGTATAGTTCAAAATACTATATTTCAAGTGCTTTTTGTTTAAAATAGAACATTAAACTCTTGAAATAGAACAAAAAAATATATTGACAAATTCTAAAAGATTGGTTATCATACTTGCATACAACTAATACAAAAAGATTTGAAGGAGTTTCTAAATGAGAAAATTTATGGATTCAGATTTTTTATTAAAAAATGATGTAAGTAAAAAACTATATGAATATGCAGAAAAAATGCCTATATTCGATTACCACTGTCACCTTAATCCAAAGGAGATAGCTGAGAATAAAAGCTATGAAAATATAACACAGATTTGGCTTTATGGAGACCACTATAAGTGGAGAGCTATGAGATCAAATGGTGTAGATGAAAAGTATATTACAGGAGATGCAACTGACTATGAGAAGTTCTTAGCTTTTGCAGAAACTATGGAATACGCTTATGGAAACCCACTTTTCCACTGGTCTCACTTAGAGCTTAAGAGATTCTTTGGAATAGAAGAGGTATTAAATAGAAAGACTGCTGAGAGCATCTGGAATAAAGCTAATGAGCTACTAAAAACAAGTGAGTTTACAGCTAAAAGACTTATTGAGAGATCAAATGTAAAAGCACTTTGTACAACAGATGATCCTGCTGATACATTAGAGTTTCATCAAGAGATTTTAAAGGATGAGAACTTCAAAGTAAAAGTTCTTCCAACTTTTAGACCTGATAAGGCTATCTACTTAGAAAAAGATGATTACTTAATCTGGTTAGAAAAATTAGAAACTGTTTCAAATGAAAAGATAGACTCTTTCAAAAAACTAGTAGAGGTTTTAGAGAAAAGAGTGGAGTTCTTCGTAGAAAATGGTTGTGTTGTAACTGACCACAGTTTAGAGGCACCTTTTTATAGAAGAGACACTGAGAATAGAATAGAGACAATCTTCGCTA
>Ga0114938_1001725_pt1 | contig 14559 bp, 9 predicted proteins | sample AshMeaBigSpring_FD_88675 | JGI IMG/M metagenome (GOLD analysis project Ga0114938, IMG submission 88675) | Groundwater microbial communities from Big Spring, Nevada to study Microbial Dark Matter (Phase II) - Ash Meadows Big Spring | ecosystem: Environmental > Aquatic > Deep subsurface >...
ATTTTCGCCAGGCCCATGATCACGAGGATCACTCCGGCCATCATCGTGGCCATCTGCAGGCCGCCGTAGCCGTGGCGTTCGATGATGAGCAGGATGATCGGAATGAAGGCCGCCGTCGGCCCGCCGATTTGCACCCGGCTCCCGCCAAGCGCGGAAATCAGGAAGCCTGCGATGACCGCGGTGAAAATGCCCAGCGCCGGTGCGGGAAAAGGGGTCTCCACCCCTGCGGGCACGCTTGCGATCCCGAGGGCCAGCGCGAGTGGCAGGGCGATCATGCCCACCGTGATTCCGGCCATCACGTCGTTGCCAAGATCCGCGGCCTTGTAGTTTCCGCCGATGATTTCCAACGCACGCGGCCTGAACCGCCAGCGCCCCGCCATAGCCCCAGCCTTCCCTTTCTTCATGAGACAACCTCCTTGTCCGTCGTTTCCTGGCGGGCGACGGAGGCTGCTCGCCACGACGCCGTGATTCAAGTGAAATGAGGGTCCGCTATCCTGCGGCGGGACGGGCCAATCAGTCGGCTACGACCTGAAGCGCGGGTTTCGCGGGTCCGCGCCAGTTGAGAAGACCCTTGCTCCATGCCCACACGAGCCCCTCGGCGAGAAGCAACAGGAACAGCATGGCCACGAGGAACGAACCGGCGGAAAGCTTGAGGAACGCCACCGCGAAGGGGAGCAGGAAAACCGTCTCCACGTCGAAGAGCAGGAACAGCAGGCCGAAGAGATAGTATTGCGAATGGAAGCGCGTCTGGCGTTCGGCGAGCGGATTCACGCCGCATTCGTAGAGCGCGTTCTTGTCCTTGCCGCGCTTGATGGGTGTGAAGAACGTCATCCAGACGCGGGCAAGGGTGAGCGAGGCGATGGGAACCATCAGCGCCACGAAGAAGAAGATCAGGACGGGCAGGTAGGGATGCGTCATGGGACTTGCTGCGGGGTGTGGTTTTCGTAGGCAAGAACCTCCGCCAGGGTCATGGAGGCGAGCTTGTTCCGATACGACTGGTGGAATGCCTCCCAGAACGTGCCGGGTCGAGGAGATTCTTCGGCCGCCTCGCGGTGGGTGCCGGCCTTTCCGGACTCCACCGCGGCGTCGATCTCGAGCAGCGAGATTTCCCCGGGCGTCCGGGCAAGCCTGACGCCACCCCTGTAGCCGCGCTTGGAATCGACGATGCCGGCCTCGCCGAGGCGCTGGAAGATCTTGGACAGATAAGGCGCGGGCATTTCGGTGAGCTCGGCGATTTCCCCCACACGCATGGACGCACCGCCCTGCATCGCGAGGCAGGCGAGGGCCTTGATGGCATATCCGGTGGTGAGGGAAAAGGTGGTCACGGCATCGTTTTCAGACTTTCCAAAGCTGCAGGACGCGCAGGTAGTTGGCGCGTTCGAAAACCGAGGGGTCCGGGCAGTTTTTCAGGCTCATGCTGCCGCGCATCTGGTCCACCGATTCATATTCGTGATCCTCCAGCCAGTGGCGCAGGCCGTTGATGAGTCCGCCGATGTGGGACGGGCCGTATTTGAGCAGGCAGGAGACGACCTGCACGGCGTTGGCGCCGCACATGATGGCTTTGATGATGTCTTCCACGGTGTGGACGCCGCCGCCCAGCGCGATATCCGCCTTGAGGTGGCCGTGGAGTATGGCGGCCCAGCGCAGGCGGAGGCGCAGCTCGGTGGAGTTGGAGAGGTCCAGCCGGTGGGCGGCCTCCAGCTCCTCGATGTCGATGTCCGGCTGATAGAAACGGTTGAAGAGCACCAGGCCGGCGGCACCGAGCGCATCGAGCTGCTTGGCGAAATGGCCGGGCGAGGAGAAGAACGGCGAAAGTTTCACCGCGACCGGGATGGTGACGCTGTCCTTCACGGTCTGAAGGATGTCGAGCGTGCGCTGTTCCACGGCGTTGCCCGGTTCGTCCGGATCGGTGGCGACGTAGTAAACATTGAGTTCGAGGGCGTCCGCGCCGGCCTGTTGGATGAGCTTGGCGTGATCGGTCCAGCCGCCGAGGCTCACACCGTTGAGCGAGCCGATGACCGGGATGTCCACCGCCTGCTTGATGCGCGCGATGTGCTCGAGGTAACGGTCCGGTCCGAGCGCGTAATCCTCCATCTGCGGGAAGTAGGAGGTGGCCTCGGAGAAGGATTCCGCGGGATTTTCCGTGTGGGCGAATTCCGCGAGCTGCTCACGGGTGATCTGCTCCTCGAAGAGCGAGTGCATCACGATGGCGGCCGCTCCCGAATCCTCGAGTCGTTTGACATTGTCGAGGTGATCGACCAGCGGCGAAGCGCCGGGCATGATCGGATTCTTGAGCTTCAGGCCGAGATAACTGGTGGTGAGGTCCATGGCGGTCAGGCGTTGGGTGTGGAAGTTTCCGCGGCCTGCTCCTTGGTGGCGGCCATTTGTTGATAGAGGGCGAAGCGCTCCTTGACGGACTCCGCGGCCATTTCCTGCAGCATGGCGGAGCGTTCCGGGTTGATGCGTGCGAGCATCTGGAAGCGGGTCTCGTTTTTCGTGAATTCGGCGAGCGTGCCCTTGGGCGCGGCGGAGTCGAGTTTCATCGGGTTTTCGCCCTTGTCCGCGCGACGCGGATCGTAGCGGAAGAGCGGCCAGTAGCCGCAGTTGACGGCGCGCTTCTGTTGCTCGAGCCCCTGTGAGAGGCTGTATCCGTGGGCCACGCAGTGGCTGTAGGCGATGATCAGCGAGGGGCCGTCGTAACTTTCCGCCTCGCGGAAGACGGAAACTGTGTGGCCGTCCTTCGCTCCGAGCGAGACGCGGGCCACATAGACCGTTCCATAGGAGGCGGCGATCAGGCCGAGGTCCTTTTTCGGCACCGCCTTGCCGGCCATGCTGAACTTCGCCACCGCGCCGAGCGGCGTGGACTTCGACTGCTGGCCGCCGGTGTTGGAGTAAACCTCGGTGTCGAGCACGAGGATGTTGACGTTGCGGCCGGAGGCGATGACGTGGTCGAGGCCGCCGAAGCCGATATCGTAGGCCCAACCGTCGCCGCCGACGATCCAGACACTCTTCTTCACGAGGTAATCGGCGATCTTCGAAAGCGTTCGCGCTTCGAGGGAGTTTTGTCCGGCAAGCGCCTTGCGCAGGGCGATGACGCGTTCGCGCTGGGCCTCGATGCCGGTCTCCTCCGTCTGGTCGGCTGCGAGCATGGAGGAAACGAGGTCGTCACCGAGCAGGGCGGCCTGGCCTTGGAGCAGGATTTCCGCGAAGGACTTCGACTGGTCGATGCTGGCGCGGAAGCCGAGGCCGAACTCCGCGTTGTCCTCGAAGAGCGAGTTCGCCCAAGCCGGGCCGCGGCCGCATTCGTTGGTGGTGTAGGGCGTGGTGGGCAGGTTGCCGCCATAGATCGACGAGCAACCCGTGGCGTTGGCGATGAGCAGGCGGTCACCGAACATCTGCGTGAGCAGCTTGAGGTAGGGCGTCTCGCCGCAGCCGGCGCAGGCACCCGAGAACTCGAAGAGCGGGCGCATGAACTGGGTGGTCTTGACGTCGTCCTTGAGCATCGCGCGGTCCGGATCCGGCAGTTTCAGGAAGAAATCGAAGTTCTCGCGCTCGGTTTCGCGCAGCGGGATCTGGGGAGCCATGTTGAGCGCCTTGCGGCTGGGGTTCGCCTTGTCCTTGGCCGGGCAGACCTCCACGCAGAGCTGGCAGCCGGTGCAATCCTCGGCGGCGACTTGCAGCGTGTACTTCATGCCGGCGTATTCGCGCACCTTGAAGTCGGTGGACTTGAAGGTGGCGGGGGCCCCGGCGAGCAGTTCCGGCTGATAGATCTTGGGCCGGATGGCGGCGTGCGGGCAAACCATGGCGCACTTGTTACACTGGATGCAGAGGTCGGTCTCCCAGACCGGGATTTCCTCGGCGATGTTGCGCTTCTCCCATTTCGTGGTGCCGGTGGGCCAGGTGCCGTCCACCGGGAAGGCGCTGACGGGCAACTGGTCTCCCTTGCCGGCGAGCATGAGGGCGGTGACGCGCTGGACGAAATCCGGGGCGTTTTCCGGGACGATGGGATGAAGGCGGTGCGTCGAGTTGGGCGCATCCGGGTAGTCGATCCTGACCAGGTTTTCGAGCGTGCTGTCCACCGCCTCGTAGTTTTTCTGAACGACGGCCTCGCCGCGTTTGCCGTAGGTTTTCTTGATGGCGTATTTGATGGCGGCGATGGCCTCGTCCTTGGGCAGCACTCCTGAGATGGCGAAATAACACGTCTGCATGATCGTGTTGATGCGGCCGGCCATGCCGACGTTGCGGGCCACGGTGCTGGCGTCGATGGCGTAGAAGGCGAGGTTTTTGAGGATGATCTGTTCCTGGATCTCGCGCGGCAGGCGGCTCCATGCCTCATGCGGGTCGCCGGGGGAGTTGAGCAGGAAAATGCCGCCGGGCTTGACGTAGGACAGGACGTCCATCTGGTGGAGCAGGTCGAAGCGGTGGCAGGCGACGAATTCGGCCTGGCGGATCAGATAAGTCGAGCGGATCGGAGTGGGGCCGAAACGCAGGTGGGAAACGGTCATCGCGCCGGCCTTCTTCGAGTCATAGACGAAGTAGCCCTGGGCGTAGTTCTCGGTGCCCTCGCCGATGATCTTGATGCTGTTCTTGTTGGCTCCGACCGTCCCGTCCGAACCAAGGCCGAAGAACACCGCCTGTTTCATGCCCGGCGGCACGACCTCGAACTCCGGATCGTATTCGAGGGAAAGTCCGGTGACGTCGTCATTGATACCGACGGTGAACACCGGCTTGGGAGAGGATTTCGAAAGCTCGTCAAACACCGCCTTGACCATCGCCGGAGTGAACTCCTTCGAGCCGAGTCCGTAGCGGCCGCCGATCACCTTGATCGCCTGCGTGTCCTTGAGCAGGCCGAGCGTTTCCGCCTGGCGCAGCGCGGCGACGACATCCAGATAGAGCGGCTCGCCGAGCGCGCCGGGCTCCTTCGTGCGGTCGAGCACGGCGATGGATTTCACCGACTTCGGCAGCGCGGCGGCAAAGTCCTCGACGGAGAACGGCCGGTAAAGGCGCACCTTGACGATGCCGGTTTTCCGGCCGTTTTCATTCAACCAGCCGACCGTTTCGCCCGCCGCTTCGGCCCCCGATCCCATGATGACAATCACGCGGTCGGCATCCGGCGCGCCTTCGTAATCAAAGGGCTGATAGGTGCGGCCCGTGCGTGCGGCGAAGGCGTCCATGGCCTCCTTCACAAGGCGCGGGAGTTCCTGATAGAACGGATTGCAGCCCTCGCGCGCCTGGAAGAACGCGTCCGGATTCTGTGCGGTGCCGCGGATTTTCGGCGCGTCGGGAGTGAGCGCACGGTCGCGGTGGGCCGCGATGCCGCTGTCATCGATGAGCGAGCGGAGATCGTCATCGCTGAGAAGAGAGATTTTCGAAACCTCGTGGGAGGTACGGAAACCGTCGAAGAAATGAAGAAAGGGCACGCGCGACTTGAGAGTGACCATCTGCGAGATCACCGCCGTGTCCTGCGCCTCCTGCACCGAGCCGCCGCAGAGCATGGCGAAGCCGGTCTGGCGGCAGGCCATCACGTCCGAGTGGTCGCCGAAGATGCTCAGGGCATGGGTCGCCAGCGCGCGGGCGGTGACGTGCAGGCAGAACGGAGTGAGTTCCCCGGCGATTTTGTACATGTTGGGGATCATCAGCAGCAATCCCTGCGAGGCGGTGAACGAGGCGCTCAGCGAGCCGGCTTGCAGCGCGCCATGCAGGGCACCGGCGGCGCCGCCCTCGGATTGCATTTCCACCACGCTGGGGACCGCACCCCAGAGGTTCTTCTTTCCGGCGGCGGACCATTCATCGGCGAACTCGGCCATCGGCGAGGACGGCGTGATCGGATAGATGGCGAAGAATTCGTTGAGCCGGTAGGCCACGGAAGCGACCGCTTCGTTGGCGTCCAGGGTTCCCATGGCGGACTGAGTTTTCGAGTTCACGGATGCGTACCAAGCACATTCAGGACACGCAGGTCCACAACCTGCCATGATATGGCGCTAGAAAAGCAAATTCCGCGCAACGCCCCGTCTTCTAATAGGCCGCGCCGATGGCGAAATGGAAGGCGCCGTTCGGTTCGTCTCCGTCCCGGGTGAGGTTGTATCCGTATTCGAAGCGGACCGGACCGATGGGCAGGTCGAGCCGGATGCCGAGGCCGGTGGCGAGTTCGATGTCCGCCGAGCCGAGATCCTGGTAGTCCCGCGAGAGCGATCCCGCATCCACGAAGGCGACGGCCCGCACGGAGTCGGTGATCTTGCGGATCAATTCGAGATTCGTGTTCCACATCGCCTCGCCGCCGGTGGGATATCCGTTCACCGTCGGCCCCAATTCGCGTTCGGGAAAACTTCGCACACTGCGGGAGCCGCCGATGAAGAGTCGCAGGTCGATCGGCAGGTCCGCGCCATCGCCGGAGGGAATGAGTATGCCGAACTCGCCGCCAAGGCCGAGGTCATACCGGCGGCTGAGCTTGCGGAACCAGCCGCCGGAGAGCCCGGCCATGGCGTAGGAGGTCGAGACACTGGCGATGGCGGCACCGATTTCCACCGGATTTTCAAGATGCCAGCCGGATTTCGGCAGCACGGAGTTGTCGCGGAAATCCAGCGTTTGGGTGAGGCGCAGACGGGTGTGGTTGTAGTCGGTTTCCCCGAGTTCGGAGACCGGCAGTCCGTCCTCGCTGAGGCTGACCACCGAGCTGCCGGCCAGAAGCCCGAGCGCGTAGTGCTTGCCGAATTTCCGGGAAAAACTCGCCTCCAGTCCGCTCTCGAAGGACGAGTATCCCTCGCGGCCGTAAACCAGAGCGTAAGCCCGCGCGGTGGCGGAAATGTCCGAGCCGAACCACCAGGGATCGGTGATCCGCACCTCGCCTAGGAGCCCGAGGAAACTCATTTCAAGGCCCGCGTTCAAACCGACCAGGCGGCCGCCGAGGTTCCGGTCCGCATAGGTGGCGCGACCGATGAATCCCTGATAGGAGCCGGCTCCGGCCGCGAGCGTGAACTCCCGCGCCCGCGCCTCCTCGAAGTGCAGCGTGGCGTCGATCCTCCCCTCACCCGCCGCGACCGTCTCCAACCTCGCCGAGGAAAACGCACCGGTGGCGAGGAACTCGCGCAGCCGGAGATTCATCGCCGACGCGTCATACCAATCCCCTTCCATGTCGCGCAGACGGCCGTGAACGCGCCCGCGCCGCGTGCGGTCCAGCCCCTCGATGGCGATGCTTCCGAGCCTCACGCGCTCGCCAAGCTCGATGGAAAAAGCGGGATTGAACGAGGAACCATCGAGCGTGCGGGACATCCGGATCTTCGCGTCCGGATAACCGCTGCCCGCGACCGCCTCCTCCACCGCCACCCGCATCGCGTTGAGGTTGCGGGTGGTCGCAACGTTGCCGACGTAGGGCATGGCGGCCGGCATCGCGGATCGAGCGCCCTGCGGATCGGAGCCGGTCACGGCCGGACGGCCGATCCGGAACAACGGACCGGGTTTCAAATCGATGGTCACATCCACCCTGCCGGTCGCGGGATCCGTCGAGCGTTTCGCAACGGAGGCTTCCGCGCTCCAATGCCCGCGGGCGTTGAGTTCCTGACGCAGGAACGACAGTCCGGTCTCCACGTCCTCCTCGCGGAATGGAGCGGGATCCCCGCCGAGAAGCCGCCTCTTTTCCGCAGGCTTGGCATAGAGGCGGGCGAATTTCCTCACCTCGTCGGCGGGCACGCCGTTGATGGTGACGGTCCCGAGTGAAAGGCGCGCGCCTTCGTTGACGACCAGTTGGATCTCATCCGTTCCGGTGATTCTCCAATCGACGGACGCATGCGCGTATCCGTCCTTCTCCAGCAGTTCGCGCAGGATGAACGCCGCGTCATCGGCACGCGGAGCCGAAGGCGGTGACGCCCGGACGTGGGCAAGGCGTCCGCCCATCATCTCCAGCATCTGCGCCTCGCTCCGGACCCGCATGCCCGAGACACGCACCCGCGTCTCCGCCGCGGCCGCCAGGGCCGACGCCAGCAGGGCGACGATGATTGCGGTGGATTTCATCAGTAGAACCTCAAACGCCAGATGCCAAGGACGCGCGAATCCCCCTCATCTCCCATTCCGGCGGATAGATACCAGCGGTCGGAAATCTGCAGCGTGGCGGTGGAATAGGACGCGCTCGAATACGGGTCCGCCTCGGCGACGCTGAAATCGACACGGTCCAGCAGTCCTAACAATGGCCGCAGACGTTTGCCGACGGCGAAGCGCCCGCGCCGGAGTTCCTCGGCGAGGAGTTGGAGGGCGCGGGAGGAGGCCTGCTGCGGATCCTCCAATCCACTGGTTGTCGCGCCCGTGGCGAGCAGCGTCATGATTTCGTTCTCGGGAAGCGGCGGGCTGGAGGTCAGCGCAAGCTGTGGATCGGAGGCGCGGCCATACACGAAGACGCTCACCCGGTACGGCCGGGGCTCGGCGTTGCCACGGATCTCCAGCACCGGATCGAAGCCCGTCTCCGGAGTGAAACGCAACGTGCCGGACGGGATCGTGAGCGTGCTGAACGGCAGTTCCGCCCTGAAATCGGAAATGCGGACCTCCCCGTTGGGAGTGGGGTTTCCGAGCGTCCCGCCGACGCGCAGGTTGGCATCCACCCGGCCGGTGGCGAGGTTGCCGCGGATGAGGAATGGATTCTCGGTGCGGGCAAGCACGTCGAGTGTCCAGTTGCGGAACGGCTCGGGCAGCGAGTCGGCGGGTTTCGCGGGCGCGTCGATCTTCGGCAGCGCCGCCGCGGAGGGGGCGGTGAAGGGCGAACCGATCGGCAGCAGCTCGATGTCCCGATAGAAAATGCTGTCCACCACTCCCGCCGTGCCGGTCAGGGCGGCCTGCCGCCAGTTGCCGGAGAGCCGCAGGTCGGCATTGGCGCGCACAATGAGGGAGTCATCGCGCTTGAGCGGCAGGTGGTCGCCCCTCACGCGAAAATCCAGCGCGCCGGGTTTTCCGTCATCAAGCGTGAGCGAGCCCGCGGCCTGGAGCGTCCCGCCGGCGACGCCCGCCTTGAGTTCCCGCAGCGTGATCCGGTCGAGCGCCAGATCGACGATGGCCGAGAGTCCGGTGATGGGGGGCACGCCGGGCTTGTCGAGTTCCAGCGCGCCGCCGGTTAGATCGATGCGGCCCTTGGCGTCCGGTTTCCGGAGCACCCCCGCGACCTCGACGTTGCCGGTCAGCACGCCACCCAATTTCCGCGCGCCCGGAACCAGGGTGGTGAAGCGCGAGAGATCGATGCGCGGCAGATCCATCCTCGCGGAGACATTCTCCTCCAGGACCAAGCCGGGGTTGCCCACCCACTCGGCGGGCCGGAACGGCATCGAGGCCGTCATCACCGCCGGGGGGAAATCGGGAGCCGTGGCGCTGCCATCCACCGAAAGGCGTCCGTCCTTGCCGGCCACCGCGATTTTCAAGTCCGCGGGCGGGAGCTTCGGTTGTTCCGGAGAACGGAGCTCACGGGCTTCGATCAGAACATCAACGGAGGGAGCCGCATACGTCCCCGCGATGTTCACCCGCAGCTTTCCGGTCGAGCGCGGATCGAGTTTCGCCGCGGCGGGAAGCCAGTCCTTGAGCAGCGCGAGCGACAGGACCTCCGATTCGACCGCAAGCTCGAGCGGGCGCTTGTCGTTGGCGAGGGTTTCCCGCCACTTCGAGAAATCCTCCGGGACCGGAAGCTTCGCGGAGCCGCCGGCCATCGCGGTTTTCCCGTCCTGCCAGCGCAGGTTCGAAAGCGCGAGCCATCCCTCCGAGAGTTGCGCGTCCGCCGAGACGACCTGGTTCTTCGTCTGGATGCGGAGATCACGGGTCGTGAAACCCGAGGGCCAATCGTAATCCACCCCGCCCTGCGCGAGGACCGGAGGAACCTCTCCGCGGGAAAGTTCCAGACGCTCCAGCGCGAGTTTCCCGCGGTGAACGCCCGATTTCAAATCTCCGCCGCCGCGCCATGTGCCGGAAACGGCAAACGCCGCAGCGCTCCGTGCCCTGACAACGGCAAGCCACGGATCGATGCGCCCGCTGTTGAAACCGGCGGCCTCCAGGCTTCCCTCGTAGGTCGAGGCTTCGGTCTGATAGGAGCCCGCGACCTTGACGCCATCCAGCTCGATTTCACCGGAAACCGGCTGCCCGATCCTCCAGCGCCCCTTCACCGCCACGGAGGAGGCGGTCTGCGGCTCCGCGGGTTTCAGCAACACGGAAGCCTCCGCGGAATCCGGCCGACCATCCTTCATCGCAACATGAAAACCGCCATCCACGATCGAGGGAGGCACGGGCGCTTCCGGATCGATCACCTTGAATCGCCCGGATAGACCGGCGACGAGTTTCGGCACGTCCGCGATGCCGAATCTTCCACGCATATCACCCGGGGTGAGACGCCCGCCGCTCCGCGAGACCGGAGCTTCCGCATTGAGGGAAAAGCCGCTGCCAAACGCCTGCCCGCCTGCCGCGACCCTGGCAAGTTCCGGCTGCATGTCCACATCGAGACTCAAGGTCGGAACGGCCCAATCACCCGATACCACGTCCTCCAACAACAGGCGCGCCTCGCCCGTGGCCGCCATCGGATCGGGCAGCAACCCATCCGCGTTCACCGACAGCGAGGTGAGGCGGGCACCGACCGGAAGTTTCAATCCAAAGCGCTCCGCAATCCGGCCGCTTTCCACCACTCCCTCCCGGAGATCCACGCTCACGCTGGAGAACCCAGGAGAGGTCGAAATATTCAGCAGCGCGTCATCGAGAAGGATGCCAACTTCCGCGGACGGTTCGCCGGTCTCGGGAAGTTTCAGCAACAGATCCCGCACGCTCACACCGGGCAATGGGTCGATGCGGGCGAGCGAAATGTCATCCGCGTTCCAAACCAGTGAGGCTTCCCGCGCCTCCCACTCTCGCCCATTCGCATCGGTGATGGCCCCGAGCCTGATATGGAGCGCAGGGTTCCCGGCCGCGTGTTGAAACCGGCTCGATGCCAGGGCGATGACAGGTTTCCCGTCTTTCGTGGCCTTCAGGCTGATGTCCTTCAGATCGATGGCAAGCGGGATGAAGTGCTCCCGGGCCGCACGCAGGGTGCGCACGATTTTCCCCAGATCCAGCGGCTCCTTGTCCTCCGACTTTTCCTCCTCCATCCCGAGCCTCAGGTCGGCGTGCAGGCCCTCGACCACCAGGCCGTCGAGCCTGCCGCGGATCAGATCCGAAAACCGATAGACCGGTTTCACCCGGCCCGCGGACAGCTTCGCGAGCGTCTTGTCGCTCTCCAGAACGAGGTCCTTCACCCAGAGGCCGCCGGTGAGGGAGCCCTCCAGCTTGAACGAACCGCGGAATCCCGCCTCCGGCAGGAAATGCTCAGCAGCCAAGGGGACCAACCACCGCAGACCCGGCCCGTTCATCCATGCGAGCCCCAAGGCGAAGATGGCGGGCACGGCCCAGCGCTTCCACCGCCGGCGTCGTTTCGGACGCGGCGTCTCGGTTTCCTGAATGGATGGCGCACTCTCCAAGTCGCCAGGAATCTCGCCAATCCGAACCTTCAGGTCAACCGCCGGATGTTCACGATGATTGCAAACCGGCACCCCGTCCGATAGGACCACGCCGTGGAACCGATCACCTTCAAGCCCCTTTACATGGAACGCGTCTGGGGCGGCCGCGAACTCGAACGCGTCTATGGCCGCAGCCTGCCCCATCCCGAGAAACCCTTCGGCGAATCATGGGAAATCGTGGACCGCGAGGCGGAACAGTCCGTCGTCGATGAAGGGCCGCTCAAGGGAACCACGCTGCATGAACTCTGGACCAAGCGCCGCGGTGAGATTTTCGGCGAGGATTGGGGCCAACATCCCCGTTTTCCCATCCTGATCAAGGTGCTCGACGCCCGAGATGATCTCTCCATCCAGGTGCATCCGCCGGTCCGCCTCGCCGCAGATCTCGGCGGCGAACCGAAGACCGAGATGTGGTTCATTGCGGACTGCGACCCGGGGGCGAAACTCCACGTCGGCCTGAAACGCGGCGTCACCCGGGAGGATTTCGAAAAGGCCATCGACCAGGGCACCGTGGCGGACTGCGTGCACGCCATTTCCCCGCAGCCCGGCGATTCCATCTTCATCGCCTCCGGCCGCCTGCACGCCATCGGCGCGGGTTTCCTCATCCACGAGATCCAACAGAATTCGGACACCACCTACCGCGTGTTTGACTGGAACCGCCTCGGGCTCGACGGCAAGCCGCGCGAACTGCATGTGGCCCAGTCCCTCGCAAGCATCGACTTCAACGACTTCGAGCCGGCGATGGATGTTCCCGAAGGCGACACCCTCGCGAGCTGCCCGTATTTCAGGACCGACCGGAAATCGCTTGCCGCCGGGGCAACCATTGCCAATCCGGATTGCGGGCGGTTCTCGATTCTATCAGTCGTCGAAGGGGTCTTGGAAAGCAACGGGGGCCGGCGCTTCCCGAAAGGCAGCTTCCTGGTGCTGCCGCGCGGCGGCGCGCCTCTCAAGGCGCCGGAGGATTCCACCGTGCTCCAGGTCACGCTGCCCGTTGATTTTCCCGCTCGCGGCGGGCCGGCCGAAGCATTAACACTCGACGCATGAAATCCTGCCTCGGGTTGCTGTTCACGCTTCTGGTCTTCACCATCGTCATCGGCGGAGGCGCGCTGATCTGGTATCTGAGCGATACGGCCGAGTTTTCCCGGAAGGGGCCACCACCGGCGGCCGGAACCGTGAAGCCGCCCGCCAGGCGTTAGACCAACCGGGAGAACACGCTGCGCAGGCTGGCGCGCCATTTCTCCAGGAAAGCGAGATTCCGCGCGGTTTCCGAGGCTGCGGCGGAATCCACCACGGCGGCCTTCTCCATGCCGGGAAACCGCGAAGTTTCGCGTTCGATCGCGTTCTCCACGAGAGCAAGCGCCTGTTCCACCGCCTGGCGACATGCGTTCGCCTCGCGCTCGAGCACGGCGAGGCCGAGAGCGGACTTCGCCTCCCCCCGCTTGCGGACGAGTGACTCAGCGCGCTGGGTCGCGGATCCGACTTCGGCGAACAGGTCCATCAGTTCCGCATTCACCGCGCCCCGGGGTTCGACCGGCGTGCCGCGAAGCTCCAACCAGTGCCTCAGGCGCCGCGACGGGCTGGACAGCGTCTCAAAGGCCTCGCGCAACATGGCGAAATCCTCGTTGAGGCCTCCGGCATCCGGATGGGCCGTTTTCCCTGCCTCGCGGAAGGCGGCACGCAACTCGTCAACCTCGATCGCAAGACGCGGCGCGATGCCGAGGATTTCGAAGGCGTTGTTCATGGGAAACGGGACCCGCGATCCTGCCGCGCCTCAGAGAGGCAGGTCGTAGCTTCTGCCGCCGATGCCCTCGAACCAGCGGAGATAGGCGAGATTCACCATCGAGTAGCCGCCGGCGGTGGGGTAGTTTCCGGTGAAATACCAGTCTCCGCAGTCGCCCTTGATGGAGGCGCGCAGGTTTTCGATGGTTTGGAAGATCACTTCCACCTCGCCGTTCCAGTCGATGTTCTCGGGATAGACCATGCGGCTGATCTCGGCGGAGATCTCCTCGTCGGTGAAGGCGTCATAGACCTGCTGGACACAATTGCGGCGCTCGCCGACCGGGCGCTGGAGCTCCTTGCGGCATTCGTCGTAAACACGGTCCAGCAGGGACTGCCGGCCGGCGCGGCGGTGCAGCGCGACGGCGGCCTGGAACGCGATGAACTTGCCGAGCTCGGACATGTCGATGCCATAACAGTCCGGATAGCGGATCTGCGGGGCGGTGGAGCATACGACGATCTTCGAGGGCTTGGTGCGGGCGAGGATCTTGAGAATGGACTGCTTGAGCGTGGTGCCGCGGACGATGGAGTCGTCGAGCACGACGAGGTGATCACCAGGTTTCACGACGCCGTAGGAAATGTCGTAAACGTGTGAGACCATCTGGTCGCGGCCCTTTTCCTGCGAGATGAAGGTGCGCATCTTGATGTCCTTGTGCGCGACCTTTTCGCCCTGTGGCCAGTTGCGCAGGATCAGGTCATCCACCAACTCGGGGGTGAGATTCCCATGCTCCGCGGCTTCCAGGATGGAGTTGCGCACCTGCTGGCGGCGGAAGAGGCGCAACCCGTCCATCAGACCGTGGTAGGCGGTCTCGGCGGTGTTCGGGATGAAGGAGAAGACGGTCTTCTCGAAGGTGCCGCCGATCGATTCGACCACTTGCGGGACGAGGGCCGCGCCCATGGCCTTCCGCTCCCGATAGATCTGGGGATCGTTGCCACGGGAGAAGTAGATCTTCTCGAAGGAGCAGGGCGAGTATTTCTGCGGCGGGGCGAACGCGGTGTCGGACATCGAACCATCGGACTTGATGGTGATCATCGAACCGGGATCGACGGCTTTGACCTCATCCGCGGAGGTTTCGAAGACCGTCATCAGGGGCACCCGCTCGGAGGCGAAGGCAACCACTTCATCGGTGACGAGCATGTGGCAGGGGCGGATGCCGCGCGGATCGCGCATGACGAACATGTCTCCGTTGCCGATGGCCCCGCAGATGGCATAGCCGCCGTCCCACGACGCGGCGGACTCGGCGACGAGACGTGGAACATCGAGCGCGGCGGAGATTTTCTC
>Ga0114938_1001728_pt1 | contig 14551 bp, 11 predicted proteins | sample AshMeaBigSpring_FD_88675 | JGI IMG/M metagenome (GOLD analysis project Ga0114938, IMG submission 88675) | Groundwater microbial communities from Big Spring, Nevada to study Microbial Dark Matter (Phase II) - Ash Meadows Big Spring | ecosystem: Environmental > Aquatic > Deep subsurface >...
CCGATACAAAACTTGCTGAAGATATAGTCCAGTTGATCTTCATTGGTTACTTCGCCCGTGATCTCACCGAGGTAGTGCAGGCAGCGGCGGATATCCAGGGCCAGCAGGTCGCCGGGAATGCGGTTATCCATCCCCGTCTGGATATCCTGCAGGGAGGATGCCACCTGCTGCAGGGCGGCGTAATGGCGGGCATTGGTAACCAGAGTGCTTTCGGCGTTAACCCTTCCCTGGAGGACGCTTTCTACCAGCCTTTCCTTGAGGGCGTTCACGTGGTGATGCGTTTTCGCCGAGATATACAGTACGTCCATCCCTTCGAATTTCCGCGCGGCGTTCTCCTCCCCCGGGATGTCCGCCTTGTTCCCGATCAACAGGTAGCGGGGGTTGATTTCCTCCAGTTCGGCGCGGGCCGCCTCGAGGCCGCCGGGCGTCTCGCCGTCCACATCAAAGAGGTATAGCACGATGTCCGCCGCCTTCATCTTCTCGCGACTTTTTTCCACGCCGATCGATTCGATCAGATCCGCACTGTGACGGATACCCGCCGTATCGATGAGCCGGAACAGGATCCCGTCGATATTGATAACTTCCTCGATGGTATCGCGGGTGGTTCCGGCGATATCGCTGACGATGGCGCGGTTCTCATTCAGCAGCGTATTCAGCAAGGTGGATTTCCCTGCGTTGGGTTTTCCCACAATCGCCACAGACACCCCGTTCCTGATGACATTGCCCAGGCGGAAGGATTCCAGCAATTGGCCGATGGTCTGGCGGATGTCCGTTATGAGCGATTGCAGGGCTGACCGGTCCGCGAATTCCACATCTTCCTGGGAGAAATCGAGTTCGAGTTCAATCAGCGCGGAGAATTTGATCAGCTGTTCGCGCAGGTCTTTGAGGATGGTTGAGAATCCGCCCCGTATATTTTTCAGGGCTGTATCCCGGGAAGCTTCGGTATTGGATGCGATGAGGTCCGCCACTGCCTCTGCCTGTGCCAGGTCCAGTTTACCCTTAAGAAAGGCCCGCTGGGTGAATTCTCCCGGTTTCGCCAGCCGCGCCCCATTGGCGATGCAGGCCCGGATGATTTCTTCCTGGATGAAGGGAGAACCGTGGCAGGAAATTTCAGCCACATCTTCCCCGGTATAGGACCTTGGCCCCCTGAACAGGGATACCACGGCTTCATCAAGCACCTTATCGCCCTCTTTCAGAAAACCTACATGAATGGTATGGGAGGGTTTTGCAGACAGGTCTTTACCGGGCATCAGTGCATCTGCGATGTGGATGGCTTCCGGCCCGCTGAGCCGGATCACACCGATGGCGCTGACACCATGGGCGGTGGCGAGTGCCACGATCGTATCGTCCCAAAGGGAGGTTCGGGTCATGCTCAAAATTACGCCGCATTATTTGTTTGCAGGGAGCAATCTGGAGTCGCGCAGGTCAGATCAACGGGAACGACAGGTAAACCCAACCGTGAAGCGCCGGTCAAGGTTTTACCAATTCATTAAACAGCTTTTGGAGGACATCGCCAGGCTCCGCGCACAGGCCGGGGTGCACTTCGGAGGACTGGAGGATGGTGCTTCTTTTGGCGGTAAGCCAGCGGAAACGGGAGGGTTGTTCGAGTTGGGCGATGGGCCCGCCGGAAGGATCGCCCTTGCAAATCTTCTGAAAGGCATCCAGGTGACATCGGATATCTTCCACGTCGATAGCCTCATGCAATGCCCTGAGCCGGGTTTCATCCACCAGGAAGCGCATTTCCAGATATCCCAGGCTTTTACAGAATACGATCACGCCCACGTTTATGAACTCTCCCCTTTCCACACGGGGCACTACCCTGATGGATGCGTATTCAAAAATGTGTTTTTCTTGCATGGTTGATTTCTGTGACAAAAATATCCGCCTTGTCAAGCCTGTTCTCCAGGAACCGGGCATATACGCCTTTTTCTTCCCCTTCCGAAAGCCAGCCGTCCGGGATCAGTGAAACAATCTCTTCGATCATTACATGATTGATTTTCGCCCGCATGAATGTATCCGCTTCATCCATGCTGTCCGCAAAAGGAAGCAGCACATGGTCTTTCACCTGCACAAACGGCTTTACCGATTGTTCTTCCCAATTGCTCCAGCTATGATGGAAATACAGCGCGGCTCCATGGTCGATCAGCCAGAGTTCATTTTTCCAGACCAGCATATTTGTATTGCGGACGGTCCGGTCCACGTTCATCAGGAAGGCATCGAGCCAGACGATCTTTGAAGCCAGCAGGGAATCCACGCGGAAGGAAACCGGGTCGTACATGATGGCACCTGAAAGAAAATGCAGTCCCAGGTTCAGTCCCTCGCTGGCTTTGAGCAGGTCCTGGATTTCCTGGTCGGGCTCTGATTTGCCGTACTTGGGATCGAGTTCCGCCAATACGATCTCCGGCACTTTAAGGCCTGCCGTCCTGGCCATTTCGCCGCCTACCAGTTCCGCCACCAGCGCTTTGGCGCCCTGGCCGGCACCCCTGAATTTCAGGACGTACAAAAACCCATCCTCGCATTCCACGATGGCGGGCAGGGAACCTCCCTCCCGCAGGGGCGTCACGTAGCGCATGACCTGGGTAGTCCTGATGGATAATGTGGGTGCATGCATGGATGCAAAATAAGGCTAACACAAAATAAAACGCACAAAAAAAAGCCCCGGGCGTCCGGGGCTTGATGATTATTTTCTTTATTCAGATTAAGGCTGTTCTTCCTGGAGCTGGAAGGTAACCGGCTGACGGCGGTAGGCCTTCACGTTACGTCCGTTCTGAACGGCGGGCTTCCATTTCGGTCCTCGGCGGATGGCATTCACGGCCACTTCCGAGAGTTTGGTGCCGGGGCCGAGGCAGTTGGCCACACCCGCTTCTCCGCAGGGCAGGGCACGCACTTCACTCACCTGGCCTTCCTTGTCTACGATAAACTGGATCACAGTTGTACCGGAACGGCCATCGTCCTGCAACTCATCGATATTGCGTTCAATTTCGCGGGTTACGAACTTGGTCCATCCGGAGTTACCACCAGGGAATTCGGCTTCGATCTCCACTTTCTGGAAAACCTTGTCCTCATCGTCCTGCTTGGGCGCTTCCACTACACCACCCTTGTCTTCCACCGGCGGGGCTACGATACCTTCGTCCTTGGTACCTTCCTGGTTGACGGTACCGATCTTGGTATCCTCCAGTTTCTCCACTTCCGGCGGCTTCTCGTCTTCCTTCACCTCTTCATCCTTTACCACTTTGGGAGGGGTAAATTTGGCCATTTCCACTTTCGGGGGATCCGGCGGCTTGGGAGGCGGCGGGGGCGGCGGGGGTTCATTTTTCTGTTCTTCCTGCTGGATTTCTGCCAGCTGGACTTCCTTGATCTCTGCCGTATTCTTCCTGTTCTTTTCCGTGTAGGCGGCTACAAAAGAACCCAGGAGTATGAGCAAAGCCAACGAGGCCGTGATCAGCAGGGAAAGCGTGAGCCGCTTGTTGTACTTGCGGCGAAGCTCATAAGCCCCGTACTCCTTGTTCCTGCCTTCAAAGACCAGGTCAAGCAGATCAGTACTTAATATTTTATTGACGTCCATTGTAAATGGTTTTACACATGTGATGCGACTGCGTGGTTAATTCCACAAAAAAAGGCTATTGAATTCCGTTGGCGGCTTCGGTGGCTTTTACCAATTGTAATTCAACGTCCGAAATATCCACCATGGCGTAACGTTTGATCTCATTGATGGTCATCTCGTCCAGGATATCCACTGTATTTTTATAGGTGGCGTCCGGGGTGGGTTTAATGATCATCACGAGGTCTTCCGGGTTGGTGCTTTTCTTTTTCTTGATAATTTCATCCCGTATGCCTTTGAACGTGGTGGACTTTATCTGCAGAGGGTCCAGGCCTTCATAGTAATATACCTGGTCCGCTTTACCGAGCATGATGGTAAAGGCACCTGATTCTTTCACCTTGTTTTGCTCTTCCGGTTTATCCACGTCCTTCGGCATGAACAGGTTCATAGCCGTGGGCTGCGCCATGGTCGTGGTGAAGATGAAGAAGGTGATGAGCAGGAAGCCCAAATCCACCATGGGGGTCATATCCACCCGGGTAGAAAGCTTCTTCGCTTTCTTGACGCCTGGTCCTTTTTTGTGGCCATCATCGCCGCCGCCTTCTATGCTTGCCATAGTTGTAACATTTAAATTTTCACAATCGAGCCTTTACTTGCTGCCGCTGATTTCCTTTTGCCTGGTCTGATAGAGGGGTGAGCCTACAGGCGCATCCTCAGGCGCGGTCACCAACAGGAACTTGTTCTGGTCGTTTTTCTTGAATGCGTTCAGCACGTTCTTGAAATCCGGGTACTTGGTGTCATTATCCGCCTTGATCAGGAGGTTCAACTTCCTGCCGGAATAGGCCACCAACGCATCCCTGACCCAATAATACAATTCCCCGCCCGTGGAATCGGCCATGGGGATACCAGGCTGGTTCACTTTTTTCATCTGTTCCGCGTCCATCGCCAGGAAAGACTTCAACTGGTTGAAGGGAACCCCTACGCTGGGGGAATTTATAAATGCCTTGATTTCAGCGTTGGTCAGGCCCAGGTTTCGGGTCTTGTTCAGGTTTTCCATCAGCACCTGCTTGAACTCGGGGTTGTCCATGGCTACAAACGCCCTGCCGGCCTTGTCGATGGACACCGTAAAGGCGTCCTTCTCCGGTACGGCGGCGGAAGAAACGGAACCGGGAGTCTTGATCTCCACGGCCTCTTCCGGTTTGAACTTGGTCGCCAGCATGAAAAAGGACAGGATCAGGAAGGCGACATCCACGAAGGGGGTCATGTCGTTTTCCGGAATGTGCTTTTTTATCTTGACACTTGGCATGTTTACTTCTTTAATGGTTAAGATTCAATCTGGTCCGTTTTCCATAAACCGGAACCCGATTTACTTATACATGGAAGCAAAGCTCTGTGTCAGGGTAAAACCGGATTCGTCGATACCATAGGTGATGGCGTCGATCTTGGTGGTGAAAATGTTATACATCAACAGGGCTACGGAAGATGTGGCGATACCCAGGGCCGTGTTGTACAGGGCCTCGGAGATACCAACGGCCAGTTCAGCCGCGGCGCCGGAACCACCTTCTTCACCGAGTGAGGAGAATGATTTGATCATACCCATAACCGTACCCAGCAGGGCCACCAGGGTACCCAGGGAGGTCAGGGTGGAGAGGAACACCAGGTTTTTCTGGAGCATCGGCAGTTCCAGGGCGGTGGCTTCTTCCACTTCCTTCTGGATGGCCAGCACTTTCTGTTCCATATTGTATTCACCGTTGGTGATCATTTCCTTGTACTTGCGCAGGCCGGCCTTCATGACGTTACCTACACTGCCTTTCTGCTTGTCGCACTCAGCCAGGGCGGCGTCCACGTTCTTGTTGGCGAGGTGGTATTGCACCTTGCGGATGAACTCGGAAATAGATCCCGATCCGGAAGCTTTGTTGATGGTGAGGAAACGCTCGATGGAAAAGGTAATTACCATCAGGAAACAGCCGATCAGCAGGGGTACGATGATACCGCCTTCATACATCCGGTACCAGGCACCTTTGGGGCCTTTGTGAGAGGGCCAGAAACCGCCACTCGGATCGGGCTTGGTAAAGCCGTCGGGGCTACCCAGGATAAATCTCCAGATCAGGTACCCGGCGATCAGACAGATAATCGGCGCCAGGTAAGAAATTGCGTTGCTGCTTTTCTTGGGTTGAACAGACGTGGTCGCCTTCGTAGTAGCAGTTGGTCTTGCGTCAGCCATGACTTTTAATTTTTAAGTTACAATTACAGGTTTTGGTTACGATGAATGATTCACAATTGTAAGGAAAATACTATTCTAATCTCCCGGGTCTCGAAAAAAAAATTAAAGCCGGGATGGGCAAGATAATGAAATTATTCATTTGGTATAAACGGTTCTGCGAAATCCATTTTATCACCTATTTTCACCGATTAATAAATATTTAACGTCATGAGTTCTTCCCTTTTTTTCAAACGTTTGCTGTACCCTTTATGCCTGCTTATCCTGGTAGGAAATGCCGGTTTAGCCCAGCGGCGACAGCCAGCACCCGCACAACAGGCTCCAACACAGGCAAATCCGCCCGCTCCGGCCACCCCACCACCCTCCCGGACGGGCCCAAAACCCTATAAAGAGGTGATCACCGCGCGTGCAAAGACCTCCGTTGGCCTTTTTACCGCCCATAAAGTGGACGAAAAATACTACTTCGAGATACCCGATTCCGTTTTCGGCCGGGAAATCATGACCGTCACCCGCTTTAGCAAGGTTGCCGGCGGGGGGTCCGTTTACGGCGGCGAACTGGCCAACCAACCTTCGGTGGTTCGCTTCGAAAAAGGTCCGGACAATAAAGTTTTCCTCCGGGTGGTAACGGTGATCAGCGTGGCCAACGACTCCACCCAGCCCATCTACCAGGCCGTGCGGAATTCTAACCTGGATCCCATCGCCGCTTCCTTTGACATCAAATCACCCGGGAAAGACTCCACCGGCGCCGTGATCGACGTCTCCGATTTTTTCAAGGGCGATAACCTGCCCGTATCGCTGAGCAGCGTCACCAAACGCCAGCTAAACCTGGGCGGTGTCCAGGGCGACAAGTCTTATGTACAAAGCATCAAAAGCTTCCCCATCAATACCGAGATCAGGACGGTTAAGACTTTCTCGTCCACACCCCCTGCTACGGGTTTTAGCCTTACCCCCTTCCCCTCCCGCACCCTGCCCGCCGCCAGCGTGGCTGGCTCGGTAACCCTCGAGACAAACACTTCCTTCGTGATACTACCGTTGACGCCTATGCGGAAACGACCTTACGATGCACGCGTGGGGTATTTTGCCGATGATTACGTGGTTTACTCAGACGACCAGCAGAAAGTGGAGGAGGCCAATTTCATCGTCCGCTGGAGACTGGAACCGAAGGAGGAGGATTTGGAAAAATGGAAACGCGGGGAACTCGTGGAACCGAAAAAGCCAATTATCTATTATATCGATCCGGCTACGCCGAAGAAATGGCGGTCATACCTGATCCAGGGTGTGAATGACTGGCAGGCAGCTTTTGAGAAAGCCGGCTTCAAGAACGCTATCATGGGTAGGGAATGGCCCGAAGGCGACAGCACGATGAGCCTGGAAGACGCGCGTTTTTCCGTGATCCGCTATTTTGCATCAGATATCACCAATGCCTATGGCCCCAACGTGCATGACCCGCGCAGCGGTGAGATCATCGAAAGCCATATCGGCTGGTACCATAACGTGATGAAACTGGTGCACGACTGGTATTTCGTGCAGACCGCAGCCGTTGACCAGGGCGCCCGGAAAATGACTTTTGATGATGACCTGATGGGCAACCTGATACGCTTTGTATCATCGCATGAAGTGGGCCATACCCTGGGCCTGCGCCACAACATGGGATCCAGCAGCAAAACCCCGGTGGACAAACTCCGCGACAAAGCCTGGGTGGAAGCCAACGGCCATACCGCCTCCATCATGGACTATGCCCGGTTCAACTATGTGGCACAGCCTGAAGATAATATCTCCCGCAAAGGACTGTTCCCCCGAATCGGTGACTACGACAAATGGTCGATCGAATGGGGTTACGGGTATGTGCCGGGGAAAGATGAAGAAGAAGACAAGAAACTCCTCAGCCGGAAATATGAGGATCGCATCGCGCAAAACCCGAGGATCTGGTTTGGCACCTACGAAGCAGGCAACCTTTCAGACCCGCGCACACAAGCCGAGGACCTGGGCGACAACTCTATGAAAGCGAGCGAGTACGGCATCAAAAACCTGAAACGCATCGTACCCAAGCTTCCCGAATGGACAAAAGAAACGGCCGACAATTACCAGAACCTCCGTTCCATGTATGGCGCCGTTCAAGGCCAGTTCAACCGCTATATGGGACATGTTAGCCGCAATATCGGCGGTTACTATGAAACCTATAAATCCGTAGACCAGTCGGGCGATGTGTTTGAGATGGTTCCCAAAACCACCCAGAAAGAAGCGGTCCAGTTCCTGCATAAACAATTCTTCGAAACGCCTACCTGGCTGCTGGACATGAATATCCTGAATAAGCTGTCCAGTCCCACGGCAGATCCATATACAGGATTGCAGGACAATATGATGTCTTCCCTGCTGGGCACCACGAGGCTGAACCGCATGGTGGCCATGTCCAACCGCTACGACAACGCCTACCCGATCGACGAATATTTCAATGACCTGAAAAAAGGCATCTGGAGCGAGATCCCTGCCAGGGCAAAAATCGACGGCTACCGTCGCAACCTGCAGAAACACTACGTAGAGCGTATGATCGGCCTGCTCAACCCGGGCGGTTCAGGGTCGGTGAGCGTGGGATCGGGCATCAGCATCAGTTTCGGTCCGGACGCGTCCCGCAGCGATATTACATCCGTGGCCAAGGCACACCTCGGGCAGCTGCGTTCAGATATCCTCGCTGCCCTGCCAGCATATAAGGACAATATGAGCAGGTACCACCTGCAGGACCTCGCGGACAGGATCAAGCAAGCGCTGAATCCGAAGGGGTAGGATGGTTGATGGATACAGCCGTTTAAGGTTCGTAGTTCATGGTTCATAGTTCATGGTTCATCGTTGGTTAGTACTTGTGTTACTGGCTCATTGTTAACCGTGAACCATAAACAGCTGTTTCGATGAACCACGAACTACGAACCATAAACAATGAATGGCTGTTTCCATGAACTATGAACCATGAACCATGAACCTCAATTACTAGCAAGGAAGATTATTTAAAACATTCTGCAACTGCAGGCGGTCCGAAGAAGAAAGGCTGCTGCTGCAGGGCGAGGCGAGGTATTCCGCGATGGCCGCTTTATAAAGCAGGCAATTCTGGGTGGTCTGAAGATTGGCATATATCACACCGGCATCCGAAACAGCCCTTGCTTCGGCATCGCAACGGGTATCGTCATCCTTTTTGCAGGCCCCTGTTAAAAACAATGCTGTCAATATAAACGTCGAGAGTACCCGTTTTTGCATATCCGGTAATTTTTTGGAATGTGAATGCTGAAAGTTTCGGTTGAAGTTCCATCGCCAGGCCTTCCTTACTCATACCGTAACGCCACGATAGGATCCAGTTTGGACGCTTTCCAGGCAGGATACAAGCCGGCGAACAATCCAACGAGGGAGCAGATGAGTATCCCCGCGAAGATGATTTTCCAGGGGATAAAGAAGGGGACATCCATCAGGCTTCCCACCAGGTTTCCTACCAGCACGCCCAGCAGGATGCCAATGACGGCGCCCATCAGGCTGATGATGATGGACTCATACAGGAACTGGTGACGGATCGCCACTTTCTTACCTCCCAGTGCCTTGACAAGACCTACTTCCTTGGTGCGTTCCGTTACGGCCACCAACATGATATTCATCAGGCCAATGGCCGCGCCGATCAGGGTGATAAACCCGATGGCGCCTGCGGCAGCCGAGATGGTGCCCAGCAGGCTGATAAAAGTCTGGGCGATGCTATCGCTCTTATCAACGTAAAAATTGTTTTCCTCGCTGATCGCCAGTCCGCGGATGGGCCTGAACTGTCCTTCTGCTTCACCAATCGCATCGTCCAGCTGGCGCACATCATCCACCATCACCGCCAGGTTATAACTTTGGTTTTTATTGGCATAGAGTCTGCGCACGTTGCTATAGGTGGAAACCACCACGTTATCCGCCTGCAGGAATGAGCTTGATCCCTTTTCCTTGGTAATCCCGATCACGCGGTATTTGTTGCTACCCACCCGGATGATTTTCTCCAGGGCCCGTTCGTACCGGTCGCCAAAAAGCTTGGTTGCCACATCCTTGCCGATCACGCACACGTTTCGCCCGCTTTCGACATCCGTTTTATTAAAGTTCCGGCCGTAGCCAATCTCGTAGCCGTTCAACTGGAGATAGTTTTCATCGCCCCCGTTGATCGTCACCGTTGGGTTTGTTTTTTTGTTGTCGTAAAAAACGGTCATATTCCGCGCCCCGTTCAGGCCGATGCTTACCTTGGCCGGGTACTCGTATTTTTGTTTGAACAGGCGTGCCTGCTCGTAGGTAATGATCTTGCCTGTATTCGATTTGCGCTCTTTCCGGGCCCGCTTGTCGGTTTTCTTTACTTCGTCTCCGCCTCCGCCGCCGATCCGTACCCTGCGTTCCCTGAAACGCAGGCTGAAAGCGTTGGCGCCCATGGTTGAAAAACTCTCCCGGAGGCTGTTATTCATCGCTTCGATGGCCGTAATGATGCCCACCAGGGCCATGATCCCGAAAGCGATGATCGCCACGGTGATGCCCGTCCGCAACTTGTTGGACCGGACCGTCCGGTATGCCAGCGCAAAGACGTCGGTAAATTTCATGGAACTAAGGTAGCTTTTTGGGCGTTTTTGGCGGGAAAAGATTGATAAGTGGTTGGTGGTTCATCGTTCATGGTTCATGGTTCATAGTAGCATCCTCTGAAGGTTGGGATGTGGGCCTGCCCGGAGGGACCATGCCATACCTCCATGAACCACGAACCATGAACCATGAACTAATTAAGCAATTGCAACAACCAATCCGGATGCACCCCCAGGAGAATCACGAGCACGGCGGTCACCAGGAGGGTTGTTTTAAATCCTTCAGACAAACGGATGCCCTGGTCATTCCCTTCGCGGAAATACATGGCCTGGATGACCCTGAAATAGTAGTAGATACTGATGGCCGCACAGATCACGCCGAGGATTACCAGCCAGAACATTTTCCCTGTTTTGAGGGCCGCCACGAGCATATAATATTTGGCGAAGAATCCGGCAGTCAGCGGGATGCCGGCGAGCGACAACATGAATACCGCCACCAGGGCCGCTACCAGGGGCTGGTGTTTTGCCAGGCCATTAAACCCTTCGAACGTATAGTCCTTCATCCGGACCAGAACGGCAAAAACCCCGATCGTGGCAAGGCTGTAGGCCGCGGTATAAAGGATCAGTCCCTGTTTGCCGGTATTGTTAAGGGCGAAAATGGCAAAAAGCATGAAACCGGCCTGGGCGATGCTGGAATAGGCAAGCATTCGCTTGACACTCTGCTGAAAAACAGCCGTCAGGTTGCCAATCAGCAGGGTGGCCGCTGTTATGATCGCCATTAACACCTGCCAGTCCTCCTGCATTTTACCAAAGGCATTTTCAAAGAGGCGCAGGAATCCCACAAATGCGGCAGCCTTGACCACCGTGGCCATAAAAGAGGTAAATACGGCGGGAGAGCCGTCGTATACGTCGGGGGTCCAGAAGTGGAAGGGGGCGGCGGACACTTTAAAAGCCATGGAGATCAGCAACAACACCATGCCCGCCACGAGCAGGGTGGACGGGGCCGTGGTTCCCATACTGATGCCATCGGTATAAAATGTACCGGTACCGCCGTAGATAAACGCGATACCCATCAGCATCAGCCCGGTGGAAAATGAACCCATGAGCAGGTACTTCAGGCCCGCCTCATTGCTTTTCAGGTTTCGCTTGTCGCTGGCCGCGAGCACATACAGCGGAATGGAGAGTATCTCGATCCCGAGGAAAAGCATCAGCAGCGATTTGAAAGCGGTCACGATCGCCGCACCGCACAACACAAAAAATATCAATGCGAAATAATCCGCGCCGTATATGCCAACCTCTTCCACATCGGACCCGCTGAGCATGAAAAAAATCAGGGTGGACGCAAAAAGAACGAGGTCCATCACGAGACTGAAAGTGGAAAATTCCAGCATGCCGCCAAGGGGTATGTTGAAAAAACTCAGGCCCGCGTATTCCAGCCAGGTAACGGCGATCAGCCCGATCATACCGGCCACAGCAACATTCCTGGACATGCTTTTCCTGCGTGTCGCCACGCCCGTGTACATCATGATAACGCCCCAGGCAGCTGCAAAAATGATCGCGTTCATATCAGTCGTTCAAAAATTTATTTGTCCGTAAGGCGCTTGACCACTACATCGGAAACCTGTTCCACCAGTTCGAACATCGGCCCCGGAAATACCCCCACCATGAATATCATGACAACAATAACGGCAAGGATCACCCGCTGTTCGGCGCCAATCTCCAGGAAACCTTCCGTGAGGGTATTGGTGGCCCCGTAAAATACATGCTTGATCATGTTCAGGGTATAGACAGCCGACAGAATGATGCTGAGGCCGGCAAAGGCGGCATACCACGCGCTGAACCTGAACAGCCCGCTGAACATCAGGAATTCACCCACAAATGCGTTGGTCAGCGGCAGGGCAACATTGGCCAGGGCGATGACCACCAGCAGGATCGTCAGTATGGGTGCTTTTTGTGCGATGCCCCCGAGTTCAGAAATCTTTCGAACCCCCAATTGCTGTTCAATCAATTCAATCACGATCCAGAGGCCGATGATGTTCACCCCATGGCTGAACATCTGCAGCATCACACCCTGCATCGCATCTTTCTCCACGGTAAACACCGCTGCCGCCATCAGGCCTATATGGGCAATGGAGGAATATGCCACCAGTCGCTTCAGGTCGTCCTGTCTCATCGCAATGAGCGATGCATATATCATTCCCACCACGGCCAGCCCGATCACTACGTTATCAAATTTTGCCACGGCTTCTGGAAATATCGGCAGCAGCCAGCGGATCAGCGCGAAGACACCCATTTTCACCATCACCCCGCTCAGCACCATGGTCACTGCCGTGGTGGACTGCTCGTAGGCGTCCGGCTGCCAGGTATGAAAGGGGAATACGGGCATCTTGATGGCAAAAGCCACGAAAAAGAGCCAGAACAGCCAGGTTTGCTCGCCGGCGCTCAGTTGGACATTGTAAAATGCCGCCAGGGAGAAAGAAGGTCCCCCCGTTTTCAGGTAGATATACAGGAGACCGATCAGCATCAGCAAAGAACCGGCAAATGTGTAGATGAAAAACTTGAACGCGGCCTGAATCCTTTTTTCGCCACCCCACTGGGAAGCGAGGAAATACACGGGTATGAGGGCGAGTTCCCAGAAGAAATAGAATACGAGCGCATCCGTTGCCATGAAAACGCCCATGAGTCCGCACTGGGTCAGAAGCATCAGCCCGTAAAATGCACTGGCATTCTTATAGGACCTGTTCCAGGTAGACGCGAAGATCAGCGGAAAGGAAATGGCCGTCAGCAGGCAGAGCATGCTGGCCATGCCGTCCAGGTTAAAAGCAAAACTGCTGCCGATATCCCGCAACCAGTAGTAGCTGACCTGGTTGAGTTTGAAATATTTCACGTCTGTATACAGCAGGCTCGCGCCCATCAGGATCAGCGTCAGCGTGGAAGAGAACAGTGCCCATGTCTTTGCCTGCCCTTCTTCTTTCATCAGAAAGGCAACCAGTCCCCCGATCAGGGGAAGCCAGATGAGCAGGGCCGGGAAATTATCAAACGCAGATAACATAGACTAGATCTCCAGGAATTTAAGGTTTCCAGAATAGCTGGATGATGAAAAACAATACGGTGGCTACAACCATGATCAGGATATACGATCCCACCTGCCCACTCTGCAACAGCCGGAACTGGCGGCCTGCATACTGGACGCCCCTCCCTACCCCGTTGACAATCCCGTCGATGCCGGATTTCTCTACCACGCTGTTCAGGAAACCACCCAGCGCACGCAACGGTTTACCAACGATCGCCTCATATATTTCATCCACGTACCACTTATTTTCGAGTATGCGAGCCAGCCCGGTTGCGGGCGCATCGCTTTTCTCATAGCGACTGAATGTACGCCAGGCATACAAGACAACGCCCAGGATCAGCAATACGGTTCCGCCCATCAGCATCAGTTCAAACGCGTGGCTGAGATGCCCTTCTGATTCGCCAGGGATAACGCCGGACGACAGCACGGGCGCCAGGAAATGCTCCAGCCGGTGCGCATCCTGCATGAATACTTCGGGGATACCCACCCATCCGCCGATCACGGAAAGGATGGCGAGCACGACGAGTGGAATGGTGATGGCGGAGGGGCTTTCATGCAGGTGCGAAGCCTGCTTCTCCGTTCCCCGGAACCGGCCCTGGAATGTCAGGGTGTATAACCGGAACATGTAGAATGCCGTCATCAACGCGCCTGCCACGCCAAGGGCATAATACACCGGGCTTTTCATGAATGCACCCATCAGAATTTCATCCTTGGAGAAGAACCCGGACAATGGCGGGATGCCCGCAATGGCAAGACAACCCACCAGGAAGGTCCAATGCGTCACAGGCATGTACTTTTTCAGGCCACCCATGTTCCGGATATCCTGTTCGTGGTGCATGGCATGGATCACGCTGCCGGCGCCGAGAAAGAGCAGGGCCTTGAAGAAAGCATGCGTCATCACATGGAAAATCGCCCCGGTATAGGCGCCAACGCCCAGGCCCAGGAACATGTATCCAAGCTGGCTCACCGTTGAGTAGGCCAGTACCTTTTTAATATCATTCTGTTTGAGGGCGATCGTTGCAGCCACCAAGGCCGTGGCCAGCCCGATCACGGCAATGGTGTTTTGGGTAAGGGGCGCCAGGTCGAACAGCACATGGCTGCGGGCCACCATATAAATGCCGGCGGTCACCATGGTAGCGGCATGGATCAGG
>Ga0114938_1001730_pt1 | contig 14540 bp, 14 predicted proteins | sample AshMeaBigSpring_FD_88675 | JGI IMG/M metagenome (GOLD analysis project Ga0114938, IMG submission 88675) | Groundwater microbial communities from Big Spring, Nevada to study Microbial Dark Matter (Phase II) - Ash Meadows Big Spring | ecosystem: Environmental > Aquatic > Deep subsurface >...
GAAGGTGCAACGCAAGGTTTCCAAACTCACCGCGCTGGAAAAGGAAACCGAAGTTCCGGACGCCACCGGCTTGATCGCCAGGCAACAAGTCGAACGTTTCCGCCGCGAACCGCTGGCAGACGGTGCGGTCCTCAAATCCGGTGATCGCATCGAGGTGGAGCTCATCCTCGAAAGCAAAAACGACTACGAATACCTGATCTTCTCCGACTCCAAGGCCGCAGGCTTCGAAGCGCTCGACGCCTTGAGCGGCTACATTTCCGGCGACGAAGGCTTCAGCACCTACATGGAGCCGCGTGACCGGACGGTGGACTTCTTCATCCGCGCCTTGCCGCGCGGCACGCACAGCCTGCGTTACCAGCTCCGCGCCGAGGCCCCGGGAAATTACAAGGCCCTGCCCGCCACCGCCGAGGCGATGTATGCCCCCGAGTTGCGCGGAAACTCGGAGGACATCCGCCTGAAGATCGAGTGATTCACGGTCCCACCGGAACCACGCCGGACGGAAGCGTTTCGCCTGAATTGATGCGATCGATGAAGAAGCGTGAGGGGCCGTCTCCGAGTGCTCCACGGTAGGCGTTGGCCGCCGCGAAATATTCGAGGGCTCCCCGGGTGTCGCCCTCCTCAAGCGCTGCGAGGCCTTGGTGATATTTCAATATCCATTCCGGTTCACGCTCTTGGAGAGCGGGTCCCAACAACTCGTGAACCATGACCAGCTCCCCATGCCCCTTGAAACGGAAAACCCCCACACGGCGCGTGCGGAATCCGCCGTCCATCCGGGAATGCATGGCATCGCTCATGAGAATACGGGTGCCGAGGACCCGGTTGAGCCCGACCAGGCGCGGGACCAGATCGACCACCGCTCCGATGAGGGCGAAGTCCGCCGCATGCGCGTTGCCGATGTTGCCCACCACCACTTCGCCGGCGTGAAGGCCGACGAGGGTGGTCAACGCCTCCCCGCCAACGGCGGTCTTGTCGCACTCCGAAAGCCGCGACGCGGTGCGGACCGCCTTGCCCGCCGAGTCGTCGTCGGCAAGCGGAGCGCCCCATGCGGTGAAGATCGTGTCTCCGCCGTTCTTGAAAATGGCTCCATCGTGCTCGAAGACGATTTCCTTCGCGCGCCTGGAGTATTCCCCCAGAATCTCGACGATCCTTTGCGGGTCGCCGATTCGCTCGCTGGCGGCGGTGAAGTCCTCCAGAACGGCGGCCATCAGGGCGACTTCGGTTTTCCGGCCGGCCGGGTTGGTGTACGGACACTCCTCAAGGAGCCGCTCAAGCATCCGAGGCGAGAGGCGTCTGGCGAAGGCCGCGCGGATGGCGGCTTGTTCAGGCGAAGTGCCCGCGCGGCAGATTCGCTCGACCACCGGGCATGAAACCAAACCCCACACCAATGCGACGGGCACCTGGACCAAGGCGACCACGCTCCATGGAAACCCGAAACCCGCGAGATGCAGGGAGAAGGCCCCCGCCGCGAAAGCGAAGCCGGTCACCGCGAGGGCGGTGGCGATGGCCGCCATGGGACGCAGGAACACCAGCGAGGCGCCGAGGAACGCACCCGCCACTGCGATGAGGTTGAAATCGAAGGCCGGGCTCGACCGAACCATCCGGTTTCCGTCGATGAACTCTCCCACGGCAGCGGCCCTCGTTTCAGGACCGCCTGCCCCATGAAGAAACGCCGGGATGTCACGGCTGAGGGAAACCACCGGATCACCCGGCCAATTCAGGGCCGCATGCCCTGCGAGCACGGCAAGCATCACCCCCATCACGGCCGCGGCCAGCCGGGTGAACCGCTCCGCACCACGGGACCTGCGGCGGTTTCTCGGCTTGGCTGGGAAAAGACCGGGCATGGAATCAGCAGCCAAGGCGGAAATGCGTTGGGGAAATCCGGACGGATGCGCCTTCGGCCCGCCCGGCGGCGTATGCACTCAAAGGACGAACCATGCTCGTATCAACGTTGCGCATGATCCGCCGATCTTTCCTCGGAAGGGCCTTGAGGCAATGAGAAAATCCCGGACAGGCTCCACGGGCAGGGCAGGCGCATCGGAATTTCCCTTGAATGACAGCATCGAAGTGCGGAGCGGCGGTTTGGAGACGGCGAGGCTGATGGGAAGAATTTGAGCTGCGTCGCTGCAGGCCACCAAGGGCCGAAAAGTGGTGCTGGGTTGAAACGAAATGCGGAGGTGTTGTTGCCGGATTTCTCGCGGGAGGTGGAAATTTTCCGGTGTCAGGGGTTCAAACAGGGCCGGTGACAGCCATGGGAGGTGGCGGATAGTCCCGATCTCGTGGCTTTCACGCGCATGCCGCGTCCGCCACGCGCATGCCGTCCATGGCCGCGCTGACAATGCCGCCGGCGTATCCGGCACCCTCGCCGCAGGGGAAGAGCCTGCTGACCTGGGGGTGTTCGAGGGTGTCATCGCGCCGCGGGACCCTCACCGGCGAGCTGGTGCGCGTTTCGAAGCCCAGCAACAACACGTCGCGCGAGACGTAGCCGCGCATCTGCCGATCAAAGAGCCGCAGTCCTTCGCGCATGCGGCTGGTGATCCATGGCGGCAGCAGTTCATGCAGCGGGGCGGGGTTCGCGCCGGGGAAGTAGCTCGTTTCCGGCAGGTCCGCGGAGATCCTTCCATCGAGGAAATCCGTGACGCGTTGGCCGGGCGCGACTTGTCCGCCGCCGCCGGCTAGTTTCGCGGAGCGCTCAAGTTCTTTCTGGAAGGCGAGCCCCGCGAGCACGCCGTGCTCCCCCGCCAAGGCGCGCAGGTCCTCGGGTTCGACGGTGGAGACCATGCCGGAGTTCGCGAAGGGCGAGTCGCGGCGGGAAAGGCTCATGCCGTTGACGACCACCTCATCGTTCTCGGTGGCGGCCGGGACGATCCAGCCGCCGGGGCACATGCAGAACGAGTGCACGCCGCGGTCCCGGATCTTCGTGGCGAGGCGGTAGCTCGCCGCGGGCAGCAGGCGCGGGCGGTCCTCGTCGCGGCGGAGATGATACTGCGTGCGGTCGATGAACGGCTGCGGGTGCTCGATGCGGAAGCCGACGGCGAAGGGCTTGGGTTCCAACAGGATGTTCTTCGCGGCGAGCAGCCGGTAGATGTCCCGCGCCGAATGGCCGGTGGCGAGGATCACCGCGTCGGCGGGGATTTCGGAGCCGTCCGCGGTGACGATGGCGCGGATGCGGTTTTCCCGGAGGATGAAATCGACGGCCTTGGTCTGGAAGCGGACCTCGCCGCCGGCGTCGAGGATCGACTGGCGGATGGCCTTGACCACGTTGGGCAGGAGGTTGGAGCCGATGTGCGGGTGGGCGTCGGTGAGGATTTTTTCCGGCGCGCCGTGGGCGACGAGGATCTCGTAGATGCGGGCGACGGGGCCGCGTTTGGTGGCGCGGGTGTAGAGCTTGCCGTCGGAGAAGGTGCCTGCGCCGCCCTCGCCGAAGCAGTAGTTGGATTCCTCGATGACGCGGCCCTCGCGGAGGATGGGGGCGAGATCGAAGCGGCGGGCGCTGGCGTCCTTACCGCGTTCCAGAAGAATGGGTTTCATGCCGTTTTCCAGACAGCGCAGCGCGGCGAACATGCCGGCCGGACCGCAGCCGATGATGACGACCTTGCGCGCGTGGGCGGGCAGCGGGGGCGCGGACCAGCGCGGCCTCACGTCGGGTGGAAGCGGGCCGTCTAGGGCGACATCGAGGCGGAGCTGCACCTTGATCGCCTTGTGGCGGGCGTCGATGGAGTGCTTGCGCAGCCTGACGCCGCCGATACGGGAGACTGGGATGCCGAGCTTCGCGGCGGCGGCCTCGCGGCGGGCCGCGTCCCGCTCGGACGCCTCGAGCGGAAGGACGACATCGACGGTTTCGATCTGCGGGTGCACGGCGGGAAAGGGGGAGGGGATTCAGCCGCGGATCGGGCGCTTGTTTCCCGCGTCATCCACGCTCACGAAGGTGACGGTGGTGGAGAAAATCGGGTGCGGGCCGGCCTTTTCATCGCTCACCGCCACTGAGTAGGAGGCGCTGGTGTTTCCCTCGCGCTCGCGCCGGCAGGTGATGCGGAGGATGGTGCCCTCGCGCACGCTGTGGTGAAATTCCACGGTGTCCATCGCCACGGTGACGAACTGGCAGTGCGGGTAGTCCAGGCTGGCGGCGATCCACGAGGCTTCGTCGATCCAGGCGAGCAGGCGGCCGCCGAAGAGGAAGCCGTAGTGGTTCAGGTCACCCGGCAGGACGAGGCGGTGCGTTTCCATGGTCTCACCAGCGGCGGCGCTTGCCATCCTTGTGAATCAATGCGTCGAGCGAAAACCCTCCGGCTCCCGAGAGGATGATGGCGATCATCGGAATCAGATAGAGGAGGCCGAGCTCCTTCGCCTCCATGACGGTCGGGGGCTTGACGAACCACGGGGCGGCCTCGTGGAAACCGAAGACCGCCACCACCATGCTGAATCCGAGGAGGAAGGCGGCGGGCCGCGTGGCGAGGCCGAGTATGATGAGGATGGAGGCCCCGACCTCCGCGGCGACGGCGGCCGCCAGGCTGACCGGCGGGGACATGTATTTCAGCGGGAAGAAATCCGGCACGTAGAAGAGGGCCTTGCGCGAGGCGAATTCCATGAGCTTCGGAAGCCCGTGGCCGAGGAGCATCATCAGGCCGATCATCGTCCGCAGCGCCAGCATGCCGAGCGAGGCGGTGGCATCCCGGAAGCCGCAGTCGAAGAGCAGTTTTTTCATCAGGAGGAGGCGGGCGGTGATTTGGCGGAAATGGTGATCCGCTTGAGGCGGTCGTCCCCCTCCGGCGAGTGGGTCTGGATGCCCGGGTCACCGGTCAGGATGTTGTGCACCATGCGCCGGTAGTAGGCGTTGAGGGGCCGCAGTTGGTGGGGCTTGCCGGTGGCTTTCACCCGTTCGGCGATTTCCCGGATCTCCCCGGCCATCTGGTCTTCCCGGATGGTCCGGAAATGCTCGCAATCCACCTTGATGCGCTCGGCCTTGGGAAACTGGCGGCGGAGGATGCGGTTCACCAGGTATTGCAGGTCGTCCAGCCGGTCGCCATCGCGCCCGATGATGGATTTGCTCTCGGTCGAGTGGATCTGCAGGCAGGGGCCGTCGTCGGTCTCCCGCGCCTCGATGGTCGCCGCGATGCCGAGATGCCCGAGCATGGTATCGAGGATCTTGGTGGCTGATTCCACGGTGGTCATGGCGGGAGTCTAATCGCTTCGCGGGCCGGGTCAATCACCGCAGGGACGTTTGTTTTCGAAAACGCCGGCGATTTCGCGTGCGAATTCCCCGAGGCGCTGTTTTTCCCCATCCGAGAATTGGCGGGGCTCGCGCATGCCGATGCCGAGCGTGCCGATGACGCGGCCCGAGGAGGCGGAGAAAACCGGGACGGCGAGCGATCCGGAGACTCCGGTTTTCCGGGCTTCCGGCCTGGCGACTCCGCCGAGGTCCTGCTGGAGATTGCAGAGTTCCACCGCCTCTCCGCGCTCGGCGGCCGCTCCGGCAATGCCCTTCCCGAAGGGGATCAGGGCGATTTTATCCAGCAGGGCGTCCGGCACTCCGATCTGGCAGACGAGCGCGAGGGTCCGGCCGTCCGGCCCGGCCCGGTGGATCGTGCCGGTCTGGCAGCGGAAGTCCGCCAGAATCCTTTCCATCCGCAGGGTCCATGACCGGTCGGTTTCCATGATGGGGGATCTCTAGCACCTCGGCGGCCTCCCGTCATCTGTTGGATGAAGGGAATTCGCGCTTGGCAGGTTGCGCCGAATCAGCGACACCGGACAGCGCATGAACAAACCCCACTTGATGATTTCCGCGCTGGTCATCGGTCTGGCAGCTTGTCAGAACGTCTCCGGCATGAACAGCACATCCTCAGTGAAGCAGGAGGTCTTCGGCAAGATGCCCGACGGCCGCGAGGTGAAGATTTTCACCCTCGTCAACAAGAAGGGACTCAAGGCGCGCGTGACCGAATACGGAGCCATCCTGGTCTCCATGGAAACCCCCGACAAGTCCGGCAAGTCCGCCGATATCACCCACGGCTACGACACCCTCGAAGGCTGGCTGACGAACACCAACTATCTCGGCGCCACCGTCGGCCGTTTCGGCAACCGCATCAAGGAGGGTAAATTCACTCTCGACGGCAAGGAATACACCCTGGCCACCAACGACAAGACCAACCACCTCCACGGCGGCGTCAAGGGCTTCGACAAGGTCCTCTGGTCCGGCACGCCCACCGCCTCCAACGGTGTGGAATTCACCTACGTCTCCAAGGACGGTGAGGAGGGATATCCGGGCACGCTCACCGCCAAGGTCACCTACACCCTCACCGAGGACAACGAGCTGAAATGGGAGGCCGTGGCCACCACCGACGCGCCGACCATCCTCAACCTCGTCCACCACACCTACTGGAACCTGTCCGGCGATCCCGCCACCCTGATCAACGACCACGAGCTGATGCTCGCCGCGCCTGGCTTTCTTCCCACCGACGCCGGCCTGATCCCGACCGGGGAGATCCTGCCCGTCGCCGGCACGCCGATGGATTTCACCAAGCCGATGGTCATTGGCGAGCGGGTGGAAGCGGATTTCGAGCCGCTCAAGCTGGGCGGCGGCTACGACCATTGCTGGGTTCTGGAAAAAGGCTCCGGCGTGCGCCCCGCCGCCCGACTCAAGGATCCGAAGACCGGCCGTGTGATGGAGATTTCCACCGACCAGCCCGCCATCCAGTTCTATGGCGGCAACTTCCTCGATGGTTCCTTCGCCGGCAAGGGCGGCGTGAAATACGCCAAACGCAGCGCGCTCTGCCTGGAAACCGAGAACTATCCGGACGCCCCCAACAAGCCCTCCTTCCCGTCCAGCGTGCTGCGCCCGGGACAAACCTACAAGCACGTGCTGATCCACAAGTTCTCGGTCGAGTGAGCCCACCCGCCCGGAAATAACCGTTAGACACAAATCCAATGACATTACCACTGCCCCTGCTCGCCGCGGCCTCCGCCACGCGCATCACGCTCCAACCCATCGACAACGCGATCCTCATCATCTACGTGCTGGTGGTCGTGGCGATCGGCTTCGCGCTGTCCCGCTACATGAAAAGCTCGTCGGACTTCCTGACGTCCGGACGATCGATTCCGACCTGGGTCACCGGCCTGGCCTTCATCTCCGCCAACCTCGGCGCGCTCGAGCTCGTCGGCATGGCCGCCTCCGGCGCCAAATACGGCGTGGCCACCGCCCACTTCTACTGGGTGGGCGCGATCCCGGCGATGGTCTTCCTGGCGGTGTTCATGATGCCGTTCTACTACGGCTCCAAAGCCCGCTCGGTGCCGGAATACCTCAAGATGCGCTTCGACGAACGGGTGCGCGCCTTGAACTCCGTGGCCTTCGCGGTGATGACGCTTTTCGCCTCCGGCATCTCGATGAACGCGCTGGCCAAGCTGCTCAACCAGCTCCTCGGCTGGAACTACGACGCCGCGCTCTGGATCTGCTCCGGCGTGGTGCTCATCTACGTGCTCAAGGGCGGCCTCACCTCCGCGATCTACACGGAGGTGCTCCAGTTCTTCATGATCGTGCTCGGCTTCGCGCCGGTCGTTTACCTCGGCCTGCAGGATGCCGGCGGCTGGGACGCGATCAAGACCACCCTGCAAGGCGTGGCGCAGAACCCGGCCTCGGTGAACATGCCGGTGCCCAAGGAGGCCTACGACACCAACGCCTGGACCAGCGCCTGGGGTCCGATGCTCGGCGGGCCCTCGAAGAACCCGATGGGCGTGGACTGGTTCGCCATGATCTTCGGCCTCGGCTTCGTGCTCTCCTTCGGCTACTGGTGCACCAATTTCCTCGTCGTGCAGCGCGCGATGGCCGCGAAAAACATGACCGCCGCCCGCAACACCCCGCTGGTGGCCGCGGTGCCGAAAATGGTCTTCCCGGTGCTCGTCATCCTGCCCGGCATGATCGCCCTCGCCCTCACCGCGATGCCGAACAAGGGCTACCGCATCCCGCCGCCCATCCTCAGTGACGCGGTCTATGCCAAAGCCGTCGAAGGCGCGAAAACCAACGCCAACGATCCGGCCGCCGCCCACAAGGCCATCGAGGAGGCCCTCGGCAAAAAGGTCAACGCCGCCGCCGTCACCGATCTGCTCGCCAAGCACAAGGCTGCCCCGCTCAGCGACCAGCAGCTCACCGAAGGCATCTCCAACGGCATCGCCGAGTATGACTACGACGGCGTCATCCTCTCGCTGGTGAAGAAATACTGCCCGCCGGGACTGCTCGGCCTCGCGCTCACCGCGCTGCTCGCGTCCTTCATGTCTGGCATGGCGGGCAACGTGACCGCGTTCAACACCGTCTTCACCTACGACCTCTATCAGGCGTATTTCGCCAAGGACAAGAGCGACAAGCATTACATGTGGATGGGTAAGTTCATCACCGTGGTCGGCATCATGCTCTCCATCGCCTGCGCCTACTTCGCCAAGCAGTACAACAACGCGATGGACATCATCCAGCTCGTGTTCGGCTTCGTGAACGCGCCGCTCTTCGCCACCTTCCTGCTCGGCATGTTCTGGGCGCGGACCACCGGCACCGGCGCCTTCCTCGGCCTGTTCGGCGGCATCGGCACCTCGGCCCTGTTCCACTCGCTCACGCTGGCCGGTGAAAACACCCCGGGCATCAAGGGCGGCTACCTTGGCGTGGTCCACACCTTCCCGAGCGAGATGGCGCAGAACTTCTGGCTCGCCAGCTTCGCCTTCGGAGCCTGTTTGCTCCTCACCGCGGGCATTTCGATCATGGGACGCCGCACCAAGACCGACGAGGAGCTCAAAGGCCTCGTCTATTCGCTCACTCCGCGGACCGTCGATGCCGATCTGCCGTTCTACCGCACTCCGGGTTTCCTCGGCTCGCTGCTGCTGATCGGCTGCGTCATCCTCAACTTCATGTTCTGGTAAAACCCTCAAACACTCGAAACCATGGGACTCGACTTACGCAAACCTATCGGCTGGTTCTTCCTCGCCCTCGGGCTCATCCTCGCCGTTTACGGCCTGATGACCAAGGGTGATGCGGAGATGTACCGCCGCTCGCTGGACATGAACATCAACCTGATCTGGGGCGGCGTCCTCATCGCCTTCGGCCTGTTCATGCTCATCCCCGCGCTGCTCGACAAGGGCGGCAAGGACTGAGAAGTGCGGGCCGCTTCACACACGCTCCGCGCCGCCGCGCGGAGCGTGATGATTGCCGTGACGCGGCTTCCCGCCAGGAGGCGGTATTTTTTCCCGCCGGGCGGCGGGTTCCGCTTTGCCAAGCACGGACGGTCCGTGCAAGTTGCGCCCGCCCATGAAGATCACCCCATACACCGGCGGCTTCGTCCAGACCAACGGCTATCTCGTCGAGACGGCGGACGGGAATTTCCTGATCGATGCGCCGGAAGGCGTCGCGGAATGGATCGCGGGGAAAGGCGTGCGGGTGGACGACGTGCTGCTCACCCACCAGCATTACGACCACGTGATGGACGCGGCGGCCCTGAGGAAGTCGGGAGCCCGGCTGCACGCCTTCGCGCCGTATTCCACCGATCTCACGCTCGAATCCGCCGCGCGCGCCTGGGGCATGCCGATCTCGGTGGAGCCCTACCGGATCGATTCGTTGTTCGAGATGGACAAGCCGCTGCGCCTCGCCGGGCTGGAAATCGCGCTGGCGCATGTTCCCGGCCACGCGACCGATGCGGTCACGTTCTATCTGGCGGATGCGGGCATCGTTTTTTCGGGCGACACCCTTTTTGCCGGTTCGATCGGCCGCACGGATCTTCCCGGCGGCAGCACGAGGCAATTGTTGGAAGGCATCGACCGCCATTTGATGACGCTTCCGGCGGAGACGCGTGTCTTGTCAGGCCACGGACCCGCGACGAGCATCGGGCGGGAGGCTGCGGGAAATCCGTACCTGGAGTGACCGGCCGGGACGGCGGTTCACACGTTGCCCGCCGGGTCCTCGCCGGAGATGAGCGTTGCCTGGGCGGGTGTGTTGCCGAGTCCCGGGATCACGCGGCGGACGAGTTTCTTGAAACCCGAATCCGCGGCATCCACCTCGGCTTCGCCCTGGCGGATGGCCTTTTCCCAGGCGGCGGCGAATCCGGGAGCCTGTTCGCGCATCGCGCGGATGGCGATTTCGTAAACCTGGAGCAGCCGTTGTTCGGCGCGGCCGGGCTTTTGCTGGAGAGCGGCGTTGTTCACGCGGAGCGTCTCGTTCTGAAGCTTGAGGGCGTCCAGCTCGGATTGCAGGGCCTGGTTGCCGCTGGCGTTGATCTTGAGCTGCGTGTTCAGATGGCCCTGAAGATCCTTCATCTCGGTTTCCAAGCGCTTGATTTCCCGGGCGGCGTGGCGGCGCGCGGTAAAGCCGGATTTCCAGATGAAGGCGGCGACGAGCAGGCCCAGCAGCAGGCCCCAGGTGAACGGATGTTGCAGGGCGGCGGTGAGGATTTCCATGGGATCAGGGTTTCTTGGTGACGGTTTTCGGAGCGGCCGCGGCGTTTTCCTTGTCCTGAAGCGCCGCCTTCACGTGATCGGTGAGGTCCGGCGAATCCTTGCTGTAGAGCACGAAGGCCGCACCGGTGTTGCTGTTCCCGGATCCGTCAAGGACCAGGTCGTAGCCTTGTTCGGCGGCGATCCTGCGGGAGGTTTCCATGATCTTGTCCAGCGAGGCGCGCATCCGGGCGACCATTTTGCGGTTGATGTCCTTTTCCCGCTCGGACCTGAAGCTTTCGAAGTCCTTCTGCAGCGTCTGGGCCTCCTGGCGCTTGATCTCGTAGGTGCGCGCGAGCTTGCGGCCGACCTCCTCGGCGGGCGGGTTCTTTTTGTCGGACAGGCGGGCCTGCAATTCCTGAAGCTCGGCGATGATTTTCCGCAGTTCCTCCGCGCGCGGATCCTGCATGATCTCGCCGCGTTCGCGTTTGATTTCCTCCTGAAGCTCGATGGTCGATGGCAGGCCGGCGTAAATCTCCTTCACCCGGATGAGGGCGAGGCGCGGGGCAGCGGTCGCGGTCAGCGCCGTGGCGGCGAAGGCCAGCGCGGCAAGTGGAAGGCGTTTCATCATCGCGGGAAACATGAAACACGAGGGCGGGGATGTCGATACCGGATCGACTGGTCATCGCGGACCCGTCGGGGCGGCAAGAGGATCTTCCGTGTCCCACTCGACGATGAAGCCGTCGATGGAATCCTTGGTCTCCGGGCAATCGAGCCAACCGGGTTTCAGCGGACCCAGTCGTTTCGTGAACAACGCCATGAACGGTTCCTCGAGGTTGGCTTTTTTCGGATCTCCAACTCCATTGGAGGGTTGTCCGCCCGTCCAGCCGTCGAAGGTCATCGGCTCGCCGGTGACCCAGGAGAAGGAGCTTTTGGCCTTGGGATCCGCGCCTTGAAGCGGGCGGCGGCCGCCGATGTACCAGTTGCCTCTGTGTTTGAGCAGCCAATCGTTTTCCTCCGCGCTGGTGATGGTGACGAGGTGGCCGCCGATTCCGCGGGCGAACGCATCGAACTCGGTCCATCCGCCGCTGCTGATGACCCAGGCGTAGGTGTGGCCTTGGAATTGCTCCCGATTTTTCAGGACATCCTCCCGGGTGAGGAGGGCGTCGTTGTTGAAATCCGCTTTCCCCAGCATCACCCGGAAGCCGATCTCGGGGGATGCCGCCAACTGCCTTTGACTGACCGTCCGGTATGGGTCGCTCCATTCGTAAGCGAGCGTTTGGGCGTAATCCTCGCCCCAAATCGTGCGGTATTCCGGAGCCGGCCCGCGCGTGAGCCTCGTGCAGATCTGGCGCTCCGCGACATTTCCACCCACGTCATAGAAGGAGAAATTGCCGCGGACCATTGGCTTGTAGCTGCCCACCGGTGCCGTCCACGCGTGACCGTCATGATAACGGTACGAGTAGCCCTTCCTGCCGAGCGCGGCGTATCGCGAGTGATCGGAAATATTCTCGTTGAACAGCGCGTTGTTCCAAAACCTGAGATGATCCGCTTTTGCCATCAGGGTGGCGGGCTCTGGCAGGAAAATTCCGAGCCATTCCTGATTGGTGGGCAGGCGGTAGCTCCAGTCCTGTGGGATGGCTCCGCTTTGCCGCTCGCGAAGCGTGAGCCACTGGCAAAAGGCCTCGCTGTCCTGCGATGAAACCAGCACCGCCGGATGGTCGGGACCTTGCGGAAAGGCGGGTTTCCCCCAATGGCGCGAGGTCTCGGTGGCGAAGACCTGATAGTCGCGCACCCGGGTTTCCCAGCGGGCGATGTATGACTCCGGGTTCGCGGAGCCGTCAACAGGGAGCAAATGCATGCCTAGGCTGTTGACGCGCACGCCATTTTCTAACGGAAGCATGCCATCGGGCAGGGTTTCCGCCGATTTCGACAAGGCGATGCGGAAGCCGAAATGAGGCCATGCCTCGGTCGGCTGGGCCCGCTCGCGGTCGGAAAGCAGCAGGGTTTGTTTGGCCGGCCTCACGCCTTCGATGGCCGCAATCTCCAGCCCCTGGGCCAGGAAGCGGGTGAGCCACGGCATGCCTCCCTTCGCGGGTGAAAACCAACCGGCACCACGCAGCACGCGGAACCCGTGTTCGTTGTGCGAGGGTTTCCACTTGTCCCACACCCATTCGCTCACGTTGCCGGTCAGGCCGTAAAATCCATGTTCGCCGGGCGGGAAACATTTCACCGGGCAGGTTTCCTCGTGTTCATCCACGAAGACCGGCGGTGTGTCGCGGATGGCTTGCACGGATTTCTCCCACGAGAGATTGCCCGGCAGCTCACTGATGTCGCCGACGTTGAAACGGTCCTCCGGCGGCGGCCAGGTCATCCCCCAGGCATAGGCCAGATCCTTTCCCGAGAGATCGGCGGGAGGAACCGCGGGGTCCTCGGAAATGCCCGACGCCTGCGACCACTCGTGGTCGGTGGGCAGGCGGTAGCGCATGTCGGCGGGGATCCGTCCTTCCTTGCGCTCCTTTTCCGTCAGCCATTCGCAGAAGGCGTTCGCATCATGCCACGAGACTCCGGAGACCGGGTGATCGGCGGGTTTCACCTTGTCCGAGACGGTGGGATCGCGGAAGCGTTTCCAGGGACGTTTCGTCGCTTGCAGGAAGGCATCCCAGTCCGCGCCGCGGGTCTCGGTGGTGGCGAGCAAGGCCGGGGCCGCGCCGGGAATGGGCAGAAATTCCAAACCAAGGGTGTTCGTCCACGGGTGGCCGATGGCTGCTGCTGCTAGAGACGCGGCGGCACTCCCGGAGCCAGGGCATCTACATTTGAACCCCGCTAACAATCAGGGCTTGTACTAAACAGTCGTTTGGTCTATTGGGGCCGGATGGCCACCCCAAACACCACCCAATCCACTCTCGATTTGCACCGCGGACTCCCCGAGGGTCTTGAAATGTTCGATGTCATCGAAGACCCGCGCTCCGGCAACGCGACCCGCCATCCATTCGGCTCCATCCTCTTCATCGCCCTTTGCGCGATGCTTTGCGGCATGGACACCTGCGAGGATTTCGTGCGCTTCGCCAAAGCCCGTGAAGCCTGGCTGAAGAAATGGATCGCCCTGCCCAACGGCATTCCCTGCGGCAACACCTTCCTGCGTGTCTTTGCCGCCATCGACCCGGCGGCCTTCACCGAATGCCTCACCGCGTTTGTCACGCGCCTCTGCCCCGAACTCGCCGGAAAACTCGTCGCCATCGACGGCAAGACCCTGCGCGGCAGCCGCAAGGCCGACGACAGCACCGTGCAGATCGTCAGCGCCTGGGCCTGCCACAACGGCCTGACGCTCGCCCAAAAAGCCGTCGATACCAAGAGCAACGAAATCACCGCCGTGCCCAAACTCCTGCGCCTGCTCAACCTCAAAGGCAGCATCGTCAGCCTCGATGCCATGGGCGCGCAACGCAAGATCGCCATCGCCATCATCCAGGCCGGAGCCGACTACCTGTTAGCACTCAAAGGCAACCAGGGCACGCTCCATGCCGACGTCCGGGCCTTCTTCGAAGACGCCGCCAACCTCCAATACGCCCGGGCAAAAGGCGGCACCGTCACCACCTGCGAACACCACGACAAAGGCCACGGCCGCATCGAGAAACGCGTCTGCACCGTCACCGACTGGCTCGGCTGGCTGCCCGCCAAAGTCCGGCGCGAATGGTTGGACCTGCGCAGCATCATCCGCATCGAAAGCCACGCCACCCTTGGCAACGGCCAGATCCGGCAGGAAACGCGCCACTACATCAGCAGCCTGCCGCCCGACGCCGCGCAGCACCTGGCACTCACCCGCGCCCACTGGGCCATTGAAAACTCCTGCCACTGGGTTCTCGATGTCGTCTTCCGCGAAGACCAATCCCGCGTCCGCTGCGGCGATGCCGCACAGAACTTCTCCACCCTGCGGCGCATCGCGCTCAATCTCCTCAAAACCGAAACCGCCAAGCCCAAGGAACCCATCCGGGGCAAACGCATCTTCGCCGCCCTCGACCCCGCCTACCTCGAATCCATCATCGGCCTCCGCCAAATGTAGATGCCCTGCTCCCGGAGCCCTGCCGGGTTGACGGGCCTTGTCGGGAGGCGAACCACGCGCCGACCGCGATGAGCGGGAGCGCACA
>Ga0114938_1001732_pt1 | contig 14527 bp, 10 predicted proteins | sample AshMeaBigSpring_FD_88675 | JGI IMG/M metagenome (GOLD analysis project Ga0114938, IMG submission 88675) | Groundwater microbial communities from Big Spring, Nevada to study Microbial Dark Matter (Phase II) - Ash Meadows Big Spring | ecosystem: Environmental > Aquatic > Deep subsurface >...
ATGAACCATGAACTATGAACCATGAACTGTCTTCCATGAACTATCAACTATCCTACCATTTTTCCTCCGCATCCATGTCCCCTTCCTCCTGTTTAAACATTTCCCTCAGTTTCTTTTTTTCTTTCTGCCTTTCGAGGATCATCACAGCGATGATGGCGCCGGCGTCTTTATCCCGGTTTTCGTGGAGGGTCTGGCGGAGTTTTTTTTCGGGTATGTCTACCCGGTAGAGGATGGAGAGCAGTCGCGAAAAATCATGCAGGATCAGCCGGTTGATTTCAGCGCCCAGCAGGCTGAGCAGGTCCGATTCCGTGCAGTGTTTGGGGAATGTAAGCTGCCAGTCCCTTTCTACGGATGCCGTGATGGTGGGGTCAATGGACGTATCCATGCCTGAATGTCCGTATTTTCTGCCACACGCAAGGTTTGATTTGATAACACCAATATGCAATGGAGGGCTCCTGCTTTCGGGAAGCGCAGGTTTTGTTTATTTTTATGCCTATGCCTGCCGAACTGCTCCCGCTTTGGACGCCCCCCGCTTCGCTTCTGGAACAATCCAACATGCGCCGCTATATGCGCTGGCTGGAAGCGCAAAAGGGGATTTCCTGCAGCAGCTACCGGAACCTTCACCAATGGAGTATTGAAAACCTGGCCGCTTTCTGGGAAAGCATCTGGCGGTTTTTTGACATCCACACCGGGCATCCATGGCAATCTGTGCTCTCCCGACCTGCGGAAGGCATGATCGGAACACACTGGTTCGAGGGTGCCACCGTCAGTTACGCCCGTCATATTTTCAGACACTCCAGCACCGACCGGCCGGCCATCATCGCCGGATCTGAGCGGGGCGAAACAAGGGAAATCACATGGGCCGAACTCGAGAGCCAGGTAGCGTCCATTGCAAACTGGCTCAGGCAGCAGGGTGTGGGGAAGGGCGATCGTGTAGCGGCGATCATGCCCAATATTCCCGAAACCATCGCGGCCTTCCTCGCCGTAAACAGCCTGGGCGCCGTATGGAGCAGTTGCTCGCCGGATTTCGGCGAAGCCAGCGTAGTGGACCGTTTCGCCCAGATCGGGCCAAAAGTGGTATTTCTCGCCGACGGATACACATATAACGGTAAACCTTACTCGAAGACAGGCAGCCTTTCTGCCCTGAAGCAGACCCTGCCCATGGTACAGGCCTGGGTACTGGTGCCCTGGCTGGAAAGAGAATTTCGTCTACCCGGAACCGTGAATTGGGGCGATCTGCTGGCAACGGAAGCAACAACCCTGGCCTTCGTGGATGTTCCCTTCAACGATCCCATTTGGGTCCTGTATTCCTCGGGCACCACGGGAAAGCCAAAAGCCATCACCCATTCGGTGGGTGGCTGCCTGCTGGAACACCTGAAAGCCCTTGCCCTCCACCAGGATGTCAGGCCGGCCGATAAATATTTCTGGTATTCCACCACGGGCTGGATGATGTGGAACTATGCCCTGGCCTCGATGCTCTGCGGATCCACGCTGGTGCTCTATGAAGGGTCGGCTGGTTATCCGGATCTGCATGTGCTATGGGATTTTGCGGCGAAGACGGGCGTTCATCATTTCGGCGGTGGCGCGGCGTTTTATATCGCCTGTATGAAAGCAGGCCTGTCCTTCCCCGATGACAGGTTCCCCCAGCTGCGCACCATCGGGTCCACCGGTTCACCACTTCCCCCTGCCGCCTTTGAGTGGATTTATGCATCGGTGAAAAAAGATCTGTGGCTGATCTCCCTCTCCGGGGGTACCGATATCTGCAGCGCTTTCGTCGGCGGCTGTCCCCTGCTGCCCGTATATGCCGGGGAAATCCAGTGCCGGATGCTGGGCTGCGCGCTGGAAGCATTTGACGAAGCCGGGCATCCCCAGCGGGAAGCCTTAGGCGAAATGGTCATCCTCGAACCCATGCCCAGCATGCCCGTTTTTTTCTGGGGCGATCGGGACAATGAGCGATACCATGCCAGTTATTTCGAACAGTATCCCGGTATTTGGCGGCATGGCGACTGGATCAAAATCACCGAAAGAGACAGTGTGGTGATTTTCGGCCGATCTGATGCTACGCTCAACCGCGATGGCGTGCGCATCGGTACCAGTGAAATCTACCACGCGGTGGAACAGGTGCCAGAAGTAGCCGACAGCCTGGTGGTTTGCCTGGAAGAGGAAGGGGGCCGTTATTTCATGCCCCTGTTTGTAGTGATGAAAGAGGGTGTGGCGCTGGACGATTCCATCCGGAAGTCCATCAACACCCGCCTGCGTGCACTATACAGCCCCCGCCACGTACCCGATGCCATCTATGCCTTGGCGGAGATACCCTATACGATCAGTGGAAAAAAGATGGAAGCGCCCGTGAAGAAAATCCTGATGGGCACAGATCCAGACAAGGCTGCCAGCCGCGATACCATGCGGAACCCGCAGTCCCTGGAACCATTTTTAGCACATAGGCGACCTTGAAGCAAATGTGATGCGGTACCTGGTATTTTGCAAGCTCCAGGTCATCTTTTCATATGATGATTGTCATACTTTCTGCCTGTTTACACACCTAAATTGTGTGGCATAATCCGGATGGGCCGAGAGGATACTTTTTAAACTACACTGCCTTCTAAAACTGGATTCATACATGACCTTACCTGCTGGAAAGCCGGTTGTGAGGTGGTTATGTTTATTGTCCTGCCTGGTTGACCCTTTTTTCTCTTCTCCTCTCCTCTCCATGTTCATATTATGCCACTTTAACAGATTTCAAATATGAAAGAGTTTATCGACTACATGATACCACCGCTGGTCAGTTACCTAGACCGGGACCTGGTAGGCAATGGAAAAAAAGTGCTTGGCCTCATGAAGGCAACGGGTATGTACAAGGTGCAAAAAGCAGGCATGCAAATGCTGTACAACCATTTGAATGACCCTGAAAATCCATACACACAGGCACTGCAGCATCTCCGTGAGGACCTGAATGAGAACGTGCGCAAGAAGCTGCTGGGTAACTTCCTTTTGAAGTCTTACCTGACCAAGGGGAAAAGACTCCGGTTGAGTAATGAATTGCAACAGAACATCCCCTGGGCCATCCTGATGGATCCTACTTCAGCCTGTAACCTGAGTTGCATTGGCTGCTGGGCCGCTGATTATTCAAAAGCAGACTCACTGCCTCTTTCCCTGCTGGACAGGATCATCAACGAGGGAAAGAAAATCGGGACATACGTGTATATCTACTCCGGAGGAGAGCCCCTGATGCGAAGAAAGGACATCATCACGCTTTGCGAAAAGCACCCGGATTGTTATTTTATGGCCTTTACCAATGGCACGCTGATCGACGAAAAATTCGCGAAGGAAGTTGCACGGGTGGGAAATTTTGCGCCGGCGATGAGTATTGAAGGTTTCGAGGAAATGACGGATTTCAGGAGAGGCAAGGGGACTTACCAGAAAGTTATCCGGGCAATGGATATCATGCGGGAGCATGGTAACTTCTTCGGGTATTCCGCCACCTATCACCGGCTGAATACGGAAATCATGGCCTCCGACGAATTTGTTGACCTGATGAAGGAGAAAGGCGCCCGTTTTGGATGGTATTTCACCTACATGCCCGTGGGCAGCGATGCCCGTCCGGAGTTGATTGTAACGCCACAGCAAAGATCATTCATGTACCACCGTATCCGGGAAATCCGGAGAAAGCGGGCCATGTTCCTGATGGATTTCTGGAATGACGGCGAGTTTGTAGGCGGATGCATCGCCGCCGGCAGGCAGTATATGCACATCAACGCGAAAGGAGATGTAGAACCCTGCGCATTCATTCACTACTCGAATGTCAATATCAAGGACGTTTCCCTGCTGGAGGCGTTACGCCAGCCCATCTTCCAGGAGTACAGGAAAAGTCAACCCTTCAACCACAATCACCTCAGGCCTTGTCCATGCCTGGACAACCCGGAAAAGCTCCGGAAAATGGTGAACAATGCCCAGGCAAGGTCCACACAAATCAACGACATGGAATCGGTAGAGAGCCTGACGGCCAAATGTGAAGAACACGCCTGCGGCTGGGCGCCGGTAGCGGACGCCCTGATGTATTCACGGGAAAAGGCATGACGCTCAAAGAAGCTATGTGTCGGTTAAGTAAAAAGGGTAGCAGTAATGCGGCCGTATGCAGCTTGATTATTCATGTTGCCGTTTGGTATGCACTGGCGCTGGTTTTTTCCTGTGAATGCCCGGCATACGGGCAAAGCAGGGTGCCGGCTGCGGGCGATAGGGCTCTGTTCGAAATCCTCAACCTGAAGACACAGACCGCACGGACGATTATCAATGCTGGTAAAAAGGAAGATCCGGGAAACCTCTATTATGAATACCTGGAAAACTGGCTCGAGGTGATGGAGCTGGCACTTTACGAGCAGGATGACCGGTATAATAAGTACATCAGGACATTTGAAAACAGGATTAAGCGTGTACAGTCGCGAAATGACCAATCCTCACCTTCCTATCATATCCTCCTCGGTGAAATGTATGCACATGCAGGGATGGCCCATATACTCTATGGAGACTACCTGGACGGCTTCCGCAAAATACTTTCGGCGGATAAAAATGTGAAAGACAATCTCCGGCAACATCCCGGTTTCTGGATGAATAACAAGATGGGCGGCACTTTGAATGTGGCTTTCGACATGATGCCCCCCATACTTAAATGGTTTGCCAGCGCTTTCGGGCTGAAAGGGGATTCAAGGACCGGATACCGGCAACTCGACCAATACCTGAAATCTGTGCAGAACCAGCCCGGATTAAAAGGGGAAGCCTTGCTGTACTACGCATTCGTTCTTAAAATGTCCAAACGGGATCAGGATGCAATGGATATTTTACAAGCGGGCGTGGATATTGGCCATGCCCCCGCGATCGATATTTTTATGTTATCGAATATGCTTTATGTAAATGGCAGGAATGAGGATGCGCTTTATGTTCTTGCAGGGTTTCCAAAAGATAAAATTGAAATTCCTTTTCGTCATATCGATTACCTGGAAGGAAGGGCAAAAATGAACCGGCTCGACCAGGATGCTTATGTTCCCTTCCAGCGTTTCCTGAAAGCATCCAATTTCAAAAACAATAAGCGGGACGTCTGTATGAAACTGGCGTATCATTACTACATGCAGGATAAAATGGACAAATACCAGTATTTTAAGCAGCAGGTGGACAGGTACCCAAAAGCCAAGATGGACCGTGACCGGGAAGCAGATGTTGAAAAGGCGCGACCATACAACCCTCACCCCCAGTTGCTGATGATGCGTTTTTTGACGGCCGGGGGTTATAGTGGAAGGGCGCTGGAAATTGGCAGGTCCATCAAGCCAAATACGCTATGGAACCCGGCATACCAGGCAGAATACTTTCTTCTGATGGGTAAAATTCAATTGAAAGACCGGCAATTGGATGAATGCATTGCATCATGTAATAAGGCGATTGGCGTTGGTAGGAGCCTGAAGGAGCATTATGCATCGGAAGCCGCGTTGGTTGCCGGGATTGCAGCCCAGAAGCAAAATAAGCCCGGTGAGGCAGATTCCTTTTGGAAACTGGCCTTGAAGATTGACGGACAGGATGACGTGTACGTGGAAAACATACATAAGATCGCAAAGCAAAAGCAGGCGGCGTTGAAAAAGTGAGAAGTGAGAAGTGAAAAGTAAAAAGTAGGCTTCTTAGTACTTCTCGTCGATACCCAGTCCAAACAACGCAAAATCAAATTTCACCGGATCCTCCGGATCCAGCTGCCGGAGATTGGCCGTGAGTTCAAGGGCGGCCTGCCAGTCGGTCTGCGTGCGTTTAAGCAGCCCGAACCGCCTTGCCACCCTGGCCACGTGCAGGTCCACGGGACAAACCAGTTGCGAGGGGCGAATGGATGTCCAGATCCCGAAATCCACGCCTGTATCGTCCTGCCGCACCATCCATCGCAGGAACATGTTCAGCCGCTTGCAGGTGGAGGTACGCTCCGGGCTGGCCACGTGCTTGCGCGTCCGCCCCGGCAGGTCTTCCAGTCCTGTGAAATACCGGTAGAACCCGAAAAGTGCCTTTTCCGTATCTGCATCGCCCGGGTCCAGCCACTGGCTGAAAGCGGATTCAAGGCTGTTGATATCCATGCCTTTTACTTTACGGGGATGAATACCCGAATAATGCGCATGCAGGAAATGCACGAAATATAGCAGGTCGGTATCGTTAAAGGTTCGGTGCGTAAATCCCAGTAATTTTCGAAGATCACTTTCACGATGGTGCAGGACGAAGTCCAGGGGCGCATCGTCCATACGTTTCATGAGTTCGAGGGATTTGTTGATGATGGTGGTGCGATTGCCCCAGGCAAAGGTGGCCGCGAAGAAACCCGCGATCTCCCGGTCTGCTTTTCGTGTATAACGGTGTGGGATGCTCACAGGGTCCCGGGCGATAAAGGAAGGCTGGTTGAACTGTGCCACCCGTTGTTCCAGGAAGGCCTTGAGATCCGGCTGCAGTTTTTTCCCCGAATTTTGTTGTTTTAGTATAGTTTCCATCAATATTTCGACAAAGGCTCCTCCGCCGTGGAATTGGGAGCGGCTACCTTTGTGAAGTTCCATTTTTCCCCTTAATCGCAAACATATGAAACAGTTTATTCTATTGTGCGTCGTTGCGGCCTTCAGCCTGTCGGCGCAATCCCAGGTCTTCAAGGACGCCTCAAAACCCGTTGATACGAGGGTAAAGGACCTGCTGTCGAAAATGACGGTGGAAGAAAAAGCCGGCCAGTTAAACCAGCTGAACGGCGGGCAATTCACGGGTCCAGCCCTGAACGATGCAGGGCAGAAAGTCAAAATGCAGCTGGTGCGCGATGGGAAAGTGGGTTCGATGCTGAATGTGATTGGTGCGAAGGAAACCCGGGCCATCCAGGAGATCGCCGTGAGAGAGAGTCGCCTCGGGATCCCGATCCTCTTTGCCTATGACGTCATTCATGGATATAAAACCATTTTCCCCATTCCGCTCGCGGAAGCCTGCAGCTGGGACCTGGCCGCCATAGAGAAGAATAGCTCCGTGGCTGCCCGTGAAGCGGCCGCCGGGGGGATCCACTGGACCTTCGCGCCGATGTGCGATATCAGCAATGATCCCCGTTGGGGGCGGGTCATGGAAGGCGCCGGGGAAGATCCATGGTATGGCGGGCTGGTTTCGGCTGCCCGTGTCCGTGGTTTACAGGGAAACCTGGGATCGGTTGATCGGGTCATGGCCTGTGTAAAACATTATGCCGCCTACGGTGCCGTTGAAGCCGGTAAGGAGTACAACCATGTGGACGTATCCCGTATCGCCCTGTGGAACAAATACCTGCCGCCCTATGAAGCCGCTGTGAAGGCAGGTGCCGCTACCGTCATGAACGCATTCAACGTATTTGAAGGCGTACCGGCCAGCGGTAATAAATACCTGGTGACCGATGTCCTGAAAAAGCAATGGGCATTTAAGGGGATCGTGGTGAGCGACTGGGCCTCCTTTGGCGAAATGATTGCGCACGGCTATGCTGCTGATGAGAAGGACGCCGCGCTGAAAGCCATGCAGGCGGGCAGCGATATGGATATGGAAGCCCAGGTATCGTATAAGAATATTCCGGTCCTGGTGAAGGAGGGTAAGGTGACCATGGCACAACTGGACGACGCCGTGGGCAGGATTCTCCGCGCGAAGTTCATGCTCGGTTTGTTTGAAAACCCATATAAATTCTCCGATGAACAGCGTGAACAGCAGGCCCTCTTCACGGCTGCCAATCGCGCGCAAGCCCGTGAAGCCGCCCGCAAATCAATCCTGTTGTTGAAAAACGATAAGTCGGTACTGCCGATCGATGTGGCGGGAAGGAAAATTGCCGTGATCGGATCCTATGCAGACAGCAAAGACGATATGTTTGATTTCTGGATCGCGCAGGGCAACGCGAAGGATGCAGTGACCCTGCTGGAAGGGCTGCGCAGCAAAGTAGGTAACCGCGGCACCATTGGTTATGCGGCTGGCTATGGCACGGACGGGAAAGGATCTGAAGCCATGACGGCCGAAGCGGTTGCGCTGGCCAATGGTTCTGATGTGTTGCTGGTCAATATTGGACTCAGCGGCAAAATGGCGGGTGAAGACCGTTCCCTGGGCTATCCTGAAATTCCCGGCGCCCAACTGGATTTGCTCAAGGCCCTGCGGAAGACCGGCAAGCCCATCATCGCCCTGGTGAGCAGCGGACGACCATTAATCCTCACACCCCTTCAGGACCTGGCGGATGCCATCCTGCAGGTCTGGATCCTGGGTACCGAGCATGGCAATGCCATTGCGGATGTACTGGTGGGAGAATTTAATCCCAGTGCCCGAACGGTAATGACGTTCCCCTATGCCATCGGCCAGATCCCGATTTATTATAATCATTTTAATACAGGCCGGCCCATTCCGGAGGGTACGGACCCCGGATGGAAATCGCGCTACCGCGATATTCCCAATCCGCCGCTCTATCCTTTTGGATTTGGACTGAGTTACACCACGTTTGCGTACAAAGACCTGAAACTCGACAGGACAACGGCAGGCATGAAAGATAATATTCAGGTGAGCGTTACCGTAACCAATACCGGAAAGCTTGAAGGCGATGAAGTGGTGCAGTTATATATTCGTGATATGGCTTCTTCGATCATACGCCCGGTTCGGGAACTCAAGGGATTCCAGAAAGTCAACCTGGTGCCCGGTGAAAGCAAGACCCTTCGGTTTACATTGACGCCCGCCGATCTTTCCTATCGCGATGGTACCGGCAAATCATTCCTCGAACCCGGTTTGTTCAAAGTGATGGTGGGCGGGAATTCGAGGGATGTGATGAGTGTGGATTTGGTGGTGCAGTAGTTGACAGTTGACAGTTGACGGTTGACGGTTGACGGATGTTGGTTCATTATTCATGGTTCATGGTTCATAGTCCATGGTTCTTGATCTGTGATGGGCACATCATGGGATCCATCAATGATTCATAAATATCAATACCATTAAATGCCTTTCCCATGAACCATGAACTATGAACTAAGAACAACGATTTGACTTTTCCCGTCAACCGACAACCGACAACCGTCAACCCACAACTGATAATGCTTGCTCCAAATCCGCGATCAAATCTTCCACATCCTCGATGCCCACGCTCAGCCTGATGAGGGCATCGCCCAACCCGTTTTTAAGCCGCTCTTCGCGCGGGATCGAAGCGTGGGTCATGGAGGCCGGGTGGTTGATCAGGGATTCCACACCGCCCAGGCTTTCGGCCAGGGCAAAGAGTTTGGTTGAAGAGAGCAGTTTTTTCGCGGCTTCCACCGTGTTGTCTTTCAGTTCGAAGCTGATCATGCCGCCAAAATCCTTCATTTGTTGTTTGGCGATGGCATGGTTGGGGTGGTCTTCAAAGCCGGGCCAGTACACTTTTCCCACCTTCGGATGCTTGCTCAGGAAATGGGCGATGACGCGTCCGTTTTCACAATGTCTTTCCATGCGTACGTGGAGGGTCTTGATACCCCGCAGCACCAGGAAGCAATCCATCGGCCCCGGTACGGCCCCGCAACTTTTCTGGATAAAGTAGAGCTGGTCCCGCAAATCCTTATCGTTCATCATCAGGGCGCCCTGGATCACGTCGCTGTGGCCGCTGAGGTATTTCGTGGCGGAGTGCATCACGATATCCGCACCCAGCTCCAAGGGGTTCTGCAGGTACGGCGAGGCGAAGGTATTGTCAACGGTAACGAGGATCTTGCGGGGTTTGGCCAACGCGCTCACGGCCCGGATGTCCGTGATATTCATCAACGGGTTGGTGGGAGTCTCCAGCCAGATCAGTTTGGTGTTGGCATTGATATGGTTTTCAATGTTGACCACATCCTGCATGTTCACGTAATGGAACCGTATCCCGAATTTCTCAAACACTTTGGTGAAGAGCCGGTAGGTTCCTCCGTACATATCATTCCCGCAGATCACTTCATCCCCGGGCGCGAGTAATTTGATCACTGCATCCGTGGCGGCCACCCCGGAACTGAATGCCAGCCCGTATTTCCCTTTTTCCAGCAGCGCGAAAGCCTCTTCCAGGGCGAATCGCGTAGGGTTTTGTGAACGGGCATATTCATAGCCCTTGTTGACGCCGGGGGCTTCCTGCACATAGGTGGAAGTCTGGTAAATGGGGGTCATAATGGCGCCGGTGGACGGGTCCGGATGGGAACCGGCATGGATGCAGAGCGTGGCTGGTTTCATATAGCGTGCGTGATTTGAATCCTGCAAAGATGGGGAAAAGCTTCCAGTAATAGGGATGATCTATCAGACCACAAGGGCTTTTGTATCGGGGCAAAAACTGCCGGTAGGGTGAGGCCTTTGTCTGGACATATTAGGCTTCAGGCTGCAGAGAGGTCTTGAGGTGGATATAAATGATTGCATCCCACAGAGAGGCCGTATGTGGATGAAAAAAGCTGCAGGTGACGGATGGTCTTTAAACGACTTATATCAAGCAGCTAACCGCGGCAACCGGCAGGCTGCTACCGGCTCAGATAAATTGTGCCGCTACCCAGGTTCGCCAATCGTAGGGATGGCGCTCATAGGCGCTATGTGGCCTGACAGGTTTTGTAAGGACGGATGGTTTCAGCATGCCTGCATCCACCAGTTTTTGACGGGCTTTTTGAATGGATTGCTCCACGACGGGCAATGACATCCAGGCTTTTTGGGGTGGTTCAAATCCGGTCTTTCCTTTCCGATACAGGATTTCTTCGGGTATGGATGGGCGATATGATTCCCGGAGTATCCATTTTGTCCATCCGTCGCGAAGTTTCAGGTTCGCCGGAAGTGAAAACAGGAGTTCCGCCAGTTCATGGAAAAGGAAAGGCAGGCGGGCTTCCACGCCATGGGCCATCGCATTTCGGTCGGCATACCGCAACAGTTCCTGCAAGGGCCCCTGCAGGGTATCATGGTACAGGATATCATTCAGTCTGCGGATGATCGGTTTATGAATGAAGCCCGAACCGCTAAATGCATCCAGGAAACGGGCATCGATATAAGGATGCCGGGCATGTTCCCTACGGGCGCGTGATTCCAGGAAGGCCGTGGTAAATCCCGGGAACCTTGCGCTTATTCTTCCCCGGTAGTCCCATGCAAACTCAAAACCGTTTTCCCTGAAAGATTCCGGTCCGGAGACTTGATCCCCCGGGTTTAAGCCTTTCGGCTTCCCTCGCTGTTCCTTGCGTGATGAGCCTTCCAGCTCCCGCAGCCCCCATGGAATATAGCGCTCGTATCCGGCCAGCAACTCATCTGCGCCCTGTCCATCCATCATCACGGTGTAACCTTCCTGTTTCGCGTATCCGTATACGGTATGCTGGGCCCATACACTGGCTGAACTGAAGGGTTCTTCCTGGTGCCACGCTAGGTTTTCCATGGATGCCGCCAGGGCTTCGCCAGAGGGTTCCTTGAGGTGTGGAGACAGGTTAAAATGGCGGTTCACGGCTGTGATGGCGTCAGACTCGTTTTTTTCGTAACCAGGGAAAATTGCGCTGAAACTGTCGCTTATCATTCGCGAAGACTGGGTTTTTACAGCGTGGTTACCTTCTGTGCCGGTGTTCAACACCCCCCACGACGCCGAGCTGGTCAATGGTCCGGTGCGACCGGAATATGAGGGCAGAGGTCCCTGGAGATTCCTGGCAGCTGCCAGCAGGGCGGTGCTGTCAAGCCCCCCGCTGACAAGGGCCGCCATGGGACGCTGGCATTCCAGTCGCCGTGAGATGCCCTTTTCAAATAGACGCCTGAACGCCAGGATAGCTTCCTCCTGACCAATGTCGGTGATGGTTTCCTTGTCAATATCCCAGTATACGTCCATCTCAACGCCATCCATGCCCGGCCGCCATAAAAGGTAGTGGGCGGCAGGCAGCTGGAAGATTCCTTCGTAGAAACTGAGTTGGGGCAGCCCCGGGTGGTGAGTCAGGCCTAGGGTGAGATAATGCAGGAACATGGATGGCTGGATCTTCTTTTGAACTCCGCCAGACCACAGGGCTTTCATCTCGGAGGCGAAGCACAGGGTGCGGCTTTCCTCGTCCAAATGGTAAAAGAGCGGTTTTTCGCCAAACCGGTCGCGTGCGCAAAAAAGGGTTCCCGTCGTTTCATCCCAGACGGCGAAGGCGAACATGCCGTCAAATTCTTGCAGGCAGTCGGGACCCATGGCGGCATATGCTGCGGCGATTACTTCTGTATCGCCCGACGTTGAGAAGATATATCCCTGCTGTTCCAGCCGCTGCCGGATTTCCCCATGATTGTAAATTTCGCCGTTATGGACCACAACGAACCGGTTGAGATAGCGGAAAGGCTGGATATGGCGATCGGAAGCATCCGTGATGGCCAGCCTGCGATGGGCAAGACCTACATACACCTGGTCGTGTCTGCCTGTGTAGAACCCTTCCCCATCAGGGCCCCGGTGCCGCAGACTGTCGGCCATGACCTGCAGGCGGTGGCGACCGGCCAGCGGCTCATGTGCGGAACAGATGCCGGCAATGCCACACATGGATCAGAACTGGAAGGGAACCGTGGCTTTCCGGTCGTCCCAATAGATCAGCAGGTTAATAGTGGAACCGGATTTTTCAAAAAACATCGTGAAAGATTCGGTCGCTTCACTCGTTTTCTCTACCGGAATCGGAACCCTGGCAACGTCTTTTTTCTGGTCGTATTTGAAAGCGCCCCAGGTGTCCGTATCTCGGTTGACGATGAGCGTCCAGTTCGTTTCGTTGGGAATCGCATACAGGGAATATCGCCCTTTTTTAATCTTCACATTGCCGATCCGGCTGTCTTTGAAAATTTCCAGTTCCGTAGCTTCATTGGCTCCCAGTCTCCAGATGCTGCCGTATTCAATCAGTTCCCCGAAAACCGTGCGGCCGTTTTTCGCAGGGCGACTGTAAATAACCCTGGCAAGGAGGGGTTCGGTCAGCTTTTCCTGTATTTTAAGGACGGGGTAATTGGCTGGGTAGTAGCTCATGTCCAGCGGCGATTTGTCGATGGCGGGCATGCGGCCGTTCTGGGCCTTCAGGGATAGGACGGAAATCGCCAGCATTGCGATTAGAAGGGTGCATTGTTTCATGGGATAAGTCTTGATGCATGCAAAAATAACCCATTGGATGATTTTCGTCAGTTAAATTAAAGAAGACAGTCATACCGTAATTTCGGGCGTTGGCTACTTTTGCATCACAAACAATCGGTATGAAAGTCGATATCAAATATGTAAGCCCGCAGGAAGCCCTGTCCGTGATCAAGTCCGGCGACCGGATATTCCTGCATGGAAGCGCCCAAACCCCCGTTTTCCTTGTCAATGAACTGGCCAAGGAAGCCTACAGGCTGAAGGATGTGGAGATTGTATCTATCAGCGTATACGGCAACCTGGACGTGTGCAAGCCGGAGTATAAGGACAATTTTACGATGAATTCCATGTTCGTATCCGGCTCTATCCGTGAAGCGGTAGCCAACGGGCGGGCGGATTATATCCCTGTTTTCCTCAGCGAGATCCCGGAATTGTTCAAGCGCGGCATCCTTCCGCTGGACGTGGCCATCCTGCAGGTATCCGTTCCTGATGAGCATGGGTATTGCTCCCTGGGGGTGTCCGTGGACGTGGCCCGAAGCGCCGTCAATATGGCTAAAAAAGTCATCGCCCAGGTAAATCCCAACGCACCCCGCACCCATGGCGACGGCATGATTCATGCCAGTCGCTTCCATGCCATGGTGTATTGCGAAGATCAAATGCAGGAGACCAGTTTCGCGGAGAAAGTGACGGATAAGGAAATCAAAATCGGCCAGTACATCGCGGAACTGATTGAGGACCGCAGCACCATGCAGATGGGCATCGGGGCGATTCCGGATGCTGTTCTGAACTGCCTGCACAGCCATAAGGATCTGGGCGTCCATACCGAAATGTTCTCGGACGGCATCATCGACCTCTTCGAAAAAGACGTCATCAACAACAAATACAAACGCATACATCCCAATAAAATCGTCACCGGTTTTGCCCTTGGATCCCGTCGTTTGTATGAATACGTGAATGACAACCCTGCCTTTAACTTCCTGGACATCGACTACGTCAACGATCCGCATGTCATCCGCCGCAACCCGAAGGTTGTAGCGGTGAACAGCTGCATTGAGGTGGATATCACAGGGCAGGTATGTTCGGATTCCATCGGCACCTACCAGTTTTCAGGCGTCGGCGGCCAGATGGACTTTATTCGCGGCGCGGCCCTCTCCGAAGGCGGAAAGCCGATCATCGCCTTGACGTCCCGCACGGCCAAGGGTGTTCCCCGCATCGTGCCCTTTCTCAAGCCGGGCGCGGGGGTGGTCACTACCCGCTCACACGTGCACTATATTGTTACGGAATACGGGGTGGCCTATCTCTTCGGCAAGAACCTCCGCCAGCGCGCCAAAGCCCTGATCAATATCGCCCACCCGGATGACCGCGAAGAGCTGGAGAAATGCTGTTGGGAAAGGTTTAAGAATTTTTAGTTGACGGTTGACGGTTGACGGTTGACGGTTGACGGTTGACGGTTGACGGTTGACGGTTGACGGTTGACGGTTG
>Ga0114938_1001733_pt1 | contig 14526 bp, 11 predicted proteins | sample AshMeaBigSpring_FD_88675 | JGI IMG/M metagenome (GOLD analysis project Ga0114938, IMG submission 88675) | Groundwater microbial communities from Big Spring, Nevada to study Microbial Dark Matter (Phase II) - Ash Meadows Big Spring | ecosystem: Environmental > Aquatic > Deep subsurface >...
CTGCTGCTGGAGCGGGACCTCAAGCCGCGCGACATCATGACGCGCGAGGCGTTCGAGAACGCCATCGTGGTGGTCATGGCCCTGGGCGGTTCGACCAACGCCGTGCTGCACCTGATTGCCATGGCGCGGGCGGTGGAGGTGCCGCTGACGATCGACGACTTCCAGCGGATCAGCGACCGGGTGCCGATGCTGGCCGACCTGAAGCCCAGCGGCCGGTACGTGCAGGAGGACCTGCACCAGGTGGGAGGCACCCCGGCCGTGATGAAGTGCCTGCTGGAGCGGGGTCTGCTCCACGGCGATTGCCTGACCGTGACCGGCCGGACCCTGGCCGACAACCTGACTCCCCTGCCGGGACTGGCCGAGGGGCAGACCGTTGTGCACCCCTTTGACGATCCGATCAAGCCGACGGGCCACATCGAGATACTCCGGGGCAGCCTGGCCCCGGAGGGGGCCGTGGCCAAGATTACCGGCAAGGAAGGGCTGCATTTTCGCGGCCCGGCGCGCGTCTTCGACTCGGAGGAGCAGATGCTTTCTGCGCTCGAGCAGCAGCGCATCGCCAAGGGTGATGTCATCATCATCCGCTACGAAGGCCCCAAGGGTGGACCGGGCATGCCCGAGATGCTCACCCCGACCAGCGCCATCATGGGGGCCGGGCTGGGCGCCGATGTGGCCCTCCTGACCGACGGCCGATTTTCCGGGGGCTCCCACGGGTTCATCGTGGGGCATGTGACCCCCGAGGCGCAGGAAGGGGGCCCGATCGCCCTGGTGCGCGACGGCGAACTGATCACGATCGACGCCGAAGCGCGGCGGATTGACGTCGAAATCACGCCCGAGGAGCTCAGCCGCCGCCGTGCCAACTGGACGGCGCCCCCCTTCAAAGCCACCCGCGGCACACTGTACCGTTACATCAAGACGGTCAAGTCGGCTTCCGAGGGGTGTGTTACCGACGAATAGCCTTGGGGGCTGCACGACAATTACCTACCGGTTTTGTGGATCAGCCGCGGGGCGCTAGCCCGCGGTCGTTCGCGGATGAACCGCGGGCTAGCGCCCGGCGGCTGATGAGTGATTTCGGTAACTTATTGTTGAGCAGCGCCTAAGGGCTGCCGACCACTCAGCCCCGCAGGCGCGAGGAAGGAATGATCCGATGAAGTCCGCTTTCCTGGTTCTGTCCGCGGTTGCTATGACGGTGCTGTGCTGGGGCGTCTACGGCCCGGTGCTGCATGGGGGACAGGAGGCGATGAGCGGCAGCCGCCTGCGGCCGCTGATCTGTGTCGGACTGGCGTATTTCGTGATCGCGGTGATCGTTCCCATCGCCTGGCTGTCGGCCAGTGGCGAACAAGGCCAATGGACGTTTTCCGGCGTCTTTTGGAGCTCCGCAGCTGGCGCGGCCGGTGCCCTCGGTGCCCTCGGAATCATCCTGGCCTTCCACTTCGGCGGGAAACCGGTCTACGTCATGCCCCTGGTGTTTGGTGGGGCACCGGTCATCAACGCCCTCTGGACCATCTACTGGTCGCGCGAGTGGAAGAACGTCCACCCGGTCTTCTACGCGGGTCTGATCCTGGTGATCGTGGGGGCCGTCACGGTCCTGGTCTTTGCTCCCCGGAAATCCAAGGCGCCGGAGGCGGGCGGGCCGCCGGCGAGCATCCGCTCAACGGTCGCCGACCAGGGCGGCTGACGTCGGCCGTGCCGCTTCCGGGCGACGGGGTTCGGGCGCCCGCCGCGGTTACCTGCTCCAGCCGCTCAATTGGGTTGCGTGTGTCGGGAGTGGCGTGGCTCCCGCCGCGCGGAAAACCTGTTCCATGCGCCGGCTCGGCGGGAGCCTCGCCCTTCCACGATCGTGCAACTCGGGTTGACGCGAGCCGGCGCCCACCTCATTTTCAGGATCACGCCGGGCACTTGAGCCGGCCATGGCCCGCCGCGCGACGGACTCCATCGTGGCTGGGTCAGAGGTCCGCGGGCCGTACGGAGAGCCCGTTCCCGATGACCGACCTTCAATCCATGCACAGAATTGATACGCTGCTCAGCCACGTCTGGATGGTGCGCACGTTTCTCAAGCACTGCGACGAGGCCGAGGAGTGGCCGGAAATCGGCGGCATCTATCGCGAACTCTACGATTATGCCCTGTCCCTGGGCAGACCGCTGCAGTCCCAAGACGCCGCCGCCTACTTGAAGATGGCCCGGAAGAAGTTTGCCCGGCTGCGGGCAGCGACGCAGGAATTCGCCCGACTGCAACCCGACATCTCCAGCCACACGAACTTTCAAATGGCCGCGCGATCTCTGGCCGCCGCGGTCGAGGAGATTGGCCGCCTGCTGCAACAGGTTCCTCCCCGTCCATGATCGAGCCGTGCGTGGCGGGAACGGCCGCTCACGTTCCGCGGACCAGCCCGAACCACTGGAGTTGCCGGCGTGCGCCGTACTGCAGACCCTGCCGCTGGCAGAACGGCTGCAGCCAATCGGCAATCTGCTGGTGACTCTCCCAGTCGGTGGCCTGGGGCATCAGCAACACCCGCCGCCGATCCGCCGCAGGAATCTGCTCCAGGTAGTCGATCGCCTCGGCGGCGTCATCGGCCGTTCCCACGACAAACTTCAGTTGGTACGGGTAATCGTGGATCAGCCGGCTCACAATGTCCGCCGCCTGGCGCGACCGCTCGTGCCGGGCGTGCCACGCCGGTGCCTGCACGTAGGCGGGAGTCGAATTGGCCAGCTTGGGGCTGATCGACATCAGGTCGCAGGCCAGCGGCAGGAAGCGCGTCCCCGCAGTCTCGATCGTAATGTGCCACCCCTGGCCGCGGAGGATGCTGCAGAGCGTCACCAGTTCGGCAAACAACATCGGCTCACCGCCGGTCAGCACGACGTGCCCACAAGGCCACTGAGCCACTTGCGCGACGATCTCGTCGACGGCGAGGTCTTCTCCTTCCGGGTGCCAGGAGGCAAAGGGCGTATCGCAGAAGCTGCAGCGCAAGTTGCAGCCGCTGGCCCGCACGAAGACACTGGCGGTTCCGGTGAGCCGGCCCTCGCCTTGGACGGAGTGGTAGATTTCCGCGATCCGCATGCGATCCAGTGCCGGGCGGGGGAGGATGTCGACCCAGGCGCGGCCGCGGGGCGCCGCCCCTTTCAGGCTCCCGGGCATCATGACACAATGGCACGGCAGCGCCCAGGAGCATCGCCATGGCCGACGATTTTCGCGACGTGCTGGAGACCTTTCCCAACCAGCATCCCGGTCGCGACTACGACATCCAGATCGTCTGCCCGGAATTTACCTCCTTGTGCCCCAAGACCGGCCAGCCCGATTTTGGGACCTTGACGGTGACCTACACCCCGGACAAGTTGTGCGTGGAGCTGAAGAGTCTGAAGATGTATCTGCAGGGCTATCGCAACGTCGGAACGTTCTACGAGCACGTCACGAACCGGATCCTCGACGACCTGGTGGGCGTGCTCCGGCCCCGCCGGTTGACCCTCGTGGCCGCCTTTCACGCCCGCGGCGGCATTACCACCACGGTCACGGCCTCGTACCCCCCGCCAGTGCTCGGTTGATCCGAGCGCCGCGCAGCGTTTCCTGACGATCCAGGCGCTGGCACGGACGTGACGCGCGGTTCCCGCCCCTCACGGCTCGCACGCAGAGGCCATCTGATCGGTTCGCGGCGGCGGGTAACCGTTCACGGGGTGGACGCCGGACCTGCTGCACACCAAGGCACTGCACCCCAAGGGGTCAGGCACATTTTTCGGCGGCAGGCGTCCCACGACGCCGAGCCGTCTTTCGGCCGAAAAATGAGCCAGACCCCGGGCCCGGCACACCAAGGGGTCAGGCACATTTTTCGGCGGCAGGCATCCCACGACGCCGACCGGTCTTTCGGCCGAAAAATGAGCCAGACCCCACGCCCGTGAACGGTTACGGCGGCGGTTCCCGTTTCCATCGTGAGCGGGTCAGGCAGCGGCGCCTCGCAGGTCGTTGGGCGAACTCGCCCGCACCGCGTCGGCGCGCTGATTGCCTGCCGGCTCTCCTCTGGCAAGCAGACGGAGCACGTCTCGGGACCGCCGGCTCAGTAGGCCCGGGACCCGGACTGCCGTTGCCACAGGGGAAAGAGCGCCTGGCAGGCCTCGGCACTGACGCCGCCCACCAGCCGCACCGGGCTGGCTCCCTGGCGCAGCAGGTCCGCCGCGGCCAGCGACAACTCGTTGAACCCCGCCGCGCTCGCGTCGGCGATCTGGGCCCCGTAATACACCACCTGGACGCGTGCCCAGTGCAAGGCGGACATGCACATCGGGCAGGGCTCGCAGGTGGTCGCGACCTGGCAGTCCTCGAGCAGGACGCGGCCTGACGTGCGGCAGGCCTGGCGGAGGGCATTGATTTCCGCGTGGGCGGTGATGTCGGTGGAGGTCCAGACGGTGTTGTGACACACGGCCAGGACCACGTCGCCGCGCGCAATGGCGCAGCCGAACGGGGTCTGACCGGCCGCGATCCCCGCGCGGGCCTTGTCGATTGCCAACTGCATCAATTCCTCGGGCTGGAACACCTGGTCTCCTCCACCGACGGTCTCTGCCACGCCCCACCATGGTAGCTGAAGTGGTCGCGATCACCAACGTGCGGGCGGGATGGTGGCGCACCGCAAGCGGTCAGGCACATTTTTCGGCGGCAGCGTCGCTCGACGACGAGCGGTCTTCCCGCCGGTAAACGCTCACACCCTGGTGGCGTGTCTAACGGGATGCGAGCGGGTCAGGTACATGTTTTCGGCCTGCGCGTCTTCGCTGGGCCGGGCTTATGGGCCGAAAAACGTACCAGACCCGGGCCTGTGACGGTTACGCGGGATGAAACTGGGACACCCGCAGGCGCACCGGACCACGGCGCAGGGCGTGCCTCCAGCCGGCGCGGGAGGCCGCACCCCTTGTCAACGTCCCGCAGTGCCTTGACAATGGCGCGTTTGCCGGACTGATGCCGGAGCGGCACCTGCAGATCATCCTGGCGATCGACGCATGACGAACGAAGCACCCGAGGTCATCCTCAGCGGGTTTGCCGACGAGGCCGCCCATCAGAAGACGGCCGTCCAGCAGTTTGCCGCCTTCGCCGCCCTCGGCCTGCAGTACTACAGCATCCGGTTCATCGACGTCGGCCAGGGCATCAAGAACGTGATGCAGCTGACCGTCAAGGAAATCAGCGAGATCCGCCACTTGCAGGACGAGTACGGCCTGAATGTCGCCTCGATCGGCTCCCCGATCGGCAAGGTCAAGCTGCTGGACGTGGACGACGGGACGACCAACGCCTACGTGCCGTTCGGCCGGTACCTGGATCGGGACGTGAACCGGGTTTGTGAAATCGCGCACGCCTTTGAAACCAAGCTGATTCGCGGATTTTCCTTTTACCATCCCCGCGAAACCGATCCGTGGGAACATGTGCCCCAGGTGGCGGACCAGTTAGGGCAGATTGCCGAGGCCTGTCACCGCAGCGATCTGACCTTCGGGCTGGAGGTCGAGGCGAACCTGGTGGGCCAGAACGGCACGCTCCTGGCCGAGCTTCATCGGCGGGTAAATCATCCCGCCTTGGTGCTCGTCTTTGATGGGGGCAACATCATCACCCAGGGGTTCACGCCGCAGGAGGTCTTCAACCAGTACCTCGAGATGCGGCCGGGCCTGGGCTGGATGCACGTGAAGGACTATCGCCATCCACAGCCTGGTCGGCGGCAGTCGCACGTGGACGAGGAGGCGCTCAAGCATTTCGTGCCGGCCGATCTGGGGGAAAGTGCCTACGATTCCATTCTGAAGGATTTTCGCCAGCACCTTCCGGCGCTGCACCGGAAATTACGGCGGCGGGGAATCCCCGGCGTCTTCCTGGATCTGGAACCGCACGTCAAGGGCGGCGGCCAGTTCGGCGGGTTCAGCGGGCCGGATGGAATGGGGGTCGCACTCCGCGCACTGTGCCGCATCCTGGACTACGCCCAGATCGGCTACCACCTGCGCGACTTTGACGATATCTGCGCTGCCCGCGGTTTTTGACGCGTCGGCGGCGGCGGGTGCATTGGGCGGTCGCCGTCGCGGCTGATGGCCAACATCTCACCGCCGGGGGCGACGGACAGACGCCGGACCTCGGCCGCGCGGACACCCGCCTCCTGTCTTCTCGCGCCGGAAACGGCGGCCCAGCGGAGACACGTGTTCCGCCGGCCGGCGGGAAACTCCACCCGGACCGATATCAGCCGGCCGATGGCTGCTCGTCCACGACCTCGCCCATCGGCGTTTCCGACGTACTGCCGGGATCGTCGGTGGCGGGAGGCGCTTCGGCTGACATCTCGCTCGGCGATGGCGGGGTGGCGGCCATCACCGGCTCGGTCGTCGCGCGTTGCCGGCGAGCCTTGAACATCAGCCGTAACGTCAGCAGGGTTTGCACCGCCCAGAAACACGAGATGGTCAGTGCCGAGCAGATGGCAAAGCCCACCACGCCGGTGATGCGGGCCGACCAGTACCAGAGCGTCAACCCGGTCACGAGCGCCGCCACGGTCACGAACAGGTTGCCCAGCACGGTCTGACCCCAGCGCCGTTCCACGTGCGAATCGATCGCGGTCCGCGCTGATTGGTTGGCCAACTCGCGCATTGCGGTCAGGTTCGAGGATCGCTCGGGCGCCGTGCGGGGGACCGAGCGGCGGTCGGCGGCCGGCCAGGAGCTTGTCCATCCGACGCCCGTGCAGGCTGCCATGCCCAGGTTGGGGCGGCGTTGGAGGGCCACGTCGGACAACCTGCCGTCCACTGCGGCACCACCCTGCGGGCAGGCGTCGTCCGGCTCCGCTTCATGACCGCTGGACCGCCGTAGCAGCTGTATCAGGTAGTTGTGCATCGACTGCTGGTGTTCGTCGTCGGCGTTCTCCGGCCGGTCGACGGGCAGAGCTGGCGCATGTTTGTCTGGCAGCAGGCCTGCGGGTGGCGGCGGGCCCGCATCCGCTGTACCGTTCTGATCGTTGCTGGAAACGGCCGGCCGCGTCGCGGGCAGGACGGCCGCGTAGCCGTGGAGGGCCAGGACGCTGGACGCGTCCACGGGTGCTACGGAACGGACCGGGTGGGATGAAAACTGTTCCTCGGGCTGTTGGCCGCCACTGGATAACGTCTGGCCGGCGTTTGTCAGGGTCCCGATTTCGTTGAGCGCCGGCAGCTGGACGTGGTACCAGTTGGCGGTGGCCGGCGCCGGGCCGGCGGCGGGCGTCAGCGCGGGCTCGTCCGCGGTGAGCGAGTCGCCCGCTTCGGCTCCCGAGGGGCTCGGGCCCTGCGGGGATTCCGCCAGCCGGCAACGGGCCTCCCACGCCGCTTCGCGTTGCTCGAGTTGCTGCTGCAGTCGGGCTGTTTCCGTGACGGCCGCTTCCAGCTCGAGGCTCAGTTGTGCACAGCGTCCGGCCAATTCGGCTTGGGCCGATTGCTGCGTTTCCCACAAGCGACGCTCCTCGCGCAGGGAGTGCTGGTCGGCATCCAGCTGTCGCAGTTGTTCGTGCAGCTTCTGGGCGCGCTCGGCCAACTCGATCTCGTGCCGCTGTTCCCCCTCCGAGCGGGCTTTTCGCTCCGCCCGGAGGGCCGCGCGCGCGTGGTCGATCTGTGCTTGCAGGCGACCCCGATCCTCCTGCCATTGTTGAGCCTGCTGCTCGAGCTGCTGGCGAGCCGCTTGGGCCAGCGCCTGCTGGCGCTGGCAATCTTCCTGCAACTGGCACAACAGCGTCTCCAGGCGGCGGCGTTCCTCCTCCTGGTCCTGACCGCGCTGCTCCGCATCCTGCCACTGGTCGCGTTGCCGCTGAAGCTCCTCCCAGGCGTCGCGCAAGCGTGTGGCTTCCTGCTCCAGCCGCTGCCGGCGCAGCTGGAGGTCCCGCTGCGTCTGGGCACAGTGTTTGCGCCACTGCAGGTGCCGAAACCGCAACCTGGCCACCCGGCGGGCCAGTTGGGCGCGGTCGTTCTGTACCTGCTGGCGGGACTCGTCGTGCTGCTGGTTCAGCTGCAGCCGCGACTCCTCCAGTTCGGCTTGCTCCTGGACCACGCGCGCCCAGGTCGCTTCCATCTCCGTCTGGCGTTGCTGCAGGTGCGCCCGGTCGGTCTCGAGTTCGACCCTCTGCTGACCAAGCTGGGTGCGCTCGGCTTCCAGGGCGTCCCGCTGTTGGGCGAGCTGCGTGCGGACGGTCTCCAGTGCCTCCTGGTCCTGGATGACCTGGGCGCGGGCCGCGTCCAGTTCGACATGCTGGCGTGCCAGGCGCTGCTCGCGGTCGACCAGCTGCTGCAGGCGATGCTCCAGGTCGCTACCCAGTTGGGCCAGCTGGGTCTCCAGGCGGCTGGTCTGGCCAGAGCCGGGCCAGGCGGGGGCGGCTTCCACGACCCTTTGTCCCGGGACGTGCGTCGCGCCCGCTGCGGCCTCGTCCGGCAGGGGGATGTCCGCGTCGGGCGTGTCGAGCCGCATCGGCCCCGCCTCGGTTTCCAGACGCAGGATGTCCGCGACCTGGCGACAGCGGAGCTGCCACCGCCCGCGGTCCCGCTGGTATTGCTGGTGCGTCTGGTCGAGCAGCTGTTGCAGGGCTTGCAGCTCGTGTGCCAGCCGTGCCGCCTCGTCACGAGCAGCGGCGGCCTGCTGGGTTGCCGTTTCCGAATGCTGCCGGTGTTCGGCCACCTGCCGCTGAAGCAGTTCCGCGCGAGCTGCGAGCTGTTCCGCCTGGGAGCTCTGTTCCGCCAGCTCGCAGCGCATGGCGTCGACCTGTTCGCTGGCGGCCCGCAGCCGTTTGAGCAGCCGGCGCATGCGGCCGCGCGCGCTGCGCCGGCTGTCGCTCAGCTGCAAGCGGGCTTGCTGCAAAGCCCAGCGGATGGCCGCGGGCGACTGGCCGTCCCGATAGCAGGACGGAACCAGCCCGGCGGCCAACGGTTCCAGTTGATCCGGCAGGCCGTCGGCCAGGTTCTCGAGGACCTCCAGCTCGAGCGGGCCGATGCCCAACCGGTCCCCCGGGAACAGCGGGGCGTCGGTGAAGGTGGCGCCGTTCAGCCGGGTATCGGGCGACCACTTCCGGACGACCGAGCCGGCGGCGCCGCGCACGATCAGGCAGTGCAGCGGGCCGACGCCGGGCGCCAGCAAACGCAGGGTGCACTGGGGGGACGCGCCCACCGTGCACTTGGCCGCTCGCAAACGCACGATCTGGCCGTCGCGTTCCGTGCCCCGAATACGAAGCGTCAGGTCGCCGGGAGCCGGCCCCAGGAGATGCGAAACTCGGTTCTTGGGTGGGTGAGCTGCGAGGACGTTCATCGTTGCAGGGAGGGTTTGTGGTGGGGTCTGGCGGGGCTGGTGGGCCGGCGGGCGGGAGACACGAAGGCGGCCCGCGGTGCCGGCATCTTCCACAGATTGCATGTACGTCGCGGCAGGGAAGCCGTCAAAGCAGTGCGAGTCCACGGTCCCGCGGCGCGCACCCCATCGGCCGCGCAATCTCCGAATTTGCCGGAAATACGGTCACATCCCGCCACCGCTTTTGACGATTATCGTAGGCGGTAAGGGTGGCTGGGCGGGCACGCGGCGTGCCGGGCAGTCCGGCCCCGAACCCCTCCAAAAACTCGATGTACGAATTTGGAAAGTGTCCGGTGGCAAGCGCCCCGGGTGGACCACGGCGGGCGTGCCCGCGGTGCATTGCCACCCCGATGCGCAACCCATTGGCAGGCCTGCGGTTATTCCATCCGCCGCCAGCCGCGTGGCAGGCTGCGTGAAGGCTGCCGTTTTTGCGACCCTTTCCGACCGGAATGCGTACTATATTTTGGTTGCTACCTGGGTGGACCCTGGGCCCTCACCGGGTGGCTGAAAACGGGAATTTGAGGCGGGGCACATTTGCTGGTTCGAGTTCGCCAAGCCGGAGGGGGGAGCATCCTTCAGCAGTGCGCGGATCGACTGACGAGGGCTGAACAGACATGGTACGCAAAGATGCAATGGCGAGCATGCGGTCGGTGCTGATCAAGCGCCGCGACGCACTCCGCAAGGCCTTGGCAGGTGACCTGAGCCTGCTCAAGGAGTTGCGGGCTCAGACCAGCGGCGACGTCGTCGACTTCGCCCTGGATTCCGCCCAGGACGAGATCAGTTCGCAGTTGGCCGAGGTCGAAAGCCGCGAACTGGCCAACATCGAAAAGGCGTTGGAACGGATGCGCGAAGGGCAGTACGGCATCTGTGAAGGCTGCAACAACAGCATCCCGCTGGCGCGGATCCAGGCCTTGCCCTATGCGACACTTTGCATCCATTGCCAGCGCGAAGTCGAGAAGCAGGGTTTCGGCAACGCGTCGCAGGCCGACTGGAGCCGCATCCTCGACACCACCTCCAGCGAGAAGGATGTGCTGTTCAGCGACATCGAGATGGACGTCTCCTAGTGTTCTGCCCACTTCAAGAGTTCGGGTTCGGAAAATTGGCCGGAGGGCGCTAGCCCCCGGGCTTTCCCGGATGAACCGCGGGCTAGCGCCCCGCGGCTGGTCCGAAAATTTAGCCTGGACGAAGCACTAGTGCGTTGTCCCGGGATGGATCAGCCGGGCACGTCTGCCGGCTTGTTCAGCCGTGCCCAGGCAGCTGTGGCTGAATCCCACGCGCGACCCCGTCCAGAGACGACGGACGCGGTGGTTGCATCCCGGCCTGGTCAACGGCTGCCACGTCCGTCAGGCGGCGCCTGGTCGAAAGGGAGTTCACCATGGCTGGCCGGAATTCCCCGGGGACACTCCTCCGCGCGGACAAGTGCATCTGGAATCGCGCTGTGCGGCTGCTCGTGTTGGCGGCAGCCCTCCTGCTCTGCCTGCCGCTGTCTACCCCGGGGATTGGGCTGCGGGCCGAGGAACCGCCGCGCGGCAGCGAAAAGGACCGCGACCTCCTCTTTGCTGATCTGGACCGCCAGGTTGCCGCTCTGCAGTCGCAAGGGCAACTGCTGAAGACCGTCGTCCGTCTTGTGACGCCCACGGTGGTGCACATCGAGGCGATGCGAAAAGACGTCCCCCCGGGGATGCTCACCGGCCAGGCCCGTTCGGTAGAAGAAGCTGGTTCGGGCGTGATCATCCGGATCGACGATCGCAGTTACGTGCTGACGAATCGGCACGTCATCCGGCAGGCCCCCCTGGATCAGGTCAAGGTCCGCCTGGCGGACGGGCGATCGCCCAGGCCGGAACGGGTCTGGTCGGATCGCAGCACGGACCTGGCGGTTCTGGCCCTGGACGGATCCGATTTCGTCACCGCCCGGCTGGGCGATAGCGATCAGGTGGAAATCGGGGATTTCGTACTGGCCCTGGGAAGTCCTTTCGGACTGAGCCACTCCGTCACCTACGGGATCATCAGCGCCAAGGGACGCCGGAACCTGGAGTTGGGTGGCGACGGCGTCCGCTACCAGGACTTCCTCCAGACCGACGCGGCGATCAATCCGGGCAACAGCGGAGGTCCGCTGATGAATCTGCGGGGCGAGGTGATCGGCATCAATACCGCCATCGCCAGCAACTCGGGTGGCAATGAGGGGATCGGCTTTGCCATTCCCGTCAATATGGCCCTGTTTGTGGCCCGCCAGCTGGTGCGGCATGGCAAGGTGTCGCATGCATACCTGGGAGTGAGGCTGGACAACAGCTTTGGCCCGGAGATGGCCCATCAGATGGGGCTGCCTGCCGAGCGCGGGGCCTTGGTCAAGGGCGTAACTCCCGGTTCACCAGCGGAAACCGCCGGATTTCTCCCCAACGACCTGATCGTTCGCTTCAATGAGGTCCCGGTCGACGACGACAGCCACCTGGTGAATCTGGTCAGCATGACGCCCGTTGAGAAACTCGTGAGCGTCCACTTCTGGCGCCGCAACCAGCTGCTGAGTGTTGACGTGAGGCTGGCCGACCGGGGCCAATTTGAACAGTCCAACTGAGGCCGCGCCGGCGGCTGGACGAAGAGCCCCAGCCCGCTCCGGCAAGTACGCGCAGCGCGGGGTGGCTGGCTCGGCCGTGCACGTAACCGTTCACGGGCCGGGGTCTGGTCCATTTTTCGGCCGATAAACTCGACTTCGGCGATACGCGCTGGCCGGAAACATGGACCTGACCCCCTGGAATCAGGGAAAGTCTTCCACCGGGTTGTGAACGGTTGCGCCGTTCACCCTCAGCCTTCGGACCGTCGCGGACATGAGGTCCCGTGCCTCGGGAACGGCTCACCAGTCGCGGCCGGCGTGGGCCAGCCCGCGGTAGATACAATCCACCACGGCGGAGGCGTCCACGGACGTCGCCACCTCCATGTTGGGCCGCCAGGTGCGTCGCGGCCGCTGGTCAAAGATCGTCGCACCGGTTGTCAATTCCCCCCGCACCTCGACGTCGGCGGCCACCTCGGTCGTCTCGAACAGTTCCGGATGCAAGACCGCCATCAGGGCCACCACGTCGTGCAGGTGGATCACCTCCAGGCCCAACTCCTGCCGGTAGGCACGAAAGGCATGGGGCACAATGCGCCGCAGAAAGGCCCCGGCCCGCGTCGCCTCGCCAGGCAACTCGTTCATGAAATCGAGCGTCAGGACCACCTGGCGGGTGACATCCAGCGGCACGAGGGTCTTGGTGGTGGGCGAACGAAACACGGCCCGCGCGGCCGCCGGATCGTAGAACATGTTGAACTCGGCGGCCGGGGTAACGTTGCCAACCCCGCGCAGGCTGCCGCCAACCATGACGATGCGACCGACCATCGTCGCCAGCTCAGGCTCGCGGCGAAATGCTGCGGCCACGTTCGTGAGCGGTCCCAGGGCCAGGATCGTCACCTGGTCGCGGGCGTCCCGCACCACGTCGCAGATCACCTTTTCCGCCGGGTGCTGCTGGTGCAGGCCGACCACCGGAAAGCCGCTGTTTCCCAGGCCGTCCTCCCCATGCAGGTACCGGCCGTCGACGGAGGGGGCATCGTCCCGGGCGGTCGCCGTCCCGACACGCGGCAGGCGGGGCGGGTCGAGCTGGTCGATGATCGTCTGCACATTCTGGCTGGCCTGCGCCGCCGATACGTTGCCCTCGGCGGCCGTGATCGCCAGCACCTCCAGGCGCGGGTCGAACAAGGCCAGGCAGAGGGCGACGGCATCGTCGATGCCGGGATCACAGTCAATGATGATCTTGCGGGCCATCGTCCCTCGCCGTGCCGTCGCTGATCGCCACCTGCATCGTACAAGGAGGCGATTCTACGGACCGCTGGACCCACTCGCAAGTGGCGCCGCGCCGTTAGGCTGCCGCAGCCGCGCGTGCTACAATCCGTGAGCGTCTTCGGCTTCGTCCGCCTTCTTCCCGATCCAGGTCCGGCACGCATGTTACCCTCGCTCCTGGAACAGCTGGCCGCCGGCCGCGACCTGTCCCGACAGCAGATGGCGGCGGCGATCGACGCCATCATGCGCGGGGAATGTGCCGAACCTCAGATCGCGCAGCTGCTGACCTTGCTGCGGACCAAGGTCGAGACGGTGGCCGAACTGGCGGGTGCCGCAGACGCCATGCGGCACCACATGACGCCGATCCGCTGCCGGCACCGCGTGCTGATCGACACCTGCGGGACCGGCGGCGACGCCTCGGGCACCTTCAATATCAGCACCGCGGCGGCCCTGGTCACCGCCGCGGCCGGAGTCCCGGTGGCCAAGCATGGGAATCGGGGCATTACCAGCCGCTCGGGCTCGGCCGACGTTCTGGCAACCCTGGGTGTGAATATCCAGGCCGACGTGGCCCAGGTGGAACAGTGCCTGGATCAACTCGGCGTCTGCTTCTGTTTCGCCCCGCTGCTGCACCCCTCGATGCAGCACGTCGCGGCGGTTCGCCGGAAGCTGGGAGGAAGGACGATCTTCAACCTCCTGGGTCCGCTCTGCAATCCCGCCTCCGCCCCGTTCCAGTTGCTCGGCGCGGGCGCGCCAAACCTGCGCCCGCTGCTGGCCGAGGCCCTTGCACTGCTCGATACCGAACGGTCCCTGGTGGTTTGCGGCGATGACGGGCTGGACGAGGTCACCCTGGCGGGCGGTACCCGGGTCACCGAGGTCGCCAGCGGGCAGACCCGCCAGTGGACCTGGACGCCGGAAGAGTTCGGCCTGAGGCGGGCCGGCATCGAACCACTTCGAGTCGATGGCGCCGCTGCGAGTGCCCGGCTGATCCAACAGGTACTGGATGGCAACTCCGGGCCGCCGCGCGACATCGTCGTGCTGAACGCCGCCGCCGCTCTCTGGACCGTTGGCGCTGAACCGTCGCCGTCCGCCTGCGCCGCACGGGCCGCCCTTGCGCTGGACAGCGGTGCCGCCCGAGAACTGCTGAGCCGTCTGGTCCGGTTGAGCCACGTCGGCTGACACGCCCCGGCCGCCTGGCCACCCCGCGGCAGGGTCGCGGCCCCGCCTCGCACTTCACGACCCGCACCCCCATGATGCCCCCCGGTCGCCCCTGACGAAGAGTCTGGGCGTCCGCTCGCCGCCCGAGCCACCTCAAGGGGCGAGGTAAGGCGCTGCACGACAATTACCTACCGGTTTTGTGGATCAGCCGCGGGGCGCTAGCCCGCGGTCTTTCGCGGATGAACCGCGGGCTAGCGCCCGGCGGCTGATGAGTGATTTCGGTAAC
>Ga0114938_1001737_pt1 | contig 14502 bp, 9 predicted proteins | sample AshMeaBigSpring_FD_88675 | JGI IMG/M metagenome (GOLD analysis project Ga0114938, IMG submission 88675) | Groundwater microbial communities from Big Spring, Nevada to study Microbial Dark Matter (Phase II) - Ash Meadows Big Spring | ecosystem: Environmental > Aquatic > Deep subsurface >...
ACCATCTTCATCCGCCGCTTGCCCTCCTTCTGCCGCTCCAGCAGCTTGCGCTTGCGGGTGATGTCCCCGCCGTAGCACTTGGCCAGCACGTCCTTGCGCAGCGCCCGGATCGTCTCCCGGGCGATGACCCGCGACCCGACGGCGGCCTGGATGGGCACCTCGAACTGCTGCCGCGGGATCAGCTCCTTGAGCTTGGCCGTCATCGCCACCCCGTAGGCGTAGGCCTTGTCCCGGTGCACGATCGCGGAGAACGCGTCGACGGCATCGCCCTGCAGCAGGATGTCGACCTTGACCAGGGCCGCGTCCTGCTCGCCGGTGGGCTCGTAGTCCAGGCTGGCGTAGCCGCGGGTGCGGGACTTCAGCGCGTCGAAGAAGTCGTAGACGATCTCGGCCAGCGGCAGCGTGTAGCGCAGCTCGACCCGGTCCTCGGACAGGTAGTCCATGCCCAGCAGCGACCCGCGTCGCGCCTGGCAGAGCTCCATCACCGCACCGATGTACTCGCTGGGTGTGATGACGGTGGCTCGCACGACCGGCTCGTACACCTCGGACACCTTGCCGGTGGGGAACTCGCTGGGGTTGGTGACCAGCACCGACGTCTGCTCGGTGCCACCCTCCAGGACGACGCGGTACACGACGTTCGGCGCGGTGGAGATCAGGTCGAGGCCGAACTCGCGCTCGAGGCGCTCGCGCACGATCTCCAGGTGCAGCAGGCCCAGGAAGCCGCAGCGGAAGCCGAAGCCCAGGGCGGCTGAGGTCTCCGGCTCGAACTGCAATGCGGCGTCGTTGAGCTGCAGCTTCTCCAGCGCCTCGCGCAGCTCGGGGTAGTCCGAGCCGTCGATCGGGTAGAGGCCCGCGTAGACCATCGGCTTGGGATCGCGGTAGCCGGCCAGCGCCTCGGTGGCCCCGCGGCGCGCGTCGGTGACCGTGTCCCCCACCTTCGACTGGCGCACGTCCTTCACCCCGGTCATGAGGTAGCCCACCTCGCCGGCCCCGAGCCCGGTCGACGGGACGGTCTCGGGGGAGATGACGCCGATCTCGAGCAGCTCGTGGGTGGCTCGCGTCGACATCATGGTGATCCGCTCGCGGGCGCTCAGCCGTCCGTCCACCACCCGCACGTAGGTGACGACACCACGGTAGGAGTCGTAGACCGAGTCGAAGATCAGCGCCCGGGGCGGCGCGTCCGGATCACCGGCCGGCGCCGGGACCTGCCGGACGACCTCGTTGAGCAGGTCCTCGACGCCCTCGCCGGTCTTGCCTGACACCCGCAGGCAGTCCTGCGGACGTCCGCCGATGAGGTGGGCGAGCTCGGCGGCGTACTTGTCGGGGTCGGCGGCGGGGAGGTCGATCTTGTTGAGCACCGGGATGACGACCAGGTCGTTCTCCAGTGCCAGGTACAGGTTCGCCAGCGTCTGCGCCTCGATGCCCTGGGCGGCGTCCACCAGCAGCACCGCGCCCTCGCAGGCGGCCAGGGACCGGCTCACCTCGTAGGAGAAGTCGACATGGCCGGGGGTGTCGATGAGGTTGAGCACGTGCGGCGTGCCCGCCGCGGATCCCTGTGTCGGGGTCCAGGGCAGCCGCACCGCCTGGCTCTTGATGGTGATGCCGCGCTCGCGCTCGATGTCCATCCGGTCGAGGTACTGCTCGCGCATCCGCCGCTCCTCGACCACCCCGGTCAGCTGCAGCATCCGGTCGGCCAGCGTCGACTTGCCGTGGTCGATGTGCGCGATGATGCAGAAGTTGCGGATGATCGCCGTCGGCGTCGCTCCGGGAGCGGGCGCGGTCGGCGGCACGGGTTGCGTCCTTGTCCTCGGGGGCGCCAGCGGGCGGGTGGCAGCAGGGCCCTGCCAGTGTCCCACGGCGGGCCGGCTCAGGTGAGCCTGGTGATCTCCACGGTCGCGGTGAGCGTGGACGCACCTCCGCCGGCGTAGACGCCCTTGACCGGAGCCACGTCCGCGTAGTCCCGACCGGTGGCCACCAGGACGTGGTCCCGGCCGACCGCTCGGCCGTTCGTCGGGTCGGACGGCACCCAGGCCGAGCCGTCCCAGGCCTCGATCCACGCGTGGGACTCGCCGGTGACCGCCTCCCCGACGGCGGCGGCAGCCTTCGGGTGCAGGTAGCCCGAGACGTAGCGGGCCGGGACGCCCATGCTGCGCAGCACGGTGATCGCCAGGTGGGCGAAGTCCTGGCATACTCCGCTGCCAGCCTCGAACGCCTCGGCCGCCGAGGTGTGCACCCCGGTCGTGCCCGGTGCGTACGCCATGCTCTGGCGGGCCCATTCCCCCACGACCGCCGGCGCGTCCGTCGGGGTGCACCGCCGCCGCAGGTCGCGGGCCACCCGGTCCAGCCGCGGGTCGGCGGCGGTGGCAGCGGTCGGCCGCAGGAACTCGACGAACCGCGCGGCCACGGCCGGCTGCTCGATCCCGGCCCAGCCCAGCGGCTCCCCGGGTGCGGGGATCTCGACCGGCCAGCCCGTCTCGACCACGGCCGAGCCGACGATGACCAGGCTGCGGTGCGGCACGTGCAGGTCGAGAACGTGCACGACCGTCCCGAAGTAGTCCACGTACTCCAGAACCCGACCCACCGGCGTCACCTCGAGCCGGGCCTCCAGCACCACCTGGGCGGGGCCGGTACGCGGGGTGACGCGCAGCTCGTTGTACGACGCCGTCACCGGTGCGTCGTACCGGTAGTCGGTCACGTGCCGCACCCGCAGCCGGGCCGGGCCGGTCACGACAACGCCTCCGCCGACCACTCGACGGGCATGGCCTGGCGGAAGAACCGGTCCGCGACCGCGTCGTGCGCCGCCGTCATCGCCCGCTGGACGTCCTTGAGCTTGCCGGGCAGCTCCTCGGTCAGCGCCCGCGGCTCGCTGTAGGCCAGCGTCGCCCGGGCCGCGCCGACGATCCGGTGCGCCCGACCCACGACGGCGGTGCGGTCGCTCTCGGGTTCGAGCGTGGCCAGCACCTGCTCGGCCTCAGCCAGCGCGTGCAGCAGGGACCGGGGGAACAGCTGGTCGAGGACGAGGAACTGAACGACGCCGTCGGGGGTCAGCCGGCCCCGGTGGGAGCGCAGGTACGCCTCGTACCCTCCGCAGGAGCGCAGCAGCAGCACCCAGGCGGAGGCGGGCGCGCCCCAGCGCACCTCGGCGGACAGCAGCCGCGCCGTCATGTCGACCCGTTCGAGGCTGCGGCCCAGGACCAGGAACTTCCATCCGTCGTCGCGGCTCATGGTGGAGTCGACATACCCCGCGAACAGCGCCGTGCGGCGCCGGATGAAGGCGAGGAAGCCGTCAGGCCCGCGGCGGCGGGCCAGGGAGCGCTCCCCCGGCAGGCGCAGCGAGGTGGCGTTGAGGCACTCCCACATCTCCGCGGAGATCACCTCCCGGACCCCGCGGGCGCTCTCCCGGGCGGCCAGCAGCGAGCCCGCAGCCGAGGTGGGCTGCTCGGAGGAGTAGCCGAGGGTCTCCATCATGTCGGTGACGGTCAGCATCCGGTCCGTGGGCGCGTCGGCGCCCATCACCGACAGCAGCCGCCGGCAGCCCGCGTCCACCCCCTCGGGGTCCAGGCCGTAGAGGCGTCCGTGCACGTGGCTGTCGAGGATGCGTCCGGTGTCGTCGGCCCGCTCCACGTAGCGGCCGATCCAGTACACCGACTCGGCGATGCGGCTCAGCACGGCCGGCCCCCCTGTTGCTGCTGTTGTTGCTGTTGCTGCTCGGGTGCGCTGTCGTCCCACGGTCCGACCACCAGACCACCGAACGAGGCCGGCGCTCGGCCCTCCTCGAGCCGCGCCTGGGGGCTCGCCGGCTGCTCGGCGGTCGGGTCGATGGCCCGGAAGGTGCCCGTCTCGGTCACCAGCCCGGACAGCACCCAGGTGTCCTTGCTGCCGCCGCCCTGGCTGGAGTTGACCACGAGCGATCCACGCCGCAACGCCACCCGGGTGAGACCGCCCGGCAGCACCCAGACGCGTTCGCCGTCGTTGACCGCGAACGGGCGCAGGTCGAGGTGACGCGGCTCGAGCCGGCCGTCGACGAACGTCGGTGCCGTGGACAGCTGCACGACCGGCTGGGCGATCCAGTTCCGCGGGTCGCGCTGCACCTGCTTGACCACCCGCTCCAGCACGGGCGGTTCGGCGCGAGCGCCGATGACGATGCCCTTGCCCCCAGAGGCGTCCACCGGCTTGAGCACCATCTCCTCGATCCGGCCCAGCACGTGGGCCCGCTGCTCGGGGTCCTCGAGACGGAAGGTGTCGACGTTGCGCAGCACCGGCTCCTGGCCGAGGTAGTAGCGGATCAGGTCGGGGACATAGGAGTACAGCAGCTTGTCGTCGGCGACACCGTTGCCGACGCCGTTGGCGATCGTCACCGAGCCGAACCGGGCGGCTCCGAGCAGGCCGGGGACGCCGAGCACCGACTCGGCCCGGAAGTGCACCGGGTCGAGGAAGTCGTCGTCGATACGGCGGTAGATCACGTCGACGCGCCGCTCCCCCTCGGTGGTGCGCATGTAGACGACACCGTCGCGCACCACCAGGTCGCGACCCTCCACCAGCTCGACGCCCATCGCCCGGGCCAGCAGCGTGTGCTCGACGTAGGCGGAGTTGAACACGCCGGGGGTGAGCACGGCCACCACCGGCTCGTCCACCGCCGGCGCCGTCGCCTGCAGCGCCGCGAGCAGCCGGGCCGGGTAGTCGTCGACCCCGCGGATGGGCATCGACCCGAAGAGGTCAGGGAAGACCCGGGCCATCGCCTGCCGGTTCTCGATGACGTAGGACACCCCCGACGGCGTGCGGACGTTGTCCTCGAGCACCCGGAAACGGCCCTGCTCGTCCCGGATCAGGTCGATGCCCGACACGTGGATGCGCACCCCCCGCACGGGCCGGATGCCGTGCGCGGCCCGGTGGAAGTGGCGCGAGGTCATGACGAGCTGACGCGGCACGATGCCATCCGCGAGCACCTCGCCGCGCAGGTACAGGTCGGCGAGGAACGCCTCCAGCGCCCGCACCCGCTGCTGCACACCACGCTCGACCTCGGACCACTCGTCGGCATCGATCACCCGCGGGATGGGGTCCAGCGGGAAGGGGCGCTCCTCACCGGAGAACGAGAACGTCACTCCCTGGTCGGCGTAGGCGTTGGCGAGCAGGTCGGCCCGGGCCATCATCTCCTCGGTCGACAGGCCGCCGACGGCCCGCAGCACCTCGCCGTAGGCCGGGCGGGGACGGCCTGCGGCCGAGACGGCCTCGTCCCAGGACCGCGCGCCGGCCTCGGCGTGGAGCCGGCGGTAGTCGGTCAGCAGGGAAGCACCGGGCGCGGGGGCCATGTCCGCAGATCGTAGGGCGGCGGTGATCGCTGCTATCCTGCTGTCGCAGCCGGCACGAGCGTCCTCGACCGCTCGGTAACCCTCAGACCGGCGGCCCTCACCCCGACCACAGCAAAGGCACGACACGACCCGTGGCGAACATCAAGTCCCAGAAGAAGCGCAACCTGACCAACGAGAAGCGTCGGCTGCGCAACAAGTCCGTCAAGTCGTCGGTGAAGACCTCGGTGCGCAAGTTCCGGGTGGCCGCCGACGCCGGTGACGTCGCGAAGGCAACCGAGCTCGCCGGCGAGGCGTCCCGAGCGCTCGACAAGGCCGCCGCCAAGGGTGTCATCCACAAGAACCAGGCCGCGAACCGCAAGTCGGCGATCGCGAAGCGCACCGCCTCGCTGTCCGCCTGACCGACCGTCGGGGCGCGGGCGTCAGCCCCGCGCGTCGCAGATGGCCAGGACGGCCTCGGTGAGGGCGAGCGCCTGGTCGCTGGAGTCCCCCTTGACCGCGAGGTCGGCCTCGGCCACCTGCTGCAGCGCCTGGGCCAGCCGGTCCGGGGTCCAGCCGCGCAGCTGCCCGCGAAGTACCCGCACCTTCCACGGTGGCACGTTCAGGTCACGGGCCACGTCAGCGTCGCGGTAGCCCCGGGGGACGGCGGCCAACCGGGTCAAGGTCCGCAGCGACGAGGCGAGGGCGCCCACCACGATCACCGGGTCGGTGCCGGTCGCCAGCGCCCACCGCAGCTCGGTCAGGGCCTGCGCCGTCCGGCCGGTGACGGCGTGGTCGGCGATCGTCCACCCCTTCACGTCGGCCCGGCCCTCGACGTAGCAGGCCACCTGCCGAGCGGTCACCGTCCCGTCACCGTCGGCGACCAGCTGTTCGCTCATGGAGGCCAGCCCGCGCAGGTCACCGCCCAGCACCTCCACCAGCAGCGTGGCTGCCTCTGGCTCCACCTGGCCGCGGTGCCGGCGGACCTCGCGCACCACGAAGTCGACCTGGTCCTCCGGGCGCTTGAGCGGGTCGCAGCGTTCCTCGGCGACGCCGAGGCGGCGCAGCGCGTCCAGCATCCGCTTGCCCTTCACCCCACCGGGGTGCACGAGCACGACGGCCACGTCGTCCGGTGGGGCGGCGGCCACCTGCACCAGGGCGTCGGCCAGGGCGTCGTCGGCCTGGTCGATGCCCTCGACGACGGCGACCCGGCCGGCGGCGAACAGCGACGGGCTCAGCATCTCGGCGACCCCGCCGGGGGTCAGGTCGCCCGCAGCGGCCCGGCTCACGTCGGCCTCCGGGTCGGCCTGGCGGACCCGACGCACGACAGCGGCCACGGCTCGCTCGGCCAGGAACGCCTCCGACCCGGTCACCAGCGTGATGGGCGGGACCTCAGCGGGCGGCACGACCCCCAGCCTGCCACGGCCGCCGACCCGGACGGTCACGGCCGGACGCCTCGGCGCAGCAGGGTGAGCCTGTCGGGACGGGCAGGGTCGGCGACCACGGCGACGTCCCCGTCGACATCGGTGCGGGCCACCGCGGCCCCCGAGGCGAGGAGATCGGCGAGCAGGCCCGGGTCGGGGTGGCCGTAGGAGTTGTCCGCGCCCACGCTCACGACGGCCAGCGCAGGGGACGTCGCCGTGAGGAAGGCGGGGTCCTGGTCGGGTGAGCCATGGTGGGGCACCTTCAGCACGTCGACGTCCAGGAGCGCCGGTTGCCCGGCCACGAGGGCGCGTTGGGCGGCGGCCTCTACGTCGCCGGTCAGCAGCACCGACACCCCGCCGGACGTGTCCACCCGCAGCACCACGCTGGCCTGGTTCGGGGCCGACCCCTCCGGGATGAGCCGCTGCGGCCACAGCACCGTCCACGCGACCTGACCCACCTGGCCACGCTGACCGGGCCGGGCGCGGTGGACGGGCACCCGCGCCGCTGCGGCCCAGGCGCCCAGCGCCTCAGCCTGCTCGGCCGGCTCGTCCAGCACGGTGGTGAGCACCTGGCCCACCGGCCGCCCGCGGGCGACCCCCTCGACCCCGGCGGCGTGGTCGGCGTGCAGGTGGCTGACGACGAGGACCGGGACCTCCGCCACGCCGAGGTCGTCCAGGCAGCCGTCGATACGGTCGGGGTCCGCGCCGGCGTCGACGACCAGGGCCCGACCCGGACCAGCGGGCAGCACCAGCCCGTCACCCTGACCGACGTCGCAGGCCACGAGGACCCAGCCCGGTGGGGGCCACCGGTCGAGCGGGCCGGGGCGCAGCAGCAGCACGAGCAGCAGGACGCAGGCCACAACCGCCAGGACCCGCGACGACAGCAGCAGCGGGACGACGCCCAGCACCGCCAGCACCACCAGCACGGCTGCCGCCGCGCCGCCCTGCCACGGCACGGCCGTGCCGGGAAGCGCGGCACCCCGGTCGGCCACCAGCACCACCCAGCCGGTGGGCAGCATCGCCACCGTGGCCACGAGGTGGGCGAGGGCGGGGCTGACCACCCCGGCCAGCGCCGCGACCAGGCCGAGCACGGTCGCCGCCGGGACCGCGGGGGCGGCGAGCAGGTTGGCCGGCAGCGCGCTGATGCTCAGCTGCTCGGTCACGCTCACCAGCACCGGGGTGCAGGCGGCCTGGGCCGACAGCGGAACGGTCAGGGCCAGCGCCAGCGGTCGCGGAGCCCACCCCATCCGATCGGCCCAGCGGGTCGCGAGCAGCACGATGCCGGCCGTGGCCAGGCACGACAGGGTGAAGCCGGTACTGCGCGACAGCCAGGGGTCGACCAGCAGCAGCACGGTGGTGGCCACCGCCAGCGGCGCCACGCCGCGCCGGCGCCCGGAGCCGAGCAACCCGAGCACGGCCACCAGCCCCATCGCGGCGGCCCGCACCACGCTGGGCTCGGGGCGGGCCAGCAGGACGAAGCCGACGACCGCGCCGGCACCCACCAGCGGCAGCGCGCGCAGCGGGACCCCCACCCACCGGGCCAGGCCGAGTACCGCGCCGAGCACGACCGCCACGTTCGCCCCGCTCACGGCCGTCAGGTGGGTCAGGCCCGTGTCGCGCAGGTCGTGCCGCAGCGGCGCAGGCAGCAACGACTCGTCGCCGACGACCAGTGACGGCAGCAGCCCGGCCGGTTCCGCAGGCAGGCCTTCCACGGCCGCGCGCAGCGCCCGGCGCGGCGGGTCGGCCCAGGCGTAGGGGTCGGGGACTGCACCGCGGACGTCGGGGGTCTTGCTCACCACCGCGAGCGCGGCCACCGGCCCCACCCGCTGGGGGGCGCGCAGCCGGGCGGTGGTCGCCACCACGGTCCCCGGCTGCAGCCGCGCCCACGACGCCGGGGCCAGGACGACCACCGGCGTGCTCGTGCGCACCGGAGCGGGCCCGACCGACGCCTCGCTCAGCACCGTCACCTCGGCGGGCACCCGCACCTGGTCGCGTTGCCAGACCGCCTCGGCGTCCGTTCGGGGGACGGGGTCGCCGCGCACCACCAGGACCAGGGTGGCGGTGCGGCCCCGGCGGGCCAGGTCGTCCACCGGCCCTGCCGCCAGCGCGGCGGCCCGACCCAGACCGGCCACCCCCGCTCCGGTGGCGGCGATGAGGCAGACGGCCACGACGGCGCCAGCCCGCCTCCGGCGGGGCGGGTGACCGGGTCCGGCCAGCACGACGCCGGTGGCCCCGGCCAAGCCCACGAGCAGCGCGGCAGCCGGCCGGGCGGCACCGCCGAGCAGCCCGCTGGTGCCCAGCCACGCCCCCGCCCACGCAGCCAGCGCGACGGGGACCAGCCGCGCGTCGCCGACCGGGGCCGCGCTCAGACGGTGACCCTGCCCTGCAGGTCATCGAGCACGGCCGGGCCGATGCCGGCCACCTCGAGCAGGTCGGTGACCGCAGCGAACTGACCGTTGCGCTCCCGCCACTCCACGATGCGCCGGGCCAGCACCGGGCCGATGCCCGGGAGGGCGTCCAGGTCGGCCTCCGTTGCGGCGTTGAGGTCCACCGGCGCCGAGCCCTGGGCCGGGGCCGAGCCCGCTGCGGCCGGTGACCCGGGCGAGGTGAGGGCCGGGTCGGGCTCCAACCCGACCCGCACCTGCTCGCCGTCGACGAGTACCCGGGCCAGGTTCACCGAGTCCAACGACGTTCCCGCCAACGGTCCCCCGGCGGCGTCCACCGCGTCCACCACCCGTGACCCGGGCGGCAGCACCACCACCCCGGGTCGGGCCACGGCGCCGGCGACGTGGACCACGAGGTCGGGGACGGCGGTGGGCCGCGGTTTTGCCTCGCCCCCGGGCGAGGGCCCGGGCTGCACCGGCCCGGGCGTCGGGTCCGAAGTGGGCGACGGCTCGCCGGCCGGCAGCGGCACCGAGGTGGCCTGCGGCTGCGAGCCGACCAGCACCACGAGGGTGAGGCCGACGGCGAGGACGGCGAGGACCGCCACCACGGCCACGTGCGGGCCACGCAGGTCCCTGGCCGGGAGTTCCGGGCCGTCCCCGGGGGTCGGCTCGCTCCCCCGCCCCGGCCACCGCCGACGTCGAGCGGTCACCCGTACCCGGGTCCAGGGGTCGTCCTCGCGCCGTGCTGCCACGGGGTCGAGACGCTAGGCCGGGCCGCCTGGCCGTCCGAGGGCCGCAGAGGCGGGGTGGGGACGACACGCCGAGCGGGCCGCGGGCTGGGGACGACGTCGCGGCCCGCGGCGCCTCAGCCGGGACCGCGAGGGGCGACCGCGACGGCGACCACGCCGGGGCCCACGTGCGCGCCGATCACGGCGCCCATCTCCCGCACCAGCACGTCAGCCAGGTCGGGCAGCCGCTGCTGCACGAGCCCGGCCACCTTGCGAGCCTGGTCCTCGGCCTCGAGGTGCTGCACCGCCACCTGGACCGGGTGACCACCGGCCCGTTCGGCCGCGATGTCGGCGAGGCGGGCCAACGCCCGGCCGGCCGTCCGAACCTTCTCCACCGGCTCGATGCGGCCCGCAGCGACGGTGAGCAGCGGCTTCACGGCGAGGACCCCGCCGAAGAAGGCCGAGGCGGCCCCGATCCGACCGCCGCGGCGCAGGTACTCCAGGGTGTCGACGTAGAAGTCGGTGCTGCTGGCGGCCAGCACCTCCTGCGCGACCGCCTCGGTGCGCTCGAGGGACGCCCCGGCCGCGGCCGCCCGGGCCGCGGCCAGCACGGCGAACCCCATCGCCAACCCGATCTGCTGCGAGTCCAGCACGGTCACCGGCAGCCGGGCCTCCCGGGCGGCGAGCCGCGCCGCCTCGACCGTCCCGGACAGGGCACCGGACACGTGCACCGACAGGACGGCCCCCGCGCCACGGGCCCTGGCCTGCTCGTAGGCGGCCAGGAATCGGGCCGGGGTCGGCCGCGACGTGGTCACCGGCTCCCAGGCCTGCAGCGCCCGCGCCACCTGCGCGGCCTGCACCTCCACGCCGTCCTGGCCGGAGCGCCCGGAGATCACCACGTCGAGCGGCACGACGTCGACGGCGAGCTGGTCCACCTCGTCAGCGGTGAGCTGGGCCGTCGAGTCGGTGACGACCACGACGCGGCCGGGGGCGGCAGCGTCGGTTGGCACGGGCCCGAACCTAGTGCTGCACCGCCGACGCGGGGACGACGTTGACCAGGCGCGGCGCGCGCACGACCACCGTGCGCACTCCCCGGCCGGCCAGGGCCCGCTGGACGGCGGGCAGCGCCAGCACCTGCTCGCGCAGAGCGTCCTCGCCGACCTGCGGGGACACCTCGAGCCGGTCCCGCACCTTGCCCGCGACCTGGACGACGCAGGTGACGCTCTCCTCGGCAAGCATGTCCGGGTCGGCCACCGGGAACGGCTCGCGGGCCAGCGACCCGTCGTGGCCGAGCCGCGACCACAGCTCCTCGGCCAGGTGCGGGGCCAGCGGCGCCACCATCAGCACCAGCGCCTCGGCCGCGTCGCGCGGCACCGCGTCGAGCTTGGTGAGGTGGTTGTTCAACTCGATCAGCCGGGCGATGGCCGTGTTCATCCGCAGACCCTCGATGTCGGCGCGCACCGCGGCGATCGTGCGGTGCAGCACCCGGCACGTCGGCTCGTCCATCGCGACGTCGACGACGGTGACCTGCCCGGTCTCCTCCGACACCACGTTGCGCCAGACCCGCTGCAGGAACCGGAACGCCCCCACCACGGCGCGGGTCTCCCAGGGCCGGGACGCGTCCAGCGGACCCATCGACATCTCGTAGACGCGCAGCGTGTCGGCCCCGAACTCGGTGAACATCTCGTCGGGGGTGACCGAGTTCTTCAGGCTCTTGCCCATCTTCCCGTACTCCTGGGCGACCTCGACCTCGCCCCACCGGAACCCGGTGGGCACCGTGGCGTCCGGCACCACCTCGGCGGCGGGCACGTAGCTGCCACGGGGGTCGGTGTAGGCGTAGGCCTGGATGTAGCCCTGGTTGAACAGCCGGCGGAACGGCTCCTCGCTGGACAGGTGGCCCAGGTCGAACAGCACCTTGTGCCAGAACCGGGCGTACAGCAGGTGCAGCACGGCGTGCTCGACGCCGCCGACGTACAGGTCGACCCCGCCCACGTCGCCAGGCCCCTGCGGCCCCATCCAGTACCGCTCCACGGCCGGGTCGACGAACGCCTGGTCGTTCTGCGGGTCGAGGTAGCGGATCTCGTACCAGCACGAGCCTGCCCACTGCGGCATGGCGTTGACCTCGCGGCGGTAGCGGCGCGGGCCGTCGCCGAGGTCGAGGGTCACCTCGACCCAGTCGGCGGCGCGGGCCAGCGGGGGCTCGGGCTCGCTGGCCGCGTCCAGCGGGTCGTGGGCCCGGGGGGCGTAGTCGGGGATCTCGGGCAGCGTGACCGGCAACAGGTGCTCGGGCAGCAGCACCGGCAGGCCCGCGTCCGGGCCGTCGAGCGGGTAGACCACGGGGAACGGCTCGCCCCAGTACCGCTGCCGGCTGAACAGCCAGTCGCGCAACTTGTAGGTGGTGGTCGGGGTGCCGGTGCCCTGCGACGCCAGCCAGTCGGTGATGGCTGCCTTCGCCTCGGCCACGCCCATGCCATCGAGGCTGATCTCGGCGTTGGCCGAGTTGATGGCCGGCCCCTCGCCGGTGTAGGCCTCGCCGACGAAGTCGTCCGGCGGCGCCACGGTTCGGATGATGGGCAGGCCGAACCGCTCGGCGAACTCCCAGTCACGCTCGTCCTGGCCGGGCACCGCCATGATCGCGCCGGTGCCGTACCCCATGAGCACGTAGTCGGCGACGAACACCGGGATGGGCGATCCGGTGGTGGGGTTGGTCGCGTACGAGCCGGTGAAGACGCCGGTCTTGTCGCGGTGCTCGGTCTGCCGCTCCACCTCGGTCTTCAGCGTCGCGGCCTGCCGGTAGTCGCGGACGGCGGCGGCGGGCGTGTCGGCCCCGCCTGTCCACGCCGGCGGTGTCCCGTCCGGCCAGGTGGACAACGTCAGGGCGTCGAGGAGGGGGTGCTCGGGTGCCAGCACCATGAAGGTGGCGCCGAACAGGGTGTCGGGCCGGGTGGTGAACACCTCGAGGTCGCCGTGGTCGGTGCCGAAGCGGACGAGTGCGCCGTGCGAGCGTCCGATCCAGTTGCGCTGCATGAGCTTGATCGGCTCGGGCCAGTCGAGCCGGTCGAGGTCGTCGAGCAGCCGGTCGGCGTAGGCGGTGATGCGCATCATCCACTGGCGCAGGCTGCGCTTGAAGACGGGGAAGTTGCCGACCTCGCTGCGACCGTCGGCGGTGACCTCCTCGTTGGCCAGCACCGTGCCCAGACCGGGGCACCAGTTCACCGGCGCCTGCGACAGGTAGGCCAGCCGGTGGGAGTCGACCAGCTCGCGCCGCTCGCGCTCGTCCAGGTCGTCCCAGGCCCGCCCGTCGGGGGTGGGGCGGGTACCGCTGGCGAGCTCGGCCTCGAGCTCCGCGATCGGTCGGGCGCGACCCAGCCCGCCGTCGGCGCGCGGCGCCTGCGGGTCGTACCAGGCGTCGAAGATGCGGCCGAAGATCCACTGGGTCCAGCGGTAGAACTCGACGTCCGTGGTGGCCACGCAGCGGCGCGCGTCGTGGGCCAGGCCGAGGCGACGCAGCTGGCGGCGCATGGTCGCGATGTTGGCCTCGGTGGTGACCCGCGGGTGCTGGCCGGTCTGGACGGCGTACTGCTCGGCGGGCAGCCCGAACGCGTCGTAGCCCAGGGCGTGCAGGACGTTCACGCCGTTCATCCGGTGGTACCGGCCGACGACGTCGGTGGCGATGTAGCCCAGCGGGTGGCCGACGTGCAGGCCCGCGCCGGAGGGGTAGGGGAACATGTCGAGGACGTAGAGCTTCGGGCTGCCGTCGGCGGCCTGCGGGCCTGCCATCGGGCCTGTCGGGTTGGGTGCGTGGAAGGAGCCGTGCTCCTCCCAGTAGTCCTGCCAGCGCTGCTCGATCTGCGCGGCGAGCGCAGCCGTGTACCGGTGGGGCGCGTCGTCGGGCCGGGTCTGGGTCATCGTGTCCTCGCGTCGGGGTCGGCGGCGGCCGACGGGCCAGCAAGCCTACCGAGCCGACCCTGCCCCGCCGGTCGGCGTCGGGGCCCCCGGGTCGGCCAGCGCTGCTGCCACCGCCTGCCCCACCCCCGCGTGCGTCGGCCAGTCCCAGTGCATGCCGTCCGGGTTGCCACGGCCCTCGGCGTGCATCGGCGCGACGATCGGCTCGAGGTCGACGAACCGCAGGCCGTGGGTCTGCGCGAAGTGCCGGGCCGCGGCGAGCATCGTCGGGTAGTGCCGGTTGGACGGGTAGGCCGCGGACTTCCACGGGGTCGGGCCGAGCATCACCAGCAGCAGGTCGGGCCGGTGGTGGCGCACGGCCGCCACCGTTCGGGCCCAGTAGTGCTCGGTGGCCGGCTGCGGGAGCTGGCGAATGCGCCCGGACGTGGCCCGCACCACGTGCGGGTGGGCGCTCAGGTAGGCCGAGCGCACCCGACGGCGCACCGGCCCGGGCCGCACGTACCGGATGGCCTCCCGGGCCCAGACGGGCACCGACGCCGGCGCGGCGTCCATCGACCCGACAGCCAGCACGAGCGCCGCCAGCGCGGGGTCGGCCAGCGTGGTCCAGACCCGCGGGTCCTGGGTGAGCGCCCACCAGCCGTCCCGGCTCGTCCACCCTGCCCGGGCCACCACGTCGGGGACGAGCCCGGCGTGCGTGGCGGCCACGTTCGGCCACAGCCGCGGCTCGGTGAGCAGCTCGTGGTGGGCGGGGCCGTGGAACGCCAACGAGTCTGCG
>Ga0114938_1001738_pt1 | contig 14492 bp, 7 predicted proteins | sample AshMeaBigSpring_FD_88675 | JGI IMG/M metagenome (GOLD analysis project Ga0114938, IMG submission 88675) | Groundwater microbial communities from Big Spring, Nevada to study Microbial Dark Matter (Phase II) - Ash Meadows Big Spring | ecosystem: Environmental > Aquatic > Deep subsurface >...
GAGTTTGCTTATAAAGAGGGCAAGCCCTTTCTAAGGGTATTAGATCCCGGCATTAAAAGGGTGGCTCCTGTGGCCGCTCCTGTAAAGCCTGTATTGTTACCACCAAAGGAAAAAGTGGATGTGATTGTTCCAGTGAAAGAAGAAATAAAACCGCTTTTGCCTTCTCAAAAATTGGGTGTTGTTTTCAACTTTAATAAAAAGGCCTATCCGGGTTTTACGGTGGATGTTGTGATTGGTGAACCTAATGATAGTAATGATGCATTTGCAGGAACAGCAGAAAAGCTGGACATAAGCCGCTATGTAAGTACAGACAACCTTCCTGAATCAGACGGTGAATTACTCACTATGCTGCGAAAGTTACAGGAAACGGAGATCAACAAGTATGTCAGCAGGAATTCACCCTTCTCCGGTATTTGGGAAAATATTATTCATCATGAGGATGATGATCTGCCGGATGAAACCAAGGAACTGATTGCTGAATATTTGCTACCCAAACTGCGCAAGATATTTACTGAGCTGGCGGGAAGCCCATTTGTATTTCTGCTACCCGAAAAGAAGGCTTTTAAAACCAATAACCTGGAATTGCTACAGTTGCAGGCAGAACCAGCAAGACCGCATTTCATCGTTAAAAAGAACTCTCATTACAATATTCAATGTAAAGTAAAGACAGGTGTACTGGAGTTTGAATTGGGTGACAATGAAATTACAAGCCCTCTTTTCTTTTTATATAACCAACAGCTTTATCTCTGGCAAAGCAATGACGTCATACACCTGGTAGACAAGTTTCTGCCCAGCGGGAAAATGAGTGTGCCTGCGGAGGAATGGAATAAATGTCTTACACAATTCATCCTGCCGCTGGCAAAAGAACATAAAGTGGATTTTGATAAATCACTGGTGCAGGAAGTTAAAGATGGCAACCCCGAAGTAAAACTGTTTTTACTGGAAAAAGGGGAGTACCTCGTTTTTCAGCCATCCTTTACCTACAAGGGCTATGAAACAAAATCAAGGGACAGAGATGAGGTTATTGTACCACAGGGTGATAAAGTAATGGTGGTGCACCGAAACCGGGAGAAAGAACATGAATTTATACAGAAGCTGCAAAACCTTCACTCAAGTTTTGCTTATAACGAAGATACCGGTACCCTTGCATTAAAGGGAACTGATGTGCTGAAGAATAACTGGTTCTTCTTATTCGTAGATGCGATGAAAGACATGAAGACGCCTGTCTTTGGTTTTGAAGCGCTGAAGAATTTTCGTTTCAATACAGCCAAGCCGCAAACCAAGATCTTCATCAGCAGCAATACGGACTGGTTTGATGCAAAAGTGGATATTGTTTTCGGTGATCAGAAAGTAACGGTTGCTGAAGTAAAAAGGGCATTGGCCAATAAGCAGCAGTTTGTACAGTTAAATGACGGCACACTCGGTATATTACCGGAAGAGTGGTTGAAAAAATATTCCTTGCTCTTCAGGGTAGGAGAGGGAAAAACAGACTCATTAAAACTATCCCGTTATCATTTAAGTGTAGTGGATGAATTATACGAAACAAGAGATGAGGAAGAACTGGTAGTAAAACTCGAAGAGAAATATGAGAACCTGCGCCAGTTTAACAAGATCAATGAAATAGCCCCCTCTGATCATCTACAGCCGATTCTCCGTCCTTACCAGGTGGCCGGGTACCAATGGCTGAATTACCTGAAGGATATTAATTGGGGTGGTATCCTCGCAGATGATATGGGTTTGGGTAAAACCGTACAAGCCCTTTCCTTTATGGAGCACTATCGAAATGACCAGGGAAAACTGAAAGCTCTGGTGGTTTGCCCCACCACACTTATCTATAACTGGGAGAATGAGATCAAAAAATTTACTCCCGCCCTTACTTACCGTATTCATCATGGCGGATTAAGAACAAGGGTGAAAGAGGAACTGGTCGATCATGATGTGACCATTACTACCTATGGCACATTGCGCAGTGATATTAAATTGCTGATGAGTGTGGAATTTGACTATGTGATACTGGATGAATCGCAGGCCATCAAAAACCCATCCAGCAAAGTAACCAAAGCGGCTTGTTTGCTGAACGCCAAACACCGGCTTTGCATGAGCGGTACGCCTTTGCAGAATAATACATTTGACATTTTCGCCCAGATGAACTTTCTGAACCCCGGCATGCTGGGTACCGTAGAGTTTTTTAGACAGGAGTTTGCCATCCCGATTGATAAGTTTGGCGAGCAGGACCGAAAAGAACATTTGAAGAAACTGCTTTACCCGTTCATATTAAGAAGAACAAAAGAACAAGTGGCTAAAGACCTGCCTGAAAAACAGGAGATGATCCTTTTCTGTGAAATGGAAGAAGAGCAACGCAATATTTATGATGCATACCGCAATGACTTTCGTAACCAGATACTGGGTACTATCGAAACACAGGGCATTCAAAAATCGCAGTTAACCATATTACAGGGCTTGATGAAACTGCGCCAGATATGTGATTCCCCAGCGATCCTGAATGAACAGGAGAAATTTGAAAATCATTCTATCAAACTGGATGAGCTGGCAAGAGAGATAACGGAAAATATCGGTGATCATAAGGCGCTGGTGTTTTCTCAGTTCCTGGGCATGCTTGGACTGATCCGTAAAAAGCTGGAAGAACTCGGTATCAAATACGAATACTTCGATGGGAGCACCTCTGCACCAGACAGGGAAAAAGCTATCCAGAGTTTTCAGAATAATCATGAAGTGAGGGTCTTCCTTATTTCACTCAAAGCAGGTGGTGTGGGTTTGAATCTTACGGCTGCTGATTATGTATATATCGTCGATCCCTGGTGGAACCCTGCGGTAGAGCAACAGGCCATTGACCGTACACACCGTATCGGCCAGACTAAAAACATCTTTGCCTACCGGATGATCTGTAAGGATACCATAGAAGATAAAATTCTGCAATTGCAGGAAAAGAAACGGGCCCTGGCCAAAGACATCATTTCCGACGATGCTACGTTTGTAAAAACGCTGACAAGGGAAGATGTGGAGTATTTGTTTAGTTAAAGCCCGGCATCAAATACCAAGCCACAAAAATTACCACTTTGTGGTATTTTTTATGTTGAAATCCTATTATACCTTGATGGAGTAAATATTTTTTAACTTCACAAACTACGTTTATGAAAAAAATCTTATCCATCGGGGGGGGTACTAATCCTTTCTTTCCTTAGCATTACATTAAGTGCTAAAATCCTGCCGGTAACAGAAAAATCTTCATTCAACATTGCAAATGAATCTCTTGCAGAACGCCTTGCTGCGGATAGGGATTTTCAGGAGTATGCTTACTCAATATTTACTTTAGTTGAAAAAATTAAGCTAACAAAATCCGGTACCTTATTCCACAATTATTTTAATAAAACTATTGATGAAGCAGGTAAGAATGTGCTGTTCAATAATTTGGGATTTAGCAATGAAAAAAAATTTGTAGATGTATTGATGAAAATTTATAGCCAAGGCAGGCTTATCAATGGAAAGTTTAATTTAGCTGGTAGTGAAGAGCAAAAGAGAGATATAGAGGAGGCAGCTCGAAAAGTAATAACCATTGTATTCAGGCCAACACATACTGTTGCAGATTGTTGGCTGTTGTTTGTATCAGGAATGAGTGCATGTTTTCAGGGCTGTCCCTTAACTTATGACGAGGAAATGTGCTATGATTATTGTTTTGGACTTGTTGTAAGCAGCACTTCAGTTTGTTTTTTGTTTGCAGATTAATATTTATAGAGGCTGTCTCGCAAGCCTGAGACCGCCTCTTACATTTATTATTAATGATTATCAAATTGTAATTATGCGATATTTACTACAGTTTTTTGGTTTAATAATATTTGTTACTGCCCTTTTCTCATTTAATAGTATTCATGAATTAAAAAAGAATAAGTACCCATTAATAATTTCCCACTTTAAGCCAACTATGCCTGACACACTTCAGGATTTTGTTAAAGTTTATTTTCAATCAAAAAAAATAGAGGTATTAAGCTTTAAAGAATATATGAATGAATATGGCAACCAGCTTACTGCTTTAATGAGTGATTGGGTAAATAGTGGAAAAGTTAATAATATGACAAGTAGTAAAGCGGAGGAGTTTAAAAATTCAATAAAGCCTGTGAGTAATGTCTTAGCTTTAAAGGTTTATTCTGACACATCTGTCCAGAGTCTATTTCTCATAGACAGCATCCACTGGTTTGTAAACTTGCTACCTTCAAAAGATACAAGTCCGGTTTTTCAGCGTTTCATCCCCCGAAATAACATAAAAAACAATCCATTCCTTGTTTTAAAAGATTTTACTGATAAAGTAATTGAATCAAAATTACTCAAATGAAGATTCCCTTTATTTTTCTGGCCCTTTTATTGTCTGTCGCTCAATTATTCTCGCAAAAAAGCGATTCGCTTGTTTTCAAGTACAACAACCAAACCATTTATCGCTATGGAGGATACTTCCTGAAAGGCAATGAGCGGCTTACTTATAAAGATTTAAGCAAAGAGTTTTCCATATCAGACCTTGGCCTTGCAGGGTATGAAAAATCGAGAAAATATAAAACCACCAGTACTGTATTTCGGTTTGTGTCGCTGGCTGCCGGCGTTATGGCAGTAAGTGTGGCGGCCAAAGGCCAAAACCGTGATTTGGCGTATGGCTTACTGGCGGGTCAATTTGTAACCCTATTCATTGGAATGCGTTATTCAATATTAAGTATGCAAAGTGCCAACAGGGCAATCTGGCAACGAAACAAAGATGTGCTGTTTCCCGGCCGTTAACCGTATATCGTTACAAAAGGCGTATCCATCCTTTTTTTCTCAAAAACACCCAACCTTCGCAGGTTGCAGGTTGTTCTTACGTCTATTTTCGTACACTTATTAAACTGATTATGAAGAAGATTTTTACCTTATCCCTTCTGTTTTTTGGGTTCTTACTCAATGCCGATGCCCAAAAGGCTGATGGCTCCATTAAAGGAAAGCTGGTTGATACTGCTGGTAAACAACCCATTACAGGCGCAACAGTGTCCTTAATTAATGCCAAAGACTCTTCACTGGCCACTTTTACTTTATCCAATAAGCAAGGTGTATTTGAAATAAAAGGTCTGACCGAAGGGAATTACCAGTTGGTGATTTCTTACCAGGGATATGAGACCGTCCGGAAGCCGGTTTCTCTTACAGCAACATCCAAATCGGTTGACGTTGGCGAAATCAACCCGCCCAAAGATTTTAAAACGCTGGGAGAAGTAGTGGTTACAGGCATCGTCCCGGTAGTGATAAAACAGGATACGGTGCAGTTCAATGCCGATGCATTTAAAACAAGACCAAATGCTACAGTGGAAGATTTGCTGAAGAAAATTCCGGGAGTACAAGTAGATAAAGACGGAAATGTACAGGCACAGGGAGAGCAGGTACAGAAAGTGTATGTGGACGGAAAAGAATTTTTTGGTACTGATCCCAAACTCGCAACTAAGAATCTAACGGCTGATATGGTAGAAAGCGTACAGGTGTTTGATGACATGAGTGAGCAGGCAAGGTTTACCAAAGTAGATGATGGCAGCCGTACCAAGGCCATCAACATCAAGCTGAAAAAGGATAAGAATAAAGGAGTCTTTGGAAGAGCATTGGCAGCTGGTGGAAATAGCAGTGAAAATGGTGGCCGCTACGAAGGGAACCTGAGCCTGAATGCTTTTAAAGGCACTGAAAGAATTTCACTTTTGTTTAATGCAAATAATATCAACAAACAAGGCTTTTCCTTTTCAGACATCATCAGCTCCATGGGTGGGTTCAGCGGTTTCAATAATAGTGGTGGTGGAAGAGGCTCATTTGGTGGTGGAGGCGGTGGTGGAAGTTTTGGAGGAATGAACGTATCCGGTGGCCGTGGCGCTTTTATGGGACTTACCGGCACTGGTCCTACCGGCATCACCCGTTCTTTGTCAACCGGGCTGAACTTTAATACAGAAGGAGCAAAAATAAAAGCCAGTGGTAGCTATTTCTATTCTAATACCAGGAATGAACAAGAGCAAAACACTTATCGCCAGACTTTCTTCCCCGATGATTCTATTGCTTACCTCACCCGTCGTTCGGTATCCGACAACAAAAACCAGAATCACCGTTTTAATATAAGAATGGAGTACATGATCGATTCTATGAATTCTATTCTTTATACTCCATCATTTACGATTCAGAAGTCTGATAATTATAATGATGACACTTCTTCTACCATGTCCACTTCGCCGAGTTTGAATTACCTGGCATTAACCAGCCGTACCACCAATACCAATGTGAGAGATGGTTTAAACCTTGGTAATAATTTCCTGTACAGGAAAAAATTCAAAAAAATCGGCCGCACACTTACGTTGGGCTGGAACAATACCTATGGTGAAAGTGAAAGTGAGGGTTTCAATATTTCCCCCATCCGTTTTTATAAGCCAGACGGAACACAACAGGGCAATAACAATCAGAACCAGCGTAATGAACAACAAACTTATACCCGCAATAATGTGGTGAGTGTTTCTTACACAGAACCTGCCGGCTTGAATAAACTATTTGAGTTCAATTATGCATACACCAATAACCGCAACACATCAGATAAGAAGACATTTAACTATAATACGGTTACGGGTGATTATGATATTAAAAACCTTCTGTTGACCAATAGTTTCAATAATATATTTGAAGCCAGCCGTTTTGGGGCCAACTTCAGGGTACAGGAGAAAAAATATAATTACCAGGTTGGTCTGGGTGTGCAAAGAGCCACACTGACAAGCGAAAGCTACCAGGCCATCACCAACAAGGATTCGCTTACAAAACAATCCTTCACCAACTTCTTTCCGCAGGCCAGCTTTAACTGGACACCAAGCCGCAGCAAGGGCATACGGTTTAATTATCGTGGCCGTACCAACCAGCCCAGTGTAACACAATTACAGGATGTGCCTGATGTGTCTAATCCCTTATTTGTAAGAACCGGTAACCCGGCATTGAAACAGGAATTCAGTCATAGCGTAAACCTGAATTATAACACCTTCAATATCCTTACGTTTAAATTTCTTGCCGCCAATCTAAGTTTTACTACTACTCAAAACAGGATAGTAAACAGTATCGACACTCTTTCAAGGGGAATACAGCTAACCAGGCCGGTAAACCTGGATGGTTCCTATTCAGGGTCTGCATTTTTCACTTTGGGGCTGCCTTTCAAAAGTGTAAAACTTAAAGGCTCAAGCCTGAATTTTACATCACTGGTATATTATAACCGTGATGTAAGTTTATTATATAAGCAGGAAAATATCGGCAAAACGCTTACACTTACACAGCGGGCAGGCGCTAATTTCAACCTCAAAGAAAAATGGGATCTTTCGGCCAACGCCAGCTTGTCCTACTACAATGTGAAGTATTCTGTAAACGAATCGTTGAATGAAGACTATTTCGCACAAACCTATTCAGCCGATGTGGCCCGCACCTTCACCAAACCGGGCATTATTCTTTCCACCGATATTGATTACTATGTAAACTCCGGAAGGGCAGAAGGCTTTAACCAGAGTATCCCTTTATGGAATGCCTCCATTGCCAAACAGCTTTTCAAGAAAAAGAATGGTGAACTGAAATTTACGGTGAATGACATTCTGAACCAGAATCAGAGCATCACCCGGAACACCGGCGACAACTTCTTTGAAGATGTGAACAGTATGGTGCTGAGGCGTTATTTCATGGTAAGCTTCCTGTTTAACCTGAACCGTATGGGGGGGAATAACCAACAACAGACTATGCCGGGTGTACCACGAAATATGGAAAGGCAAATGCGAAATATGAGGATGTATTAAACGAATTTTAATAAAATAAAACAAGGGCTTCACATCAGTGAGGCCCTTGTCAGTATAATGATGGGTTAGTACTACTTGCTTATCTTCTGTAATGACCAGCAGCTGGTGATGAACCGGATATCAATATGGACAGAACGGATTTCAGTAATCGCAATAAATTAAATGAAGGTTTGTAATAATTGCTGTAGATCTTAGCTGCTTCGTGGTGGTGTATCAGATGCCTGTTTTTCATAAAAGGATATTTACAAGGGTTAACGAATTGTTTCTATTTAAAAGTATGTAATAAAAATAAATTTTCTAATATTGAGCCTTGTTGCCAACTCCTTAAATCCAACATTGATGAAAAAAACCGTAAAACCACTTGTGCTGCTTACTATTTGCGCACTATTCTTTACCCAATCACCGGCACAGTTAAAGATGCCGGTAGCAGCAGGCATCAGCAGCGACATCAAAAAAATTATTGAAGATTATCCTAACCGGTTTATTAACCTGATGGGCGAAGTGATCACCCGGCATCCGCAGTCAACAGACTATGAGTGTAATTTCAAAGTGAATGGAGCAGAAGAGTCTTTCATTACCCGTTATTCTGCCAAAAAAGAAGTATGCAGCTTTGAAGCAGTGATGATGACCACAGAGAATTTTGATAAGGCAAAGCAAAAGTTTAAATCATTGTTCAACCAGCTCAATAATCTTTCTGTCCGGTTTGCTGATAACAAACCCCTCCACCTGAAAGGAAAATTCGAAGAGCCAAAAGAAGAAATGAAATTTACATCTATATTACTTTCTCCGGAACCCGGCCTTGAATCGTTGAAGAAAATGAAAGTTGAGATCATCCTGCAGGCAGTGGAACCGATGGAGTGGAAAGTAAAATTGCTGATCTACGACCGGGAAAGAGAGGATGAGGAGAGAGGTGCCACCACGGAATTGTAATTGTTGCATACACAAGTGGTTTTCACCTTTTTAACCGGTTAACTAATTAACTGGCTCACATTTATTAACCTTCATTAACATTAAAGCAAGACCGGTTAACCCATTGAATAGCTCACTAAGAATATTTTCGTAGCCGAAATAACTTCGCTATGAGAAAAGCTGTCTTATTTACCTTCTTTTTGATAGTTGCGGCAACAGTATTTGCCCAGAAAAATGGTATTGTAAAAGGGATTGCTTTTGATACGATCAGCCGGCAACCCGTGGCTGCAGCGACTGTAACAGTTCTTGAAAAAAAAGATTCTTCACTGGTTACTTTCAACATGACAGGAAGCGATGGACGTTTTGAGTTGAGAGGTCTGGCTAATGGGGAATACCGTTTACTCATTACACATGTCAACTATCATAACAGCAATAAATATTTTTCTATCAGCGACAGCAATAAAGTGGCTGACTTGGGGAAACAGGCCATCAGCGATAAAGCCAAAGTGCTGGAAGAAGTTGTGCTGGCAGCAGAAGCACCACCTATAACAATGATCAATGATACCATACAGTATAATGCAGGATCTTTTAAAGTACAACCCAATGCTAATGTGGAAGACTTGCTGAAAAGACTACCCGGGGTGAAAGTAGAGAAAGATGGAACAATCAAAGCACAGGGCGAAAAAGTGAACAGGGTACTGGTAGATGGGAAAGAGTTCTTTGGTAATGATCCCAAGATTGCCACCAAGAATTTGCCGGCCGATGCAGTGGACAAGGTGCAGGTGTATGACCGGCAGAGCGACCAGGCACAGCTTACAGGTTTTGAAGATGGTAACTACGAAAAAACGATAAACCTCAAACTAAAAAAAGACAAGAAAAAAGGTTTGTTTGGAAAAGCAATGGCAGGGGCAGGTACCAAAGAGCGGTATGAAGGAAGGTTCAATATAAATTCTTTTAAAGGAGCGAGACAATTATCGGCTATTGGAATGGGCAATAACACCAATGCCGAAGGATTTTCATTTATGGATATTCTGAACTTCACCGGTGAACTGGCAAGGATGCAAAGGGCCGGTGGCGGCAACATCAATATCAACCTGTCGGCAGATGATGCAACAGCTATGGGTGTAAATGCAGGTGGTCGCAACAGCGGAATTAATACTACCTGGGGAGGCGGACTGAATTACAATAACATTATTGGGAACAAACTCGATTTTCAAAGCAATTATTTCTACAACCGGTTTAACCCAAGGCAGGAGAGCAGTATTGAAAGACAATACTTTTTACCAGACTCTTCCTATTTCTACAAACAAAACGCATTGTCAGATAACCTGAGTAATAATCACCGGCTAAACCTGAACCTCCTGTACCAGATTGATTCAATGAATTCATTACGTATCACTCCATCTTTCAGCTACCAAGAAACCAATAACCGTTCACAATCTGATTACCAGACATTATCGGAAGATAAGATACTTGCCAATGCCGGCTTTAGTAATACAACAAATAATTATGATGGCTATACATTTCGAAATGAAGCTATCTGGCGGAGAAAATTTGCCAGAAAAGGAAGAACATTTTCTCTCTCTTTACAAACAAGCTTGAATGAAAGTGACGGCGACGGAAGTCTTTCCTCCATCAACAGTTTTTATAATCCCAACGGTTCTTTATTGAGAAGGGATACGCTGAACCAGCAAAGTCTTTCTGAAAGTGATTTGAAGGGCTATACGGCAAGGGCAGTATATACCGAGCCTGTTTTCAAGAAATCATTGCTGGAATTGAGTACCAGCCGCAGCAATACAAAAAGTACATCGCAGCGTAAGACCTATGATTTCAATATAGGAAACGGAAAGTATGATCAGTTAAACAATTTGCTGAGTAATGATTTTGAAAACACATATGGATTTACCAATGGCGGACTTCGTATCCGCACACAAAAGAAGAAGTACAACTATGCGGTAGGAGTAACCTGGCAGCAGGCAGAGCTGGAAGGAAAGATTAAAAGTGGTATAAAAGATTCAACGATCAGCAAAACATTTCATAACTGGTTGCCCAATGCAAGGTTTCAATACAACTTTACAAGGTTTAAAACCTTTACACTTAGTTACAATACTTCTACCAATCAGCCAACCATGTCACAGTTGCAGCCTGTTCCTGATATCAGCAACCCGCTGAATATTAGGGACGGAAATCCTGATCTGAAACAGGAATTCATGCAAACAGTGCAGGGCAATCTTACCCTGGTGAGTCCGTATAAAAATAAAAACCTGTTTCTTTTTTTCACCTTGCAGTCCACACAAAATAAAATTGTGAATTATGATACAGTAAACCAGTTTGGGATAAAAAGAACAAAACCTGTGAATGTAAATGGCGTATATAATCTTAACAGCAATATCAGCTATAGCCTCCCGGTTCGTTTTCTCAAGGGAACCATTGAACTGAGCAGCCGCACAGGGTATTTTAAAAGCAAGCAGTTTATTAACGGAAAGGGTAATGATATAAAAACACTGTCATTTGGTCCGGAGCTTCGGTTAGACATGAACCCAACTGAAAAATTGAATGTAGCGATTGGGGCATCGGTCAGTTACAATAATACCAAATACTCCCTTCGGCCTGAGCTGAATACAAAAAACATATCACAGGAGTACAATGCATCAACAGACTGGCAATTGCCTAAACAGTTTTTCTTTTCAACAAACTTCACTTATACCATCAACAGCCAGCGGGCAGCAGGGTTCAACCTGGAAGTGCCAATCTGGAATGCCAGTATCAGCAAACAATTCCTGAAGTATAACCGCGGAGAGATTAAGCTCAGCGCTATTGATCTCTTGAATAGAAATATTGGTGTAAGCCGTAATACAAACAATAACTACATTGAAGACAGCCGGGTATTAACACTTCGCCGTTTCTTCCAGCTCAGCTTCACCTACAGCCTGAGTAAAACTGGTTTGAATAATGCCGGTGGCGGAGGTATGAGAATTATTGCCAGGTAAAATGTATTCTTTAAGCTTTCTTTATTTCTTTAAAGTATTCAAGGCTTCTCTTTTCCGCTTTTTCCTGCAGGGTAATAGTTGCCGGAAATAGTTTTCTTCGAAGTGATTTGTAAATACTGATCGAGTTGTCCAGTGCTTTGATAATAGATACTTTGTTGTACTGGGCAATGGTTATTTTCAAATTCTCCAGGTCTGATAGACTAAGTTGTGTTTCCACTCTTCTCAGGCCACGAACCTTTTTGTTGTTTTTTACCTGCATCAGGGGAGAGAATACCGTTTGGCGTAAAAAAGACAGGAAGTCATAAGCCTCCATCAGTTCACCACGGCCAATTTTCATACAGGCATAATGTACCCATGTCCAGAACCGGTCTTCGATCCACTGAAAATCAGGCTCCGGCCATTTAGCTTCAGTAGATGTAATAATAGCTGTGAGGAGATCATCCCGTTCAAATAATACAACTGGGTTTTCTATTCGGTTGGTGAACTCCTGCAGTGTCAGAAATTTGACATCAACATGCAGCAACGGATCGTCATACAAGCAAATGAGCAACCTGGGCTCTCCCACATGCTCGCCGGTGAAGCCGGAAATGAAATTTCCTAAGCTTTTGGCAAGGTCAATCATTTTTTCTTTGTCACTGCTTATTTGTTCTTTGGTTACCAGTACTAGGTCAAGGTCAGAATATTCGTCCAGTTCATTGGTGATCCATGAACCTGCAACAGCCAGCCCCACAACATTTTGATCGGCACTCACTATCTCCGCGGCATTATATGCAAAATCCTGCTGTATCATTTAGCTAAAGATAAATAATGCGGTGACTACGGGCAATAAAAAACCGCCCTGCAGGTGCAGAACGGTTTTTTAGTATGCATTAATATCATCAGTTCATGCGGATAATTCTTCTTCCTCCGCCATTATTCTGGTTCATTTCCTTTAGCATTTTTTCTCTTTCTTCTTTGAACTCAGCAGCTGTATATCTTTTTTTACCTGATGGTTCTTTGATTGCTGCCAGCTCTGCCTTTTCTGAAATACTCACGGCTTTAAATAGTTGCGTTCCATCTTTTACATCCAATTCCAATATCAAACCCGGTAATTGCCCCTGAAATTCAGAAGGCCCGGCCGAAACGGGAATGTCAGTAGCAAACCAGGCAACAATAGCGGCAGTATCGTCTACTTCTTTTCTTTCCAATACACCGTTATCCATATTCATGGTAGTTCTTTTACTAAGACGGGTGGCGGTTGCTCTCATGCAGTTGTGTCCAAGAATTAATTTTGTTTCGCCTGTCATCTTCCACTTTAATTTAGAAATAGTGTCGTCAACAATAAAATTTTTATCCATCAACTCCCTGCGTTCTGTTTTCTTACCGGTTTCCAGGTTGGTGTAGAGAACATCATTGCTTCCGGCTACGATCATTCTTATCTGGGCTCCTCCTTCAGTTTGAAATGCACCTCCATCATCCATGTTATCATTTTCAGCCTGTTTCCAGAGGCTTTGGTTATTGCCGAAGATCAGCTCATATTTATCGGTACGGCTGGTGGGCATCTGTTGTTCCATTCCGCCGGGCATACCCGCAAAACTGAACTGCAATTTAACAGTGCGGTCATAGATTACTTTTCCCTGGCTCGTCTGTGCCTGCAATACCAATAAACCAAGTATGCCAAAAGCAGTGAGGAGATATTTCTTCATTGTTTAGATATTTTCAACAAAACTATATATAGAAACAGGCAAGATAAGTTAAGCCACCTTTCATTTAGGTTAATAAAGGTTAATGGCCCTGAAACTACCGCCGGTATTGGTTTACATTTGTTCTGCAAACAAATTGTATGAACCGTCTCCGCTGGTTAGCCATATTAATGATCGTTGCCATTATAGGCATTACCGGCTTTCAGTTGTACTGGCTGCGGCAGAACTATGACCGTGAGAAAAAATCATTGAGCATTAAAACAGAGATGGCGTTTCGGGAAACAGTATTGCAATTACAGGTGGCTAAACTGAAATTAGATGGAATTTCTTGGTCTGGGGAAATAAACGGTGTAAAACTTAAGGGTAGCCATGATAAGCCTACTGTAAAAGTTTTCATGACCGATGACAGTGAAGGCCACCAGAAAGTAAGAATGACGCCACGGCAGGAAATTGTTTCAACGATCAATGTGATCAAAGACAAACTCAAAGATTCACTAAAAAGGAAAACGAAAGGTCGTACAATCATTACGCTTAATAACAGCACATTGAGTGTAACCAAAGATTCACAGAATTTAGCAGGGCCGCCAATGCCACCTGATACTCCGGGCAGAGAAAAAGTTTTTAATTTATTATACGGAGTAGATTCACTGCAGGATTCGCTACGGGTAGCCGAAATTGATTCTGCTTATCGACAGGTGCTGACTGAAGAAAAACTAAATATACCTTTTTCCATTATCAGAACAGAAGGTACTTCGCCTGACGAACACAGGTTTAACCAGGTGACTATAGGGCTTGCCAACCCGGTTACCTATAAGCTTGATTTGGGAAACAATTTTCCCTACCTGATGAAGCGCATCACTCAACCTGTATTATTTTCCATTCTGCTGTTGGGCATTACGATACTCTCCTTCGTTTTGCTTTATCGTAATCTGTTGAAACAAAGAAAGCTTGCTGAGTTGAAAAATGAGTTCATCAGTAACATCACACATGAACTGAAAACTCCCATTGCTACGGTTGGAGTGGCAATTGAGGCATTAAGGAATTTTAATGCCATACAAGACCCGCAGCGTACCAAAGAGTATCTTGATATC
>Ga0114938_1001739_pt1 | contig 14487 bp, 12 predicted proteins | sample AshMeaBigSpring_FD_88675 | JGI IMG/M metagenome (GOLD analysis project Ga0114938, IMG submission 88675) | Groundwater microbial communities from Big Spring, Nevada to study Microbial Dark Matter (Phase II) - Ash Meadows Big Spring | ecosystem: Environmental > Aquatic > Deep subsurface >...
TCCAGCGCCTGCGGCAGCGCCGACGTCCTCGAGCAGCTCGGCGTCAACCTCGACGTGCCCCCCACGGCGGTCGAGACGTGCATCCGCGAGATCGGCATCGGCTTCCTGTACGAGCCCCTTTTCAACACCGCCATGGCCCGCATCGCCGAGGTGCGCCGCCAGCTCGGCTTCCGCACCTTGTTCAATCTGTTGGGCCCGCTGACCAACCCTGCCGGCGCTTCCATCCAGGTGCTCGGCGTCTACGACCCGGGATTGACAGAGAAAATGGCCGGCGTGCTGAACCACCTCGGCACGCGCGAAGCCTTCGTGTTCTGCGGCGAGGGCACCCTGGATGAAATCAGCATTTGCGGGCCAACCCGGATGTCCCATCTCAAGAACCAGGCGATCCGGACCTTCGAGGCCACCCCGGACACCTTCGGCCTGCCCCGGGCGACGCCGGCCGACATCCGCGGCGGCAGCGCGAGGGAAAATGCGCTGATCATCCGCGACATTCTCAAGGGGGAGAGGGGACCGCGCCGGGATGTCGTGCTGGTGAACGCGGCCGCGGCCTTCGTCGCCGCCGGGCTGGACCCCGATTTCAAGACCGGCATCCGGCGCGCGGCGCAGTCAATCGACTCCGGCCGGGCCGAGCAGAAGCTGGAGGCCCTCATCCAATTCAGCCGTTCGTGCACGCCGTCGGTCAGAGCGCTGGCGTGACGGCGCGCCTATGATCGGACCGTTCATTCCGGGATCCGAAGAGATGGGCCGAATTGCTTGGACGGGCCCGTTCCGCCCCCGGCGGCTCCCACATGACTGCGCAGGAGCTGCGGCAAATAGCGCTGAGCCAGGAGATCCGAGCTCACCACGCCGAGCACCCGGCCATCCTCCACGACCGGCATGGCCGAGATCCGGTTTTGCTCGAGTTCGCGCACGATGTCCACGATGCGTGCGCCGGTCCCAGCCGTAACGACCCGCTTGGTCATGATCGCCTCCAGGCGACCCGCACTGGTCCCCTCGGCCACCGCGCGGGTGATATCCCAGGTGGTCACGACGCCGGCCAGGCGCTCGTCGTCTCCCAGCACGGCGATGATGTTGCCGCGGCCCTCCACGATCAGGGCCGCGACCTGGGTGAGCGGAGTGTCAACCCGGACCATCGGGATCGGCTCCATGATGTCTTTGGCGGTGCGCTCGCTTTCCTTGTCTGCCAAACGGCGCACGCTGATGCGCTCTGCCGCCTGGCAGGGCAGCAGGTCCGCGTTGGACGCCAGCAGATCGACGAGTTCGGTCATGTTGCGGCGAATCACCTTCTCCCGGTAGGCGTCTCCCGCTTCCAGCCGCTTTTCGGAAAGCCGCGCGAAATCATCCGCATGCTGGCGCAGCCAGGCGTCCGCGGCCGCAGGGTTTCCCAGCATGTCCTCCGGCAGCTGGAGCTCCGGCGGGGTCGGCACGATCTGCTCCTGGGCCGCAAAAATGACCCCCCCCGAATTCACGAGGTAGTCGGTGGCGATCATCACCCCCTTCTGCCGGAAAACCACTTGCTCCATGCGCGTGCGCGCCGCCTTGCGGTTCGGATCCGGCGAATACGTGTTGGCGCCCTCGACGATCAGCGACCAGGCGCCCATGCGCTCGACGCCCATGGAACACTTCTCCGAGGGCAGCACCCCCAGGTAGTTGAACACCGGCGCCGCCGGCACGAAGCAGAAGGCGGACTCCCGCAGGAGGTTGTTGGCGTCGGTTGAAAATTGAATGGGGGAGCGCGGCCTCCGGGGCTGGATATGTTCGCCGAAATAGCGGCCGGTGACCGTGCCGTGTTGCTTCCATTCTGCGAAAAGCTCCTCCACCGGCAGCCCTTCGGAGCAGAACAGGTAGCCTTCGAGATCGCTCACCCCGACCACGCGGACCGCCGGCAGGCGCTCCCGCAGGAGGCGGGCGGCGTGGGCGCCGACCGCGCCGAAGCCCTGAATGAGCACGGTCAGCTCTTCGGGCGCCGGTGTCTTCATCTGGGCGAACTGGGGCAGCACCGCCAGACGCGGCAGGATCTCGATCAGGCGCTGCAGGGCAATGACCACGCCGCCCGCAGCCGCCCCCAGTTCGTCGATGCGGTTGCCGCCCAGCTCCGCCGGCTTGGAGACGGCGGCCTCCAGGCCGTTCTCGACGGCGATGGTCTTCATGTCCGCATCGTTGGAGCCGACATCCGGACCGGGGACATAGAGGTGGCGGTAGCGGCGCAGCAACCGCGCGAAGCCGCGGACCACCCGGGAATGCTGTTCCGGCGGAGCGGCCGGATCGGCGAAGACCCCGGCCTTGCCGCCGCCGAAGGGCAGATGGGCGGCCGCGTTCTTGAGGGTCATGCCGCGGGCCAGGTTGTGGATGTCGGCGGGGGTGATCTCCGGCAGCATGCGGATGCCGCCCATCGACGGCGCCCCCATGGCAAGGTTGTCCACCACTAGATAGCCCCCGATCTCCTCGGGAGCGGCCTCATCCCACATGAAGGCGAGCAGCTTGGGGCCGAGCGTATCGCAGACGATGCCCATGCGGGCGAGCAGGTGCTCGTCCCGGTAATCCAGCACGAGATGGCAGCGGCCGTCCCTGCGTCGGGCTCTCTTTTGCAGGAGCGTTTCGGGTATATGCTCCCGCAGGCAGGCTTCCAGTCGAAGGGGAATCATGGGTAGCCTCATCGACAACGTTGCGGAAAGGCGGCACGTCCCTTTTCGGTGGGAGCCCTCCGCAGCGGAACCGCGATACGATGGTGCCGGCAGGCCCGCTCCCCTGCGGCGGACTCCCCACTCTCCTCTGGACGCACCGTGCGCCGTCACCCGCTGAAACGGTTTCGAGGGTAGTCACGGGAGCGCGGATGCAGGTGCCGGTGGGGCACCAGAGGCTCTGCCGGGACTATACCGGAAAATCCGCGCAGAAGTCAAAACGCGGATCAGCTCTTGCCGAGAAGGCTGGATGCCTGGGGGATGGGCGCCGCCGCCGGTGCGATGGCCTTCGCGTCGGGAACAGCCGAAGTGATGAAGGCGACCAGAATGGTCACCCGCCGATTGGAGAAATCCAGGGGCTTGGAAGGATTTTTCAGCCGCCGGTCCGCGTACCCGTTGACGCCGGTGATCTGGTTTTCGCGGATACCGTTTTCCTCCAGCACCCTCCGCGCCGCGTTGGCGCGGTCGCTGCTCAGGTCCCAGTTGTTGTAGCCGGAGCGGGCATAGGGGCGGCTGTCCGTGTGCCCTTCGATGGTGACATCGTTGGGGAAGGTGCCGATGCGGGCGGCGATCAGCTTGAGCAGCTGGGCGGCGTCCGTCTTCAGGCGGGCGCTGCCGATGTCGAAGAACAACCCCTCCGACTGCTCGATCAGCTCGATCCGCAGTCCTTCCCGGGTCAGCGTGATCTGAATCTGGTCCTTGAATTTGGCGAGATCGGGAATGGCGGCGATCGTTTTGATCAGCTTTTCGCCTTCCTCGCGCAGTTTGTCCATCTCCGCCTGCTGGGGCGAACCGGCCTTTTCATCCATGGCTTGGGTTCGATGGGGATTGGAGGGCGCCTGCAGAGGCGGGGAGTCCGAGAAAGGCCGCATCGTGCTGTTGCCGTTGAGCACGCCGGAGGAGCTCTTGTGCATGGCCCCCGGGTCCCGGAAGTAGTCGGCCACCGATGCCCGAATGGTCACGTTGTTGGCGACGATCCACAGCACGATGAACAGCGCCATCATCGCGGTGACGAAATCGGCGTAGGCCACCTTCCATGCGCCGCCGTGATGCGCCTCGTGACCGCCCCGCTTTCGTGCGCGCTTGATGACGATGCGTTCCCCGTCGCTCACTGCTTTTCCTTCACATGGGCTTCCATTTCCGGGAACTCCGGACGGGTCTCGGCCGGAATGCTGCGCCGGGCGAACTCCACGCACACCAGCGGGCTGAAACCGCGCGCAAAGGCCGCGATCGCGTTCTTGACCACCTCGAACACCTGGATTTCCTTTTCACCGGCAATGTCGAGGTTCGAGGCCAGCGGCTGGATGAACCCGTAGCACAGCAGGATGCCCAAAAAGGTCCCGACGAGGGCTGCGGCCACTTTTTTTCCGATTTCGCCGGCCGGCCCGTCAATGGCCTGCATGGTGATCACGATGCCGAGCACCGCCGCCACGATGCCGAGACCGGGCATCGTGTCTCCGATTTTGGAAAGGATCATGCTCGGCTTCTTGACGTCGTTGTGGTGCGTGTCGATGTCGCTCTCCATCAAGGACTCAAGATCGTGCGAGGCGATGCCGCCGATGATGACCATGCGGAAGGTGTCGGTCATGAAGGAAATGAGGGCATTGTGAGCCAGGAGGTCGGTGTACTTCGAAAAGATGGTGCTCTCCGGCGGGGTCTCGATGTGCTTTTCCAGGGCGATCAGGCCTTCCTTCTGGGCCATGTAGAGCAGCTCGTACATGAGCCTCAGCACCGAGAGATAAGTGGCCTTGGTGACGGTTTGGCCTTTGAGGGCAGCGATCGTTCTGGCGAACATCTGCTGAAGGACGTTTTTGGGCGCCGAAGCGAGCAGCGCTCCCAACGCAGCTCCGCCGATGATCATGAACTCGGCCGGCTGGATGAGGACCATGAAGGGGCCGCCCGCCTCATAGAACCCTCCCAAAACCGAAACCAGCACCACCACGAACCCGATTATGACGAACACGGAGAACCCCTGGATGAATTAAGTGCGCTCGGCTCTCGGCGCGCAGGTCATTTCCCGCTAGTGCCCCGCTTCTGGATGACACCACCTAACCTGCAGATGTTATATCGGTTTAGGGATGGCCGGACTTTAGATGATTTCAACCGGATCGCCGCAGCGGATGGGGCCTTCCTCCAGCACGCGGGCAAACACCCCCTCGCGCGGCATGATGCAGTCGCCGGCCTTGTAGTAAATCGCGCAACGGCTGTGGCATTCCTTGCCGATCTGGGTGATTTCCACGAGCGCCTGCGCGCCCAGGCGCACGCGGGTGCCGACGGGCAGGGTTTTCCAGTCGATCCCGACCGTGGCGATGTTCTCGGCGAAATCGCCGAAGCCCACGTCAAGTCCCTGGGCTTTGGCTTGTTCGATGCTTTCGGAGGCCAGGAAACTCACCTGGCGGTGCCAAGGCCCGGCATGGGCATCGCCTTCGAGGCCGTGTTCCTTGGAGAGATAGGCCTCCGCCACCGGGGTCTTGGTGGTGCCTTTTTTCTTGCTGACGGCGATGGATACTATTTTCATGGCCCTCCTTCCGCCCCGATCATGAAGATGCCGTAGGTGGCTCTCAGGTTCGGGAACCATGCGACGATGCTGCCGTAACGGTCCTCGGTGTGGGTGTTGATCGCCGCTTCCCTCAGGATGGTCAGCCCGGCATCCTGCACGAACTTGCGGAAGTCCTTCAGCGATATCACCCGGATGTTGGGCGTGTCGAACCACTGGTAGGGAAGCTGTCGCGACACGGGGGCGCGTCCGCTGAGAAGCAGCTGCAGCCGGATCTGCCAATGGCTGAAATTTGGAAAACTCACGATCCCCTTGTGCCCGATGCGCAGCATGGCGCGGATCAGCGCATCCGGCTGGTAGACCTGCTGCAAAGTCTGGCTCAGAATGACGTAGTCGAAGCGTTTGTCGGGATAGTCGTGCACTTCGGCGCTAATGTCCCCTTGCAGAACCGAAAGCCCCTTCTCGATGCAGCGGGCGACCTTCTCCTCATTGAGCTCTATCCCCGTTCCCTGAACCCCTTTGCGGGCAATCAGGTGCTGCAGCAGGTCGCCCTCGCCGCAGCCCAGGTCGACCACCCGTGAACCCGGCTCGATCCAGGAGGCGATGATTTCCAGGTCGTAGCGCATCTGGCTATGGTGACCGGTCATGGGCGACCCGCTCCAGAAAACCGTGAATGAGCATCGGCAGGCGTTCGCCCGGGATCAGAAAGGCATCGTGGCCCCATTCGGCTTCGATCTCGCAGAAGCTCACGTCGCGGCCGTTTTTCTTCAGCGCCTTGACGATCTCTCGGGCCTGGTAGGTCGGGTAGAGCCAGTCCGAGGTGAAAGAGATCACCAGGAACCGGGCCCGGGCTTTGGAAAGGGCGTTTACGGCCGAGCCTTGACCGTGCTGTTTGCCCAGATCGAAATAGTCGGCCGCCTTGGTGATGTAAAGAAAGGAGTTGGCGTCGAACCGTTCGACGAATTTGCGTCCCTGGTATCTCAGGTAGCTCTCCACCTGGAAGTCGGCGTCGAAGTTGAAGGAAAAATCGCTCTTGTCCTGCAGCCGGCGCCCGAACTTGAGCCGCATGGACTCATCCGAGAGATAGGTGATGTGGCCGATCATGCGCGCCACCGCCAGTCCCAGCGCGGGCTTCGGCCCCTCGTAGTAGTCGCCGTTGTTCCAGTTGGGGTCGGCCATGATCGACTGGCGCGCCACCTCGTTGAAGGCGATGGCGAGCGCCGAGTGCCGCATGGTCGTAGCGAGCGGAATGGCGGATGCCACCTGCTCCGGGTAGCGGACGCACCACTCCAGGACCTGCATGCCCCCGATGGATCCGCCGACGACGCACAGCAGCCGCTCGATTTCCAGATGATCGATCAGCGCTTTCTGCGCCGCCACCATGTCGCCGATGGTCACCACCGGGAAATCCAGGCCGTAGGCCCGGCCGGTCGCCGGGTTGACGGAGCTGGGGCCGGTCGAGCCCATGCAGGATCCGACGACGTTGGCGCAGATAACGAAGTATTTATCCGTGTCGATGCCCTTTCCGGGTCCCACCATGCAGTCCCACCAGCCGGGCTTTTCGTCGTCGGCCGAATAACACCCGGCCACGTGGGAGTCCCCCGACAGCGCGTGCAGAACCAGGACGGCATTGCCCCGGTCGGGCGCCAGGGTGCCGCAGGTTTCGTAGGCGAGCACCACCGGGCCGAGGCGCGACCCGCTTTCCAGAACCATCTCGTCCGGCGGCTCGGCGAAGGTGAAGTATTTCTTCGAGACCAGGCCGACGGAAATCCGTTCTTTGTCGTGATGAATGTATTCGCTCATCTGGCTCAGCCAGCGCTGTCTGCGCCCCGCTTATAGATCATAATATGTTTGGTGGACAAGACAAGAGGGTCCGACGCCAGCAATCGGGAATCGCTTTTCGGGGAATCGCGGAGCGGTTCAGAGGGAACCCTGGGAGAGGAACACATCGCAGGTGCGGCAGATCTTGATTTCTTGCTCCCAGGACTTCTGCACCCGGCCGCGGCAACGGGTGCTGTTCACGAACCCGCACGGCTCCCCGCAGTCGAATTCACTTGCCGGGCAGCCGGCCTTGCTCTCGGGCGGGCAGGGCTGCCAATCCAAAACTTGGAACGGCGCTACTTGAGGGTGATCGCAACGATCTCGGGCGGCCTCCCTGTGCGCATGGGCGGGCCCCATGTTCCGACGCCGCTTGAAGTGTAAAGGGAGAAACCGCCTTCACGGTGCAGGCCATAGTCGTAACCTTTGTAAATCCAAGCAGTTATAAGACTGAAAGGGAATAGCTGGCCCTTGTGCGTGTGACCCGAGAGTTGCAGCGAAACGCCAAGCTCTCTGCTGAAGGCGAAGGACGTATCCGGCTTGAAATAGGTGGCTGTGCGGCTATCCCGGCCGTGGTCGCTGCGGATATCGGTCGGCGTGTGAAAGAGGAGGATGCAGACCGGGGGAGCGATGGCGGCGTTGGCCAAGCTTTCCAGTCCGCGAATTTCTGACGGGTCTTGAATCCCCGGATAGGCCACCCCCATCAGGTAAAGCCCGTCCACCTCAACTACCTCGTTGTAAAGCAGCCGGATGTCGGCCCGCGAGACAATGTCCAGGCAGCGGCGCATTCCGGCATAGACTTCGTGGTTGCCGGTCACGAAAAAAACTCCGTGGCGCGCCCGCACTCGCTTCAGCGGCTCCTCGAATTCCGGCATCCCGTCGGTCATCCCGTCGAACAGGTCGCCGGTGATGACCACCAGGTCCGGTTGAAGCTTTTCGACCCTTTCCGCCAGGCGCGCCATGGAAGCCGTTCCATGGAAATGACCGAGGTGCACATCCGAGAGCTGGACGATCTTTCGGTCGCGCCATTGGGGCGGAAGGTTTTCCAGCTGGATCTCGATCGGCTTGACGATCGGGTGAAAAGCCGTCCAGAACCCATAGACCGACCAACCCAGCGCCAGCAGGACGCAGCCGGAGGCCAGGGGTCGGAAGCTGGCGGGGGTCAGTCCGGTCGCGCGCAAAGTCAAGTAAAGGAGCCAGGTGGCTCCGGCGGCGAGAATCAGCTTCACCGCAAGCGCGGACCAGACCGCTGCAAAGCGGTAATAGAAGATGGTCACGGGGTTCTGGGCCCAGCGCAGCAGCAGGAAGGCGGCCATGAAACTGAGGCCCAAGAACAAGAAAAGCGCCAGAAGAGCCGCCCTCGCTGCGGGATGGGAGATGCCTAACCAGCGCAGAACGAAGCGGTGCAAGGCAAAATGCACAAGAACGGTCAATGAAAAGACGACGGACAGGAAGATCATGGGACGGATTCCGGAGCCGGCAACCTATTCGACATTCCTTTGACGGCCGCTGGTTCGACATGCTAACATCAGGAGTTCATGCAAGTTGGGAAACTATACGGTTCCATCAAAATGCCGGCGCGGAGCCTGTCCGGCTGCATCCTATCGCCATGGGTCGCCATCGCAGCTCATATCCGCTGATCCAGAACAACGGCCGCGTCCGGCGCTGCCTGTCCTGCGGCACCACCGCCGACATGAAGCGCCGCCGGTATTGCTCCGTCGAATGCCGTCAGAAGCTGCGCCACAACCTCAACATCCGCACCGGCCTCCTCCAGGCGCTGCAGATCCGGTACGCCACCTTCTATTTTACCGAGCACCTCGTCATCTTGGACATGCTGCCCTACGGCTCGGCCGACCTGGCGAGCTTCATCTTCCCGCGCGCCAAGGGGAAAAAACCGGTCGACGACTTCTGCAAGATGTTCAACCTGCTGGGCAACGCCTGGTGGGAAGAAGTCCGCCGCACCAAGAAACGCTACCTGGCCTCGCGCTTCATTCTCGGCAAGGCCAAACCGCTCGATGGCGACATCAACTCGGTCCGGCCGCTGGAGGTCCGTGAGCCGGCCCGCATGGCGCGTTCCCTCACCCACCTCAAACTCCGAAACAAGGACCTGCATTCGCCCAATCTGCAGCAGATCATCAAGCGCGCCTTCCGGCGCCAGGCCAAGGTGCACCATCCCGATCAGGGCGGCGATGCCGCCCTTTTCCGCAGGCTTCGCGACGCCTACGAACAGCTCATCCGGTGGGCGGAGAACCCCACCTTCACCACCCGCCGCGGCTTTCCCGACAAGTGGTTTTACGAGGGCGGCCTGGACCGCTGGACCCAGCCCTCGCCCGTTCGACGCCTGCGGACGGAGGATTGAGAAAGCCAGATCCTGGATGCTGGATTCTCGATTCTGGAAAAAAACCGCTGTCACCGGCGGGCAAACCCCTTAATCGAGCATCGAGCATCGATCTTCTCATCTCGGAAACACCGCTCCCTTGTCCGCGCTGGAGACCAGCGCGGCGTAGCGGCCGAGATACCCGCCGGTTATTTTCGGCTCGAATTTCGGCAGGCCGGCCAGCCGCTGCCTGATCTCCTTCTGGCTCAACCGCACCTCCAGTCGCCGACCGGGGATGTCGATCTCGATGGTATCGCCTTCCCGCAGGGCCGCAATCGGCCCCTTGGCGGCCGCTTCGGGCGAAACGTGGCCGATCGCCGCCCCGCGGCTGGCGCCGGAGAAGCGTCCGTCGGTGATCAGGGCCACCTTCTTATCCAACCCCATGCCGGCCAGCGCCGAAGTGGGGGAAAGCATCTCCTGCATCCCGGGCCCGCCCCTGGGGCCCTCGTAGCGCACCACGATCACGTCGCCCTTTTGGACCTGCCCGCCGACAATCGCCTGGAAGGCGGCCTCCTCGGAATCGAACAATCGGGCCGGTCCCGAGTGCCGCAGCATCTCCTCGGACACCGCCGCCTGCTTGACGATGGCGCCGCCGGGGGCCAGGTTCCCGGTGAGCACCGCCAAGCCGCCCTTGGCGTGCACCGGGTTCTTGACCGTGCGGATCACCGCCGGGTCCTTGATGCCGGCCTTGATCTCCCGCAGCATCTTGCCGAGCGGCTTCGCGTAGACCGTCATGACCTGGCCGTGAACGATCCCGGCACGGCTCAGCTCGGCCATGATGGCCGGAATACCGCCGGCGTAGTAGAGGTCGCTCACATGGTGCGGCCCGGCCGGCGCAAGCGAGGTGATGTGCGGCACTTTCTCCGTGAAGGCGGCGAAATCCTTCAGCGTGACGTCGACCTCGGCGTAGTAGGCGATGGCCGGGATGTGCAGCGCGGTGTTGGTGGACCCGCCGAGCGCCATGTCGGCGGCAATGGCGTTCTCGAAGGCCTCCCGGGTCATGATGTCCCGCGGCCGGATGCCTTTCTTGACCAGCTCCACCGCCTTGAGGCCGGTCTGCTTGGCGATCCAGATCCGTTCGGCGAAGACCGCCGGCGCGCTGCCGCTGAAGGGCAGCGCCATGCCCAGGGCCTCGGAAAGGTTGCTCATGGTGTTGGCGGTGAACATCCCGGCGCAGGAACCGGCTCCCGGGCAGGCGGCGCATTCGCATTCGTGCAGCTCGGCCGGGCGGATGCTGCCTGCCTTGAACCGGCCCACGGCTTCAAAAACCTTGTCCAGCCCGATCTCCCTGCCGCGGAACTTGCCCGCCAGCATGGGGCCTCCGGAAACGAAAATCGCGGGGATGTTCAGCCGTGCACCGGCGATCAGCATGCCCGGGATGATCTTGTCGCAGGAGGCCATCAGCACCAGCCCGTCGAAGGGGTGGGCCATGGCCATGATCTCGAGCGAATCGGCGATGAGCTCGCGGCTGGGCAGCGAGTATTTCATGCCGATGTGATTCATGGCGATGCCGTCGCACACGCCGATGGTATTGAAGACCACCGGGGTGCCGCCCGCGGCATACACCCCGGCCTTGACGGCGTCCACCAGCTTGTCGAGATGCATGTGCCCCGGAATGATCTCGTTGAAGGAGTTGGCGATGCCGATGATCGGCCGCTCCATTTCCCAATCCGTGAAACCCTCCGCCCTCAGCAGGGAGCGGTGCGGAGCGCGTTCGGGTCCTTTGGTCATCAAATCGCTGCGCTTGGCCATGAGATTCCTCCTTCCTTATTGCTGGAATGTCACCAAAAGAGATTGCACGTCCACCGGGGCAGGCATCAGATTCTGCGCGCGCATGACCTCCTCGGTCTGCTTCCAGGCGGCGGGATCGATCTGCCCGAACTCGGCCCCTGCCCGAGTCAGCATCAGTTCACGGGTGACGGAAAGCTGCTTGACCACGATGGCCGCCGGCGTCTCGCGGTCGGCTTCCAGGAGCACCCGGATCGCCTTTTCCTGGTGGCGGGGGTCCAGCGCGTCCCGCCAGCCTTCGAGCAGCGCTTTCAGGAAGCGCTTGACGGTGTCGGGGCGCTGGGCCACCATCTCGCGGGTGGTCACCACCGAGTTGGCGACGAAGCGCACGCCCAGCTGGTCCGGGCTCACGAAGGCATAGGCTTCGCCGGCCTTTTCAAGCTTCTCGCCGATGATGACGGCCTGGGCGTTCAGGTAAAGCGGCCAGAAGTCCACCCGGCCTTCGTAAAACGGGGTGTAGTCGTAGCGCACGCTGAACAGGGTGACCTCGGTTTCGGCGATGCCGTAGCGTGCCAGGAGCGCGCGCAAAATGGCCTCGTCGTTGCCGCCGAAGGTGACCCCGATGCGCTTGCCCTTTAAATCTTCTCCGGCGGAAAAGGCGGTCCGGTCGGGCCGGTAGATCCAGTGCAGGGGGTTGACCTGGAAGAGCTGGGCCAGCACCACGATCGGCGCCCCTTTGGCTGCGGCGCGCAGCACCTGATCGGCCGAGGCGACCCCGAACTGGGCGTGTCCGAGTTCGAGCTCCTTCAGGGCGTCGCGCTCCGGGCCGCCGGGCTTGACGTTCACCTTGAGGCCGTTGCGCGCGAAATGACCCTGGGCGTCGGCGTAGAGGTCTCCGACCGTGCTGACATTGTAGAGCCACTTGAGCCGGTAGTTCACCTCTTCCAACTTTTCTTCCGGCGAACACGCCGAATGAAAAATTAGAAATGAAAACAAAAAAAGCTTTAAGACCGTCGGTATCAATGAAGCCCTTTCACGCTCGCTTCAAACGGGATTGAAGCGCATTTCCGATCCACTCGAGGCTGACCAGGTAGAGCGAGGTGCCGACGCCGATCAGAAAAAGCGCCACCAGGATCTTTGCGAGGTCGCTCTGATACAGGGCGATGCGGATGCTGTAGCCGATGCCGGCCGTGGCAGCGATGAACTCGGCCACGATGGTCCCGACCATGGCCATGGTGGCGCTGCCCACGATCACCGTGGTCAGCTTCTGGATGTTCTCGAAGGCCCGGATTTTGATCTGCAGCCGCCACGTCAGGCGGCCGGTGGACTCGTAGAAGTGCTCGATCTCCCGCACCGGCTCGGAGAACACGCCGATAAAGGACAGCAGCAGCGGGAAGTAGCAGATCATGGCGGCGATCAGCAGTCGCGACGGCAGCCCGTCCCCGAGCAGGATGAAGATGATCGGCGCCACCGCCACGATCGGGTAGGCCTGGATGTTGAAGGCCGCGGTGCGGATGAAGGAGCCGATCCAGGCCGTCAGCCGGCCGATCACCGCTACGATCGTCGCCAGGCAGATAGAAAGAATGTGCCCGAGGATCGCCACCCCCAGCGTGTTAAGCACCGCCAGAAAATAAGGCCCGGCATAGGCGCGCCCGGTCCGCCCGATTTCATCCGGGCCGGGAATGACATAATCCGAGAGATTCAGGCTGTATTTGAGAACCAGCAGCAGTCCGAGCCCCAAACCATAGATGATCAAGAATTGATAGATGCGCCTATGCAGCATTCACGATCTCCAGCATGGCGCGTTCCAGCAGGCGGTGGTTGAATTCGGAGCCTTCCCGGTGGTCGCGGCCCTGCAGGGAAATCACCTGCGGGGTTTTGACCGGACCGCGCAGCACCAGGACCTCGCGGCAGAACTTGGCGACTTCAGCCACGTTGTGGGAGATGTAGAGAAATCCGCGTTCCGGAAAAATGGCCTTGATCTTGAGAATGATCTTCTCGCGGGTGAGCTCGTCCACGTTGGCCAGGCTTTCGTCCATGATGAGCAGATCGAATTCCTGCAGGAGGTAGCGGATGAGATTGGCGCGGTTCTGCTGGCCGAGCGAAAGCCGATGGAAGCGCGAACCCACCTGGTCGGCAATGTCGAAGGTTTCGATCAGCTCGTCCATCCGCCGGCGGTCGGCGGCCGGAGCAACCGCTTCGAAATGAGCGCGCACATTCGACCAGCCCGGCAGGCGTTCCAAATTGTAAGTGTAGAGGACCCGCTGGATACCGTTTGAGGCAATTTCGCCCTCGAAACCCTTGATGGCTCCCGCCAGCATCTTGGCCAGCGTGGTCTTGCCCACTCCGGAAGGTCCGAAGAGCGCGTGGAATCCGGGCCCGGAAATCCGGAAACTCAGTTCGCTGAACACCTCGCCGGTGGCATTGGGATAGCGATAGGAGACATGCCGGGCCTCGAGCGCCATGGCCTTGCGGACCTCCGCTTGCTTTTTTCATCTGTGGATGCAATTCATCTAAGGTCTATACCAATATAGTCGTCGATTCTCAACCGGTGCCTGAAACCATCCGGCCAGCGAATGACCGGCACCTGATGCAGGAGGCCGGTTGCCGGAGTTCATATGAGGTGCTGAATGTCCGTGCTCCGGCCCGCCACCCTGCGGGGGCGCTTCACTCTCTTTCTGATCCTGCCCGTCACGGCGATTCTCTTCGTCATGGGGCTGGTCGGCTTTTTCTACGCCCGCGATCTCCTCCTCGACCAATGGCGCGAGGCGGCGATCCTCAAACTGCAGCGGGCCGCCCATCAGATGGATATGCACCTCGTCGCCATCAAGGAGGGCATCCGCCTTTTCCATGAAACCCCCGGCGCCCGCTACGACGAGTCGTATCATGCCTGGGCGCTGGACCGCATCACCCACCAGTTGAAGGAGCGCCTGCGGCTGAAGGAGGCCATGGACCTGGCCGTGGAGGTCCAGCAGAACCTGCTGCCGGCCTCGCCGCCGTCGGTGCCGGGCCTCGACATCGCCGGCCGCAGCCTCTACTGCCAGGAAACCGGCGGAGACTACTTTGACTACATCTTCCGGCCCGGGGCGACGGGCCGCCCGCGCTGGTGCGTGGCCGTGGGCGACGTGGTCGGCCACGGGATATCGGCCGCCCTGCTGATGACGACCGTCCGCGCCCTGCTGCGCAGCCGCCTAGATCAGGCCGGGCCGATGGCAGCGGCGGTCGGCGACGTCAACCGGCTGTTGTGCCGGGACACGGCCTCCAGCGGCGGCTTCGTGACGCTCTTTTTGCTGGAGGTCAATCCGGCCACCGGCGGCCTCGAATGGGTGCGGGCCGGCCACGATCCGGCCCTGATGTACCGCGCGGCAGCCGATGACTTTCTGGAA